>Ga0210402_10001701_pt1 | contig 22463 bp, 19 predicted proteins | sample IncBWC7MmetaG_FD_161055 | JGI IMG/M metagenome (GOLD analysis project Ga0210402, IMG submission 161055) | Forest soil microbial communities from Barre Woods Harvard Forest LTER site, Petersham, Massachusetts, United States - Inc-BW-C-7-M | ecosystem: Environmental > Terrestrial > Soil >... | reverse complement strand
ATTCCCGCCAGCCGCCTCCATTGCGCGCAACCCCGGACGAAATCGTCCGATGCTACACGACCCCGCGTGACCTCGTCGTCCTTCGCGTTGAGCTTTGGAGGTGAGATGACCTCCGGAACCCGCCCGTTATATCCTTGAAACCGTCAGGAGGCTTTCCGTGAAACCAGTTCTAGTCGTCTGTCTTCTCGTCGCCGCGACCTTCTCATCCGCCCAGTCCGCAGCCCCAGCCGCAAAGACACCAGCTGCCGCACCAACCAAGGATCCCGTTTCCAGTTCCCTGCGCATTCTGATACAGCGCTCACAAACCAACATCGTAGGCGCGGTGGAAGCCATGCCCGCCGACAAATTCTCCTACAAGCCCACTCCGGACCAGATGACTTTCGTGCACCTGGTGGTCCACATCATTGGCTCCAACAACACACTGTGTTCCAAGGTCGCTGATGTACCCGCGCCAAAGGCCGACGAACCGAAGGAAACCGACTCCAAAGAGCAACTCGTGGCCGCGACGAAGGCGTCTTTTGCGTTCTGCAACGAAGCGCTGGCAAAAATGGACGACTCGAAGTTAGGCGACGACGTGGAACTCTTCGGAGGCCGCCACTTTCCCCGCGCCATGGGTGCCCTCGGCTTAGCCAGCGGCTGGGCCGACCACTACGGCGCCGCGGCGATGTACCTGCGCCTGAACGGCATCCTGCCACCCTCAGCGCAGCCGAAACACTAAAACACTAGAGGATCGCTGTGAGGAGTTTTGAAAGGGGTGGCTTCCAGCCGCGCCATACCATTTTCACAACGGAAGTGGGCTTTAGCCCCGGGGTCGGCTGCTTACTTGATCTGCACCAGTTCGCTCTCGGGATCTGTGGCAGGAATCGGCGTCGCTGGCGTCTGTGGCGCCCGCCACGAATCGAAGATCGACACCTGATGCACGCACGACACCGTGCAATGCGGCGCACAACTTTTTTCCGTGAGATACTCGCGCCGCAGATCATCGCGTGTGTACTCTTCCAGCGGAATTCCCGGATACCCGCGCTGCTGCGAGCAGTAATGCACCAGCCCGTTTTCGCAAATGTACAGATACCGGGCCCCCGCGCGGCATCGCCAGTCATTCGGCAGCCCCTTGGCGATATTGTCCTGGAACTTGTTCACACGCGTGAAGCTGCTCTTCTCGAGCGCCTGCATCTCGTGATAAATGCGCCGCTCTTCTTCGCCCAGCGGCTGCAGCTGCCCACTACCGTCGTGAATGATGCCGATGGTCGAAGTGAACCCGAGTTCCACGGCGCGCTTCCCAATCACCAGCGCGTCCTGCGGATGCGAAATCCCACTGCCCACCACCGAATTGATGTTCACGTGAAAATCAGCGTATTCCGCCAGCAGTTGCAGCTTCTTGTCGAGCACCTTCAGGCTCTTTTTCGACACCTCATCGGGATTCACGTTGTCGATCGAAATCTGCAACCACTCGAGCCCCGCGCGATTCAGCCGCTGTATGCGCTCGGCCACCAGCAGATATCCGTTCGTAATCAGTCCGGCGACCATGCCATTGGCGCGAATGCGGCGGATCACGTCATCGAGCTCCGGATGCATCAGCGGCTCGCCGCCCGAAATCGTCACGACGGATGTTCCCAATGCGCCCAGCTTGTCGACGCGCCGGTACATCTCCTCGATCGGCACCGGCTTCGAAAAGTCGTCGAACTCGTTGCAGTAGGTACACGCCAGGTTGCAGCGCCGCATCGGAATGATATGCGCCAGCAGCGGATGATCGGTCGAAGCCAGCGCCCGCGCCACCATCTTCGCCCCCCGCAGATTGCGGTGCAGGGCCTTGGCATTGCGTCGCAGTGTTGTGAGTAAAGAGGCCATGTAGTGGTTAACTAGTTATTACATCACAAGCGCGGCTGATGCGGTGCACCGTCACAGCGTTCGGTCAATTCCAGGGGTTGGATGGGAAAATGAGTTATCCAATCGATCGCAGAGCTCCAAGGTTCTCTCTGCGATCTCGGCGTGAACTCTGCGCCCTCTGGTTGCAGGCTTTGATTCCTGCCGACCAGACCCCAGTTCCCGTTATGTCCCGCCCAAAAGCTCGTGTCCTGCTTGTTGCAGACTGTCCAGTGCCATGCCGGCGAATTCTTCCTGGATCAAAATGTAATCCGTGTCATAGGTCGAGATCGCGAAGATCGGAATGCCCTTCGAGGACAGCGGCTCAATGAACGACAGCAGCACGCCGGTCTGCGAGAACGGAAACGGCCCTTCGAGCTTCAAGCAAATCCAACGATGCGGCGAAGAAACATCGGTCGGAAGATTCTCAGTCGGACACACAATCGACAACTCGTCGCTTGTCCGCGTGATCGAAGTGAACTCGCCCGTCGTAGCCCATTCGGGAACGGAGCCATCCCCCGCAAGCCGCGCGATAGCATAAGCCCCACGCAGCCAGCGAAATTTGAGTTTCTGACGTTCTCCCATCAAATTCCATCAAGCGGGTGCCCCATCCTTGTCGCGTTCTTTGCGACAGGGTGGAGACTTTGACTACCTAAATTTCGAAACCAACTGTGACTTGTTCGAAGAAGCTCACCCCTCCACCGCCTTCCGCACCGCCGCCCGCGCCAGCAACCGCGTCGAGTCCAGCGGAGGCAGCGGCGAATCCTCCGGCATCACCAGCAGAGGAATCTCCGTGCACCCGAGCACGACGGCATCGCACCCCTCGTCCTTCAACTCTCGAATGACCTCAATGTGATACGCGAGCGACCGCGGCAGAAAATGTCCATTCACGAGTTCGTCAAAAATAATGTGATTGAGGCGCTCGCGCTGCTCCGCTGCCGGCACGCGATGCTCAATCCCGGCCGCCTTCAACGCCTCGCGATACACAGGCCCTTCCATGAGGTACCGCGTCCCCAGCACCGCCAGCCGCCGATGGCCGCGCCGCTTCGCCTCGGCAGCGACCTCACGCGCAATGTGCAGCCAAGGCCGCGGCGACCGGTGCTCTACCAGATCAAACGCCTGATGAATCGTGTTGTCCGGGCAGATCAGAAAATCCGCGCCCGCTTTTGCTAGCTTCTCGGCAGACCTGAGCATCAGCTCCGCCACTCCGGCCCAGTCGTTCGCGTCGATGCTCTTCATATATTCCGCGAGCGAAAACGAATGCAGAGAAACTTCCGGATGGTCGTGCCTCCCGATTATCTGCCCGCCTTCGAGCGAGATCGTGCGATAGCAGAGGGCCGCCCCCTCGGTGCTGCACGCGACGATGCCGATATGAAGCATGCTTGATGTAGAGACGTTGCTTGCAACGTCTCGCTCGTCGAGAGAGACGTAAAAGCTACGTCTCTACGGCGCGACTTAGCGTTGTGTCCGCGTAAGGACTCGCGTCCCGATACCTCTTTTCGAATTCTTCCCTTGTCACAATGGTCTTCACGTCAGTGACGCGATCAATCGCTAGAATCCCGTCGAGGTGATCGATCTCGTGCTGCAGCAACTCGGAAAGATTGTTCTCTTCGCTGGCCGCGACCTCGGCAACGTGTCCATCAAGCTTCTGATACCGCACCGTGATCTCGCGATGCCGCTCAACCTGCATGAAGATCGAAAGAAAACTCAGGCAAGCGTCCCAGACAACAATCTTCTCTTTACTACGTTCGACAATTTCCGGATTAATCAGCGGCCAAGGCTCAGCGCCGGGAAGCTTCAAGAAAATAACGCGCTGCAACACACCGATCTGCGGAGCCGCAATCCCACGCCCATAGCCGGTTTCCGAGCGCCAGTGCGCGAGCGTATCCGCCAGATTACGAATCAGATCCCACACTTCCGGCGACGCTGGGTCCGTGACGGGCACACACCGTTGCCGCAGAACGGGGTTGCCAAGCTGCAGGATTGGTTGAACTGCCATGCCAATTCTCCGTTGGAATTACCGCGCCGCGGCCGCGTCGAACAAACTCAGCAGCTCCAACTTCTTCTCGGCCGGCAAGAACGACGCCTCGAACGAATTCCGCGCCAGCTCGCGCAGATGCTCATCCGTGAAGCCGTAGGTTTCCTGAGCGAACTGATACTCCCGCGCCAGCGACGTTCCAAACAGCGCCGGATCATCCGTATTCAGCGTGACCATCATGCCCTGATCGAAATAGTTCTTCACCGGATGCTCCGCCGCCGTCTTGCAGCACCCTGTGCGCAGGTTGCTGGTCACGCAAATCTCCACCGGAATCTGACGGTACGCGAGCTCCTCGATCAGATCCGGATCCTGCGCTGCGCTCAGTCCGTGCCCGATGCGCTCGGCATGCAGATTCAGCGCTCCCCAGATCGATTCCGCTGGTCCCGTTTCCCCCGCATGCGCCGTCAACCGCAACCCATGATCCTCGGCGTAAGCATACACGCCGCGAAACAACTCGGGCGGTGCCTTCACCTCATCGCCGCCAATGCCCACACCGACCACGTGCCGGTCCTTGTAACGGGCCGCGAGTTCGAATACCTTCTGCGCCTCTTCCACTCCAAAGTGACGCGTGGCATCAAAGATCCAGAGCAGCGATATGCCGAAATCCCGCGCCCCGCGCGCCCGTCCGCGCTCCAGCCCTTCAAAGATCGCGGCGAAATCCTGCTTCCGATACAGGCAAACTCCAACCGCAACATACACTTCCGCGTGCAGTACGGTTTCTTCTTTCAGTTGCTGCATGAGCCGGTACGTCACAAACTCGTAATCCTCAGGCCCGCGCAGGTGCGCGCTCACCTCTTTGAATGCCATCAGGAAAGTGGCAAAGTCGTTGTACCGATAAAGTGCCTCGGTCTCGGCCAGTGTGGCGTTCTCTCCGTGCTGCTTGCGCAGTTCGACCAGTGTCGCCGGCTCAATGGCTCCTTCCAGATGTAAGTGCAGCTCTGCCTTGGGTAGCTGACGGATAAAGGCATTCGGCGGATGAGTTCCATTCATGATTTCCGATTGTAGATGGCAGGTTCGAGATTTGCGAGGGCGGCCATTCCCGTTTTCCTTTACAATCCGAAGTTCTCACATCGCACTCCGGAGCAACTCAATGCACCATTTGGTCGCCCGCAAAGCCGTGACTGTTTGGATCGTCCTCGCAATCTCTTCGTTCTCATTCGCAGGTTCGTCCGCCCCACAGGTGAAGACCCGCTTGGGGACAGTCGAAGGCAAGGACGACGGCAAGGTGAAAACCTTCCTCGGCATCCCGTACGCTGCACCACCAGTCGGCGAGCTCCGCTGGAAAGCGCCAGCTCCCGCTGCGAAGTGGGGCGGCGTGAAGAAGGTGACGGAATTCGGCTCCCACTGCTTGCAGGGAAATGTCTTCGGCGACATGGTGTTTCACGATCCGGGCGGCAGCGAGGACTGCCTCACCCTTAATGTCTGGGTTGCCGATAAACATGTCGATCCCAAACTCCCCGTCATGGTTTGGATTTACGGTGGAGGCTTCGTCGCCGGCACCACCTCTGAGGCGCGCCAGAACGGCTACAATCTCGCGCAGCAGGGCGTCATCGTGGTTTCGATGAACTACCGCCTCGGTGTCTTCGGTTTCCTGGTGCATCCCGAACTGGCGGCAGAATCCGGACATAACTCCGCCGGCAACTATGGCCTGCTCGATCAACTCGCTGCTCTTCAGTGGGTGCGCGACAATATCGCAGCATTCGGCGGAGATCCGGGCAACGTCACCATTTTCGGTGAGAGTGCTGGATCGTTTTCTGTAAGTGCACAGATGGCTTCGCCTTTGGCGAAAGGGCTCTTCCAGAGGGCAATCGGCGAAAGCGGGGCGGCGTTCTCGCGCAGCGGTCTCTCGTTTGACGCGATGTCAGCGCGGGCCGAGAAAGACGCGAAGCTCGTGAAAGAAAAGCTCGGCGCGTCGACTCTGGCAGAGTTGCGAGCTGTCCCCGCAGAGAAGCTGCTTGCACCCTTTGTGCCTCCTCAATCGAGAGGCTTCGACTTCGGTCCCGATGTCGACGGATATTTCCTGCCTGAGTCCGTTTCCGCTGTTTTCGCCGCCGGCAAACAGAATGACGCCGCCCTGATTGCGGGCTGGAACCACGACGAGGGCAGCTTCGAGATCGCCTACTCTCCGCAAAAGCCCACCCTTGAGAGCTTCAAGGCCACTGCGAAAAAAGACTTCGGAGACAAGGCAGATGAATTCCTGAAACTCTATCCCGCCGACACCGACGAGCACGCCCTGCGTTCCGCCCAGGACTACGCAGGCGATACATTCATCGCGCTCTCCACCTGGGCCTGGATTGAAGCGCAAAGCAAAACCGGTAAGCAGTCGGTGTATCGCTACCGCTTCGACATGGCGCCTTTTTCCAAGAACCCGAATGCGCCGCGAATGGGCGCCTACCACTCCGCCGAGATCGAATACGTCTTCGGCCAACTCGATTCGAAGACCGACGTCACCTGGCGCAATAGCGATCGCCAGGTCAGCGAGATGATGCAAAAGTTCTGGGCAAACTTCGCCAAGAACGGAAATCCCAACGGCCCCGGTCTCCCCAAATGGCCGTCCTACACGGCATCAGACGGCTGGCCGGTGATGATCCTAAGCGCCGAACCCGCCGCGCACAAAGACGACCTGCGCGATCGCTACCTGTTCCTGTCGAGAGAGTGGGCGAAGTAACTCGCGATCTACTTTGCGTCAACAGAAGTTGCTGTAGCGGTCTTAGCTGGAGGCTGCGGAAGTTCATCTCGAATTTCGATTTCCGAGACATCTCCCGCGTACGCAGGATCTGTGGCGGCTTTGTATCGGATCAGTGCTCGCATTCCTTGCAAATGGTGGCACAGGGTGAAGTGATCTTCACCGTACCAGATTGTGTCTGAAAATCCGGCGGAAAAAGGTCCCTTCATGTGGAAGGGGAACGTTTTTCCATCGCTAGTAAGGGTCAAGTCGGGTTGCACGTCTTTGTCGCCGCACTTGAGAGTTGTTATGTGGCCATCCACGCTGAGGGTTTCTTTTGGCACCTCATCAGACAGCGGATCGCTTTCTGGTCTCAGCTCGGCTGGAACCGCGTTCCAGAGTTCAACGGCCTCATCGTGATCGGCCCCTGGCCAGCGTTCAGCCACGAAATGGGCGAACGACGCGGCTTCTTTTTCTTTTCCAAGGCGCCGAAGAATCTGTCCGCTCAAAATGTGATACCCGGCTCGCGTGGGTTCCAGTTGCTCCGCCTTTCTGGAGACAGCGAGAGCCGTCTGAGGATCGTCTCGCCGCAAAGCTAGCTTGGCCAGTTGTATGTAGGCGGGAGCGAACTGTGGAGCGAGTGCCAACACCGTTGCAAGGGCATCATGAAACGATTTCTCATCGGCCGGGTCGCCCGACGTTGCAGCCGGCGACATCATGGTTTTTGCAAACAGCGACAAGTGAAGATTTGGATCGAGACTCGACGCTTGAGTGAATTCGTTCAGAGCTTCTGCATCTTTCCCTTCTCCGAATTCGACGAATCCCATGACCTCATGAGCGAGTCCGAGCTTCGGATCTTCTTTCAGGGCCTCTTCGGCAAAGTGCCGTGCACTTTCATTGTCATGCGTCCACAGATGGAAGCCGGCCAGTTCGATATTCGTTTCTGCCATCGTGAGAGTCCGTGCGAGAAAACCCTTTTCATCTATTTTCGGAGGATTCGCCATCACCCCGACTTGGAACGTAAATCGTGAAAGGTAATTACTTAACTGCGACTCCATCGCTTTGAAATCGCCGAACACCTGCTGGAAGGCCTTCTTTGATTCGACACCCTGTTGAAGTAAAGCCGAATATTCGTTCAGTTTCTTGCCCCGGCCCATGCCCGGGTCATTCATTAGAAAATGCACGAGTCCCCACGACTCCCCGTAGAACCGATACACCTTGTACTCGTCGTGGTAATAGGGAGAACGGCCATCTACAGATACGAGGATGTCAATCGGAATCAGCGCTTGCCCAGCGGCCATCCGATACCTCTCCGGAGGCGCTCCCACAAGAATCCTCTTGCTTTCGAAGCGCGAAAATCCATAGAAATCCGCCATCCCCTCATCCAGCCAGGTTGGAATCCAGTGCAGGTTTCGGTGAAGGATCGAATGCGTGTATTCGTGATAAACGACTTCATGAGCCCCGCGGTTCCAGGCGTCCATCCGAACCATGACGTACTCGCGCTCCCATGCATGGTGATAAACGCCTGCTGGTTTTGCTCCCTTCGCCTTCCAAAGGGAAGGTTCCAGCATTTTGGCGGTATTTTCGTCCGCCGCCGCAAAGATGGTGAGGGGTGCTCCGCCTTCCAATCGGAATTGAGGGTTGTGCTCGGCAAACACATAACGCATTTGCTCGAATTCATGCGCAACGCTGCGCGCATCATTTTGGCTGCTGTTCGTCAGGACGCGGAAGTGCGGACTGCAAACTTCAATCCAGGCCTTCTCGCCCGCCACGCACGGTACGACAGCGGCCAAGAGAAAAACAAATCCGAAATTCAATCGGACCCTCATGGTGGCGCGCATTTTGACGCATTTTGGCGGGGACGTCAATGACGACGCGGGTCTTCGCATTGGTCACGGAGTCGGCACGCACGCAGAAGGAAGATCTACTTCCTGCCGAATTCGCATCCGTGCCGGCTGTAAAAGAAGTAAATCATCAGCCCCAGCACCAGCCACACAATAAATCGCACCCACGTAATGACCGTCAGACCCGTCATCAATCCGCCACAAAGGACAATCGAGATCAATGGGAACCACGGCACCATCGGAACGCGAAACATGCGTTTCCGCTCGGGCTGTGTGCGCCGCAGAATGATCACGCCCAGCGACACCAGCGCAAAGGCAAAGAGCGTTCCGATGTTCGACAAGTCCGCTGCATCGCTGATGGCGAAGATTCCAGATGGAACGCCGACGACAAACCCGGCAATCCATGTCGACCAGTGGGGCGTCTTGAACTTGGCGTGCACAGCAGAGAACAGGCGCGGAAACAGCCCATCGCGCGACATGGCATACCAGATGCGCGCCTGCCCATACTGAAACACCAGCAGCGACGAAATCATTCCCGTCAGTGCGCCGACCACGATGATCGACCGCGACCATCGGCTCGCTCCCAAAACCTTCAGAGCGTAAGCGACCGGAGCCTCGGCGGCCTCACCGGACACGAATGTCGTGTACTTCATCATCCCCAGCAGTACCACTGATACGCCCACATACAGAATCGTGCACACGATGAGTGACGCAATGATGCCAAACGGCAAGTCACGCTGTGGATTGCGCGACTCCTCCGCCGCGGTCGAAACAGAATCGAATCCGATGTAAGTGAAAAAAACGATCGCGCCGCCTGTCACGACACCGCCGAATCCCGAAGGTGCAAATGGATGCCAGTTCGCCGGATTCACCAGCGCTCCGCCCACAAACAAAAACACCAAGATCGCGCCGATCTTGATCGCAACCATAATGTTGTTGGCCTCCGCGGATTCGCGGATGCCGCGCACGAGTAACACGGTCAAAATGAAGATGATCAAAAACGCGGGAAAGTTGAAATACGATCCCGTCCAATGTCCCGACTCCCAGACGGGAGTCGACCATTTGTCGGGCAAATTAATATTGAATGACGCGAGTTGCGCCTTGGTATAGGCGCTGAACCCGATCGCGACCACCACATTGCTGACTACGTACTCGAGAATCAGATCCCACCCGATAATCCACGCAAAGATTTCACCGAGCGTCGCGTATGAATACGTGTAAGCGCTGCCGGCAATCGGAATCATCGACGCCAGTTCGGCATAGCAGAGCCCCGCAAAACTGCACGCAATCGCAACCAGGAGGAACGAAATCGCGATTGAGGGACCGGCCGCGGGCCGCCCATGCATCAAAACCTGAGCCGTGCCACCCCCGCGCAGGAAATTCCAGATGATGTCGAGCACCTGTGCGTGCAGAATCGAGGGGGCTTGAAAATACTCCCCGGCCGCGGCGGTACCAGTTAGTACGAAGATGCCTGACCCGATCACAGCCCCGATCCCGAGGGCAGTCAGCGACCAGGGGCCGAGTGTCTTCTGCAATCGCTGTCCGGGAGCTTCCGATTCCGAAATCAGCTTGTCAATCGACTTGCAGCAAAAAATCTGCTTGTCGGATGTCCGTACAACTTGGTTCGATGGAGGCTCGCTCGTGGTGGGTTGTGACAAGAGGTTCGTTTTCTCCGGAACAAATTGCGCACGACGGGTGCCCCACTTCTGGCCGGTTTCGCCAGAAGTGGGGTTTTAGCTCGAACCCGTGACGCCTACCGCTTCGCCTGGCCGCGGGCCAACTTCTTGACCTTCGGCTTCTTCGATCCGCGAGGATATTCGCGGGGCTTCAGCGGCTTGTCCGCCTTGCGCTTCTTGCGCGCCGTGCGTTTGGCTTTCTTCCGTTCGTCTCTGCTCAGTGTGGTTGTATTGGCCATGAATTCCTTTTTGAATATTGGAAGATTGAGCGATTGAGTCATCGCGCGATTGCCCGGGTGATTCACTCAATCGCTGAATGACTCAATCACTCAATGACTAAATCGCCTAGGCTCGCTCCAGCTGGGCATACTTCTCCACCAGCTTCTTCAAGCCGAAGCGTGGAAATTGTACAGTAATCTTGGCTTCTTCGCCTTCTCCTTCGCGCTGATAGACCGTCCCTTCACCGTATTTCGGATGCCGAACTCTCTGTCCCGGACGAAAACCGCGCTTGCCCGTGGGTTCCTCGACAGGAGGAGCTTTCGGCACCGTGAACTTCTTGCCTCGGCTGGCGAAGAATTCGGCAATGTTCTCAATCGAGTTGTAGGCATGGGCCGCAACGGTCGGCTTGGAAGGCCGAGAGTCGCGCCGGTTCGCATCTCCCGCATGCCACGAAACACTCTGATCTTCATCCTCGTAAGAGTAATGGGAAGACTCAGAGCCGTAAGCCGCCGAGCTCGTGTGGGGACGGGCGCCTTCGCCCGTCCTGCGGATCGAAGATCCGCCACTTCGCCGCGTGCCCACCTCCTCAATCAGGGGCCCGGGTACTTCCTCCAGGAATCTCGACGGCACGCTCGCCTCAGGTAAGTCCGTGCCATATCTTCGCCGGTATACTGCTCGCGTCAGAATCAACTGATCCATCGCCCGCGTCATGCCGACATAACACAGCCGCCGCTCTTCCTCGATGTCTTCCGGAACCAGCATGGTGCGCGAATGCGGAAACAGCCCTTCCTCCAGTCCGCTGAGAAACACCAGAGGAAACTCCAATCCCTTGGCGGCGTGCAGGCTCATCAGCGTGATCTGCGCGCGCTCATCGTAATCGTCGGCGTCGGCCACCAGCGCCGCGTGATCGAGAAACTGGTCCAGCGTTTCCGCCCGATCCCGCGAATCCATCGCCGCATTCACTAATTCACGCAAGTTCTCGATGCGTGAGTATGCCTCCGGCGTGTCCTCGTCTTCGAGCAGCTTGATGTATCCGGTCCGGTCGATCAAGAATTTGAGAACGTCAGCAGTGCTGACCGTAGGCGCGGGGAATGAGCTGTCCGCCCCCGCATCTGCGGCATCGTCAGCCGCTGCGCTGATGTCTGCAGCGCCGGCCTCCGGCCGACCGTGGGGGAGGCGTCCCGCCTCCCCATCTTCAGTCGAAGACTCCGCGTTCTCCCCAAAATCAAACGCGAAGTTCCCAAACTCCTGAGGATCAAACGCAGTAGCATCCCCTTCGTCAGTGACGGGTTCCTCATTAGCAGCAGCGGTCTCCGCATCTGTCTGCGGTACCTCGGCCGTCTGCTCCAGTTGTTCAGTAAACGTACCCAGCAGCATCGCCCGCGTATCCTCAATCAGTTGCTGGAAACTCTTCAGCGACGCCACTGCCCGCGGCGGCACCAGCTGGCGCTTTACCGCCTCGCCGATCGCTCCCCACATCGACAGTCCCGTTTCCAGCGCCAATTGCTCGAGCGTATCGATCGTCCCCTTGCCGATGCCGCGCGCCGGTGTATTGACCACACGCAACAACGAGATCGTGTCATCCGGATTCTGTATGACCTTCAGGTACGAGATCATGTCCTTGATCTCGGCGCGCTCGTAGAACGAAAATCCGCCGACCACGTGATACTTCAGCCCGTACCGCCGCATCGCCTCTTCAAACAACCGTGACTGCGAATTCGTGCGATACAGCACCGCTGCCCGCGGCGTCTCCCCGCGCTCGTTCGCTTCGCGCAGGTACCGCGCAATCCAGTCCGCGGCAAACAGCGCTTCATTCTCGCCATCCGGCGCTTCGTAGTAACCGATCTTCGTGCCGCCCTGCCGCGACGTCCACAGATTCTTTCCCTTGCGACGGACGTTATTCGCCACTACCGCCGACGCCGCCTGCAGAATGTTCTGCGTCGAGCGATAGTTCTGCTCCAGCCGGATAATCTTTGCTTCGGGGAAGTCCTGCTCGAACTCCAGAATGTTGCGAATGTCCGCGCCCCGCCAGGAATAGATCGACTGGTCCTCATCACCAACGGCGCAAACGTTGTGCCGCTCCCCGGCCAGCATGCGCATAAGTTCATACTGCGGCCGGTTCGTGTCCTGATATTCGTCGATCAGCAGGTACTGAAACCGCTTGTTGTAGTACTCGCGAACGTGCGGTGCCGATTTCAGCAGCCGCACCGCCTCAAGCAGCAAGTCATCGAAGTCGAGCGCGTTTGCCTTGCGCAGTTCCTTCCGGTACTCCTCATACAGATGCGCAACCTTCTCCGTCTTCGGATCCGCCGAGTTCAGGTAAAGCTCCTGCGGATCGAGCATATGATTCTTCGCCCATGAAATCCGCCCGAGCACCGTGCGCGGGGTCAATTCCTTATCGTCGACGCCCAACCGCTTCATGACCGATTTCACAACGGCTTGCTGATCGCTCTCGTCGTAGATCACGAAATTCTTCGTGTGCCCGATCGCCGGCTGTCCCGGCACCGTCGAAGGAATTCGCATCGCCTCAATGTCGCGCCGCAGCATCCGCACGCAGAAGGAATGAAACGTCGAGATTACCGGCTTGGCGATGCTCAGCCCGCCCACCAGCTTCTCGACGCGCTCACCCATCTCCGCCGCGGCCTTGTTGGTGAACGTCATGGCCAGAATCGACTCCGGCATGACGCCCTTGTGCTCGATCAGATAGGCGATCCGGTAGGTGATGACGCGCGTCTTCCCGCTCCCGGCGCCGGCCAGAATGAGCACCGGCCCCTCGGTCGTCTCAACAGCCTCAAGCTGTTGCGGATTCAGTTGGTCAAGAAAAGACAATGCGGAAAGTGGCTCCGGGAGTTGCTTCTTCAATTTTACAGGACATGAGGAACAGCCGTTTCTGAGAGAACATGTGGGGACAGCCGCCCTCGGCTGTCCGTCGAGCAAAGCTCGACCCGCCTGCCGCATCAAGCCACGCGGAGAGATACCTCTTGTCTGCAAACAAATTTTGCCCGCAAGCCACGCCCCCTCCCACGTTCTTTCCACGGAGTCGACATGGGCGGCACGCCCGGTCCAGGTTACGCTCGTAACCCGAACACGCCTCTCCCTTGAGAGTGGACGCGGCCACCCAGCAGAGTCTGCAATCGCTATCGTCTTGCTTCGCGAATTTGAGAAGCAGTACCAGCCGCGAAGCGGCGAAAGAATGCAGCCCACGGCGCAAGCCGTGGGTAGCAAATCGCAAATCTAGGCAAGCCCCGAAGGGGCGACAGAAACGACGCAGGCTCACCGAGGAGAAGCCGTTATGAATCCCAAGAGTTTCATTGCCGTGATGGTTCTGTTGCTCGTTGCCGGATTTGTGATGATCGATCACCACCCCGCGCGCGCCGGAGAAGTCAATCCAACTTCTGGCTATAAGGTCCTGGAGCCCATCCGCCACGGCAACCTGACCGTGTTTCCCGTGGTCGCCGCCAAGAGCTATCCCACCGGAGAATTTCTTACCCTTGACGAGGGCCTGCACTCAGGCGAAGTCATCGTGACCGAAGCCGGAAGCGTGCAAGGACTCATCCGCCGCCACGGCGCTCCGGTGGTCCGGCACGATGGCGCGGAAGTGAACCGCCTGGTGCTGGTTAACAATTCCAAGCGCCCGTTGTTATTGTTGGCCGGAGAGATCGTGAGCGGCGGCCGCCAGGATCGTGTGATCGGCAAAGACCGCATCGTTCCTCCGGAGAGCGATCCAGTCGATCTAAGCGTTTTCTGCGTCGAGCCCGGACGCTGGGTCGCCACCACCGCAAACTTCGGAGCTTCGGAGGCGCTATACGGGAAGAACGCCGGCACCACCGTCGGAGGCCCGGTTCCCATGGCGATCATGGCGCAGCCCTCGGTACGCGGCAAAGCCATGGCGGAAAAAAATCAGAGCGAGGTCTGGAACGAGGTCAATAAGCAAAAGGCAGCTATGACTGTCGAAGTCGAAGCGGCCGCCCCTGCGGCTGCCAGTCAAATGCAGCAAGTCACCTCCTACGCCAAGGTGAACGAAAACGCGGAAGTGCGAAAGCAGGTCGACTCCGTCGCCAGACCCATCGAACAAAACTACCAGAGCCTGATCCACCAGCTGCGCGACCGCAACGCTGTCGGAGTGGTTGTCGCCGTGAATGGTCGCATCATCTGGGCCGACATTTTTGCCAGCACCGACCTGCTCAATAAATATTGGCCGAAGCTGGTTCGCTCCTACGCCTCAGAAGCGGTGGTCACGAGGGCTAAAGATGCAGAGGTCACCACAAAGCAGGCCGACGCGTTTCTCGCCGACATGGAAGGCCGCCGCGAAATGATCGAGAGCGAGCCCGGCATCTACCGCCACACCGAGGTGACCGGCGACGGGTTCAAAGCATTCTCGCTGACGTCGTTGCTGCCCAAGACGGGATTCGAAGTCCACGTAGCGAAGATGGCAGATTAACCGCCCCAATCGTAGAGACGTAGCTTGCTACGTCTTTGCCGGCGGTACCATGTAGGTCGGCTTTCATCATGCTGCCGGCAGAGAGACGTTGCAAGCAACGTCTCTACGAGCAGCTATTTCGCAGACTCGTACCAGTTGCGCCACGCAGTCGAATCCCGCGGCAACCGCTGATGAGTGATGTCCCCCAGCGCCTGGAACGCCCATCCCTGCGTTTGCGCATCGAGCGCAGGGTCGTCCGTATAGTTCAGCAATTGCGGAACGGCCGTCATCCGCTGGTCGTGCGTGAACATGCCAGACTCCGCCAGGCTGCATGCAGCTCTCTCGCGCACCATCGGTGACGAATCGTCATGCATGGTCGCAAGAAGCGGTTGAATGGCCTGATCGCTGCCGGACAGCGCAAGTCCCTCTGCCGCCCAGCGCCGCGAATCTGGATCGTTATCCTTCAAATGATCCGCGAGCACTCCAACGGTTCGTTCGCTTTCGACTCCTCGGTTGGCCATCAGGCCAAGAGCCCACAGCGCCCAGATCTTCTGGCTGTGGTCGTGCGAGTCTACGTTCTTCAACACAAACTCCAGGCTCGCAGCATTCTTTGCGAGTCCATAGGCGGCGAGTTCCACTTCAACGCCCGATTCCCGCACGCGCATGTCGTTCGAGTTCAGCGCCGTCGTGGTTAAAGAAGCAATCTGCGAATTCCACTGAACTTTTCCATTCCAGAGATCGACACGCGACGAGATCTGATCGACCGCGCCTTCCGAGTGCCCGACCGCAAGCTCCAGCAGCGTTTCCGCCTGCTTCTGCGGCTTCATGCGATCGATTTGAGGCAGGTCCCGGGCCGAGGCGGGCTCCTTCGAACGCGGGGGAACCGAACCAGACCAAATCGGATGAGCCTTGGTCATTCCCACGACAAGGGCCGCGGCCATCCCGACTACGACGGCGATCAAATGCGCAGAGCGCAATGCAGACTTTCGCGAAGCGGGCGACGGCGGGGCATTCCGAGGCCCGAGACCGGGAATATCCGATCCGGGGCCGAGCGCGCCGTAGTCCGGCGTTGGCTGAAGGCGCGGATCGACCGGCGTAGCCTTGGCCTCCATGGAAAATTGTGAAGAAACATCCATATAGAAGAAGTCTAGGTTGACCTCCAAAATGAGGTAAAGTTACTTTCGGTTCGAACCCTATCCGGTTCGATGCAGGAACTTGCGTTCGCGCTGTTGGGAAGGGGCCCCGGCGTGCGAAAGCAACTGGCGAGAAACTACAGGAGGAAGTCATGACTACGAAGTACAAGTGGCTGATAACGGTTATCAGTGTGTCCCTGGCGGCCTTGGCACTAGCCGCCGCTGGTCCGGGATACCATGTGGCAACAACTTACAAAGTAGGCGGCGACGGTGGCTGGGATTACCTCACTGCCGACGCCAGAGCGCGCCGCCTTTACATCTCGCGCGGCACACACGTCATCGTTCTTGATCTGGACTCTGGCAAGAATGTCGGCGACATCCCCGACACCCAGGGCGTCCACGGCATCGCTCTCGCGCCTGACCTTGGACGGGGCTTCACCAGCAACGGCCGCGAAGGCACCGTCACTATTTTCGACATCAACACGCTGAAGCCCATCGGCGAGAAAGTGAAAGTCGGCGAGAATCCCGACGCGATTCTCTACGATCCGGCCACCAAGCGCGTCTTCACTTTCAACGGACGCAGCAGCGACTCTACCGCCATCGACGCCGCCACCGGCAAAGTGCTGGGCACGATCAAACTCGACGGCAAGCCCGAGTTCGCCGCCAGCGACGCCAAGGGTGGAATTTTCGTCAATATCGAAGACAAGAGCGAACTGACAGCGATCGATCCCAACAAGCTGGAAGTGAAAGCTAAGTGGCCGCTCGCACCATGCACCGAGCCCAGCGGACTCTCAATCGACCGCAAGAACCGCCGCCTCTTCGTCGGATGCGACAACAAAATGATGGCCGTGGTCGATGCCGACAGCGGCAAGGTTCTGGCCACTCCCGCGATCGGAGAAGGTGTCGACGCCACCGCCTTCGACGACGAAACGGGACTCGCGTTCGCCTCCTGTGGACAAGACGGAGTTCTTACGGTTGTGAAGGAGGAGTCCCCGTCCAAGTTCAGCGTCGCGGAAAATGTTTCCACCCAGAAGTCAGCCCGCACGATGGCTCTCGACACAAAGACGCACAACGTCTACACGGTCGCGGCGAAGTTCGGCCCGCGCCCCGCTCCCACTCCACAGAACCCGCGCGGCTATCCCCCAGTTCTCCCCGACAGCTTCGTAGTGCTAGTAGTCAGCAAGTAAGAGGGAACTACCGCAGGTCATGTGGCGACAGCCGCCTCGGCTGTCCGGCGAGGCGAAGCGAGCAGCCCCGTGACTACTGGGAGCCCCACCTTGTCGCGTTGTGTGCGATAGGGTGGGGCTTTTGACTTTCTAGTCAGCAACTCTCCAGGTGTGAATCGACATCCAAGCTCCTTCATGCCCGAAGACATCGCGTACGTATGTAACGACCAGTTACAATGATCCGATCCCGGTAACGCCTGGCCAACAACCAAGACCAACGACGGACAACCAACGAACGCCCCCATGACCATGAAAGTCCGCAAAGCCGTGTTCCCCGCCGCCGGCCTGGGCACCCGCTTTCTGCCCGCCACCAAAGCCCAGCCCAAAGAGATGCTCCCGCTGGTTGACAAGCCCATCATTCAATACGGAGTCGAAGAGGCCATGGCCTCCGGCTGCGATCAGATCCTGATCGTCACCGGACGTGGCAAGCAGTCCATCGAAGATCACTTCGACGTCAGCTACGAACTCGAAAAGATGCTTGAGGAGCGCGGCAAACACGACCTGCTGAAAATCGTTCGCTCCATTTCCGACATGATGTACGTGGCCTACGTCCGCCAGAAAGAGGCGCTGGGCCTGGGTCACGCCGTCCTCATGGCTCGCGAGTTTGTGGGCAACGAGCCTTTCGCCGTGCTTCTCGCTGACGACGTGATCGAGAACCCCGTCCCTGCGCTCAAGCAGATGGTCAACGTCTTCAACGAGAAGCAATGCAGCGTGATCGCCGCGCAGGTGGTCGAAGGCAAGATGATTTCGTCATACGGAGTGTTTGATGCGCAGCCCGCCGAAGGATTCAATGGACGTCTCTTCGAAATCCGCAACATGGTCGAGAAGCCGAAGTTCGAAGAAGCGCCATCGAATCTCGCCGTGATCGGCCGCTACATCCTGACGCCTGCGATTTTCGATTGCCTGGCAAAAATCCAGGCCGGCGCCGGCGGTGAACTGCAACTCACCGACGGCATGCGCATGCTGCTTAAGAAAGAAAAGATGTACGCCTACGTCTACGAAGGCAACCGCTACGACACCGGCGACAAACTAGGATTCCTCAAGGCGACGGTAGAATTCGCCCTGAAGCGCTCCGACCTGGGCGCCCCCTTCCGCGAATACCTGAAGAGTTTAAATCTGTAGCTAAGATGAAACCGGGTGCCCCACCCTTGTCGCGTTCTTCGCGACAGGGTGGGGACTTAGACTTCCCAGACGGTGATACAGCTCATGTTGCGACAGCCGCCTCGGCTGTCGAGCGAAGCGAAGCGAGCAGAGAAACAATTTTAGGTTTCAGATCGTAGATTGAGTATTGGGGCTGGGATTTTCGTGTCCCACTCAAAGGAAGAACTCTTCGTGATGAAATACAAAATCTATCCGCACAAAGATGGATTCGAGATTGCAGCCGATCGTGAGGCTCTACTGTGGATTTCCGAGATCTGTCAGGGCTTGGCTAACCTGACTGACGAAGAGGCCAAGACCGGAGCGAACCACTACCACCTGGACGAGTATTTGGGTCACGCTGAACCCGGCTCAACTCCGTTAATTATCCTCTACAAGCCCGACCTGTAAGGCACTGCGGATCTGGGTTTTCGATTTGCAATCTGCCTTCTGAACTCTTACTTCTTACTTCTTACTTCTGCATTTCCCTCAGCTTCTTCGACTTCTCCTCCACTCCCCGCGTCAGTTTCTCCTTGTGCGCGTGCATCCTCTTCGCAATCGACTCATCGCTGAGCCCAATCATCTGCGCCGCGAGAATCCCCGCATTCGTCGCGCCAGGCTTTCCGATCGCAACCGTCGCGACGGGAATCCCCGCCGGCATCTGCACGGTCGAAAGCAGCGAATCCATCCCATTCAGCGACGTCGAAGGAATCGGCACGCCGATGACGGGAAGAATCGTATGCGCCGCGATGACTCCCGCCAGGTGCGCCGCCCCGCCTGCTCCGGCGATGATGACCTTTATCCCGCGCTCCGCCGCCTTCTTCGCAAAATCCGCGCTTCGATCCGGCGAACGATGCGCCGATGTCACATCCATCTCATACGCGATCCCGAAATCGTCCAGCGCTTTCCCCGCCTCGCGCATGATCTCCAGATCGGAATCGCTCCCCATCACAATCGAAACCAGTGGCTTGCTCATTGCACCCCTCTGAGAATTGAACAAACTTCAATCGCCAGATCTGCGCGGATCAAAACAGAAAAAAATCTGCGAGATCCGCGTGAATCCGCGGAAAGGAAGTTGGCGCGACTACTTCTTCAGCGCTCTCCCCGCGATATCCTTCCGATAATGCGCGCCCGCGAAACTAATCTTCCCGCAAGCCTCATACGCGCGTTGCACCGCCGTCTCCAGGTCCGCTGCCCGCGCCGTCACCCCCAGCACCCGCCCGCCCGCGCTGTAGTAAGCCCCCTCGCGCTTCGACGTCCCGGCATGAAACACTTGCACGCCCTTCACCGCGTTCGCGTCTTCGAGCCCGTCAATCCGCTTTCCCTGCTCAAACGTCCCCGGATACCCGCCCGACGACATCACCACGCAGACTGACGCATCCGGCGTCCACCTGAAGTCACCATCACTCACGCGTCCGTCAATCGAAGCCTCGAGCGCGTCCACCAGATCGCTCTCCAGCCGCATCAGGATCGGCTGCGTCTCCGGATCGCCAAAGCGGCAATTGAATTCCAGCACCATGGGCCCGCGCGCAGTCATCATCAGCCCGCAATACAGGACGCCCTTGAACTCCGTGCCCTCAGCCTTCATCCCGGCAACGACGGGCCGCGCGATGTGGTTCACCAGCCAGTCGCGCATGCGATCGTCCACGATGTCCGCCGTAGAGTATGCGCCCATGCCGCCGGTATTCGGGCCGCTGTCGCCGTCGCCCACGCGTTTGTGATCTTGCGCGCCCACCAGCGGAGCCACGCGCTCCCCGTCGCTGAATACCAGGAACGAAAGTTCGTCGCCCTTCAGGCATTCCTCCAACACCACCCGCGACCCGGCGTCGCCCAGCATCTTGCCGCTCAGCATCTCGGCTGCGACGCTCGAGGCCTCTTCTTTGCTTTTGGCGATGACCACGCCCTTGCCCGCCGCCAGCCCATCCGCTTTCACGACCACCGGAGTGTGAAAATGTCCGAGTGCCGATTTCACCTGCTCGATGGAATCGCAGATCGCAAAGGGAGCCGTGGGGATGTGATGCCGCTGCAGAAATTCCTTGGCGAAGCTCTTGCTCGATTCCAGCCGCGCCGCCGACTGGGTCGGCCCAAACACGCGCCAGCCGCGACGAGTGAACTCGTCGACCGCTCCGAGAGTCAACGGCAACTCGGGTCCGACCAGGGTCAAATCCGGCTGCAGTCGCGTCGCCAGCGCGACCATCGAGTCAAGACTCTTCAGATCGGCTGGCAGGCATTCGGCCTCGTCCGCGATGCCGCCATTGCCGGGTGCGCAATAAAGTTGCGAGACGCGCGGCGACTGCTTCAGCTTCCACACCAGCGCGTGCTCGCGCCCGCCTCCACCTAGAACAAGAACCTTCATAAAAGACAAATCAGGTTAGGGGTTCGAGCGCAATGCTGTCAAACGCCTAGAGCGGGTTGTGTGGGGACAGCCACCTTCGGCTGTCCGTCGAGCGGAGCTCGACTCTTCTCTATACAGTGGAGCGTTTAGCCGGGGCTCGCGGGAGCATTCCTTTCCGCCCCCGTAATACTCCTTTAATCAGATCAGCGTATTGTGAAACGTTGCTATCAAGCATTCACAAAGGGATTTTGATTAACCATAGTTAACATGTGTCGTATAGTATGGTTAAGAGTTTGCTGGGGAACCCGGTCCGATCATATCTGCTACATGAGCCTGCGTATCAAAATGGGCAATTCCATTCTCGAGATAGGCCTTTCGACGCTGTTGGCCCTCGCCCTCGGTGTCATCCCTGCTGGGGCCCAGCAGACGGAGCCGCCATCCCCACCTCAGCGCAGCGGCACGGCGGATATCGATCCCCCTTCCCCAACCGATGAAGTCAGCACAGAGTCAATGCTCCCGCATTTCAAAGACACGCGATTCTGGCTCTCCGGCCAGGCGAACTTTGTGTTTCAGACGCATCCCGATTTCCACGCGCCCTACAGCGGCGAGCACAGCCTGAGCTCTCGCTATGAGAAGGCCACCTCGCGCTTGATGACCCTCTACACCGGCGTACGACTGAACAACTCCACCGAGTTTCTGGTCGACATCGAAGAGGCGGGCGGCGCGGCGCTGAGCCAGGGTTTCGGTCTGGCGGGAAATGCCGATCTCGACATCGTGCGCAATCCGTCGCTCAGCAAGGCTCCGTATTTGGGCCGCGGAGAGTTCCACAAGGTGTTCGCGCTCAGCGACGACAAGATCGAGAACCAGCGCAACATGTTCTCGTTGTTCGAGGAACTCCCACGCCGCCGCCTCGAACTCCGCTTCGGCAAATTCAGCATGCCCGATTTCTTTGACGTGAACTCCGTCGGCTCCGACACCCACTTCCAGTTTCTGAACTGGACGACCGACAATAACGGCGCATGGGACTACGCCGCCGATACGCGTGGCTATACCGTCGGTCTCACCGCCGACTTCGAAGACCGCAACTGGGGATTCCGCTTTGGCGAAGGCCTCATGCCCAAGGTCGCCAACGGCATCGATCTCGTCTGGAAGCCGTGGCAGGTCCACGCGGAAAATTATGAATTCGAATTGCGGCATGGCGTGATTCCCAAAAAATCCGGTGTGATCCGCCTGCTTGCCTACACCAACTTCGCCAACATGGGGATCTACCGCGACCAGGTAGTGAAGGCCGCCGATGCTGATACGGCGCCCGATATCACCAACCATCCCTGGCACATCACCATGAAATACGGAGTCGGCGTCAACCTTGAGCAGAATCTTTCGCACTACCTCACCGCGTTCTCCCGCTTCGGCTGGAACGACGGACGCACCGAGTCTTTCGCTTACACCGAAGTCGAGCAGACATTCGCCGAAGGCCTCGGAGCCAATGGCGCATGGTGGCACCGCAAGCAGGATCGCGCCGGAGTGGCTTTCGTCAGCAACGCCATCAAGAAAGATCACCAGAACTATCTCAACGCCGGAGGCCTCGGTTTTCTGCTGGGAGACGGCCATCTGAACTACGGCCGCGAAAATATCCTGGAGACCTACTACACGGTGCACATCTGGCGCGGGATTTACCTGGCGCCCGGACTCCAGCACATCGTCAATCCGGGCTACAACCGCGACCGCGGCCCGGTGATTGTGCCGTCATTCCGCGCGCATGTAGAGTTCTAGCAGCTGTGGAAAAAGTCGATCTGTCAATCGATTTTGGGTGGCGCAGCGCTTCAGTGAGTGCGTGAGAACAGTTTTTTCGTCGACTCGCATGACTGTCCGGTTGCCAATCTCTCTGCGCATGCAGGTTGACCGAG
>Ga0210402_10001699_pt1 | contig 22478 bp, 17 predicted proteins | sample IncBWC7MmetaG_FD_161055 | JGI IMG/M metagenome (GOLD analysis project Ga0210402, IMG submission 161055) | Forest soil microbial communities from Barre Woods Harvard Forest LTER site, Petersham, Massachusetts, United States - Inc-BW-C-7-M | ecosystem: Environmental > Terrestrial > Soil >... | reverse complement strand
CTAATCCCGTGCTACCCTTCCCCATGTTCTCCTCGCCATCCACCTCACCGGCGAATCGTTCTCCGCGCCTCGGTCCGCTCCATTCCAATGGGTGTCATCTTGAGCAGAGCGAAGGATCTGCTTCTGTCTTCCATCTTGCCGCTCGCCACTCACCGCCCCTTTACCCCGAGCTCCAAGCGGCCACTCGACACTTCCCGGTCACACAGGAACCGCAGCAACCCCTTTCCCTTCATGCGATTGCGCACACTTTCCGTCACCCATGGGGTGTACCCACTTTCGCCGAGTTTTCGTTCGCGCGCTGCATTGCAGCCCCAAAAAGCACTTCCGTAACTCCTTTCCTTGCCACTCTTACAAACCGTCCGCAACTCAATGAAAGCAAAACAACTTTAAGTCTCGCATTTGCCACTCTTACGAGCCACGTCAGTCATAACCCCTTTGTTTGCCACTCTTACAAAAAAACACCCGGGGGGTATATCCCTCACACCAAGTTTTTGTCCTGTCCCTCGTTCCCCGCGCATACCAGAAGTCCCGGTCTGGTTTTGGAGGACGAAGTTATGCAACACTATCTTTCCCACCCCAGAGAGATGACGCCCTTATTCGCGCGCCGGCTGGAATATGCCGCAGGCAACGAATTTGCCGCAAATCGCCTCTTTGCTAGGATGAAAAGCGGTGCCGCGGAAGGCAGCACCGGACAGATCACATGCCGATGAACACCAAATTGCAAAGCATTACGCATCGCGTGACACCGCTCGCCGCCGTCCGGCTCGGCCTTCTGGCCGCGCTGGGAATTGCTCTCGTGCAACCTGTGGCAGCGCAAACCGCCGACGAAATCGTCGCCAAAGTGTTAGCCGCACGCGGCGGCCTCGAGAAAGCCAAAGCCATCCAGTCTGAGCGCATCACCGGCACGATCTATTTCAACGCGGAAATGTACGGACCGTTCCTGGCCGAATTCAAGCGCCCCGGCAAAATGCACAACGAAGTGACTATTCAAAACAAGACTGTGGTGCGCACCTTCAACGGCAAGGACGGCGGCTGGATTATCAATCCTTTTATTGGCAAAGACGCTCCCGAGCCGATGACCGCGGACGACGTGAAGGATGCAATGAATGAGTCCGACTTCGACGGCCCGCTGGTGGACACCAAAGCCAAAGGAGTCGTTGTCGAAATGGCTGGCACGGAGAAAGTCGAAGGCCGGGACGCGTACATCCTCAAAGTGACTCACAAGGACGGCAAAGTCTCATCCTATTCGTTCGACACGAAAACTTTTTTGCTGATCAAGTGGAGCGGGGTTGACAACGTCAACGGCGAACCCGTCACGCGCGAGACCTTATTTCACGATTACCGGGACGTGGGCGGCCTGAAATTCGCGTTTGAGCTTGTCTCAAACACTCCCGGAGCGGACGTCACCCAAAGAATTGTCGTGGATAAGATCGAGCTCGATGCACAAATTGAGGACTCACACTTCGGGAAGCCCTCGGCTTCTCCAGCGTCACCGGCCGCCGATTCCTCTCCTCCATCGCTGGCGTCCCTTGCCAAGCAATCGGTCAATGCCTTGCAGCTCGACGCGAAGGATGTCGGTGGTACAGGTCAGCGACGGAGTACGTCACTCCGCTGAAAAATGTCACGCGCGGCAAGTTGCCGTAGACCGCGAGATACGCGCCGCCATCAAGCACCAACCGCGACGACACGTTGTAGGTGCCCGCGCCCAGCAAAATCATGCTTGCCGGATTGTTCGCGTTGGTCCAACTGAAACCGGCCAATTCTCCGGTCCAACCCCATTTGCCGCGAATGGGATGCGAATAAGAAAGCGCAGTAAAATAATTGCGGCCAAATCCGCTCGCTCCCGGCCGCCCGACAAATTGCACGCCCTCATTTACATCGAAATGATGCCTGCCGAAATCTTTGCTCAATAACAATTGAACGGAATGTCCCAGCGCTCCGGAGCCCAGTTCGGCCGTGGCCGTCGGAAGCGTCGCGACGTACAAAATTGCAGTCGAAGGTTTGATTTTCGATTGCGAGAACATTCTGTACTTGAAGCCAGCGCCGGAGTCTCCTCTTCCCGCGACACCCGCATCGCGCTCGATGGGGATATTGAGGAACCACAATTCAAGGTTCTTGAACATGCCCCACTTCAATAACCCGTTGATATTCTGGTGGGCCTTCGCGAGCTCAAATCCATATTCCACTTCGAAAGCGCCGCGCTGCACCGTTTCCGCAGTGGAGGCAAACGTGGGCCGGTTGGGAACGGCAGTTATTTCTTCTTGCTGGGTGTTCTGGGTGGCGCCTGGGGTTTGCGCTGGTGCGTTTTTCGCGTTTTCGTTTTGTACTTGTGGCTGATCTGTATTTTGTTTTTTCGGTTGATCCTGCCCTTGACTTAATGCGCTTGCAGCGCAAACGCCGGCAAAAAAACAAGAAACGGCGACACTTCGAAGGGCTCGTATGCGTTGCATGCCGAAGACCTGCTTCCGAGAATCTGTAAGAAGCTTAGCAACTGCGCTGGCAGCAAAGCGAGTGATCTCGAGGCAGATAGGCTCCACTTTGTCAACGAATCGATACAGTGGTGCGCGGAAACATTGAGTGATTTCTAGGCCGCAAGCGGCTGCGTTATTCTGGTTGCATGGGGAATGCAGCCGCCGGCGGGATGGAGCAGAAGCGCGCGGGGCTTTGCACGGACTGTGCGCACGCTCGGCGCGTGGAATCCAGCCGCGCATCCATCTTCGTCCTGTGCGAACTATCCCGGAGCGATCCCCGATTCAGCAAATATCCGCGCCTGCCTGTGCTTTCCTGCCCCGGGTACAAGAAGAATTCCCAGGAAGCTGATCGCACCTAGATTTGTCTTATTTGTATTTTACCACTATGGTATATTAACTTGTGTGTTTATCTATGCAGTGAGGTCATGCCATGGCTTCGGTCACAGGCGCTCGGCTCTCAGCGGTTCTCCTTCTACTATCTTGCCCGGCGCGGGCAGCGGCGGATACCCTCAAGATCACCAGCACCCCTTCGGGAGCAACAATCGAGATCGATGGGGTGCGCGCGGGCACAACGCCTTTCGAAACGGACTACCCCGGTGGTTATTTTCACAAAACGAAGACGTCCATGGGTTCGCGGCTAGAGCATCCCATGGTCGCCCGCATCAGCCTGGCCGGATATGTCACCAAAGAGGTTCGCCTGACGGATGGGCCGATGAACTGGATTTCGATCAATGGCCGGAATCGCGGCGAATACTGGTTGCTGAAGAGTGATCACTTTGAGGTGGAACTGCGGGCCGTCGAGCAAGTGTTTACCGGCGGAGTGACGGCGAAACTGGCCAGCGCCGGAAGTGTGGACCTTCAGCCTGAGCTTTCTCTTGAAGAGCTGGTGCGCAGGACGAAGCCAGCAGTTGTATATCTGAAAGGGCTGGACTACTCGGGAACAGGATTTTTTGTAACCGATACGGGTGTCATCGCCACGAACGCGCACCTCGCGCGCGGTGAAGAATCTCTCCTGGCGCTTCTGCCGGGAGGCCAACAACTGGAAGCCAAAGTTGTGTACCTCGATGCCGATCTTGATATCGCCCTCGTCAAGGTTGAGGGAAAGGACTTTCCGCATCTCGCGCTTGCGGACGCCGCAACTGTAAAACAGGGCGCAGACGTGCTGGCGATCGGAAATCCCGGCGACGCCATGCTCTTCAGCGTGACGAAAGGCATCGTCAGCGCGGTCGGAATATTTGCCAACGCGGGTCCCGGCACGTGGATTCAGACGGACACGCCGATCAATCCGGGAAACAGCGGCGGGCCGTTGCTTAACAACCGCGGCGAGGTGATCGGCATCAACACGCAAAAGCTCATCAAGAAAAATGTGACGGGAATCGGATTCGCCCTCAGCGCGACGGACCTTCTGGAGGTTTTGCATCGTTTTTATCCCAATGTCTCATCGGCTAGCACCTCAAGGATGGCTGGGAGCGCCGTTTCTCCCGCGAGTGTTGTGTCGCCGGCGGGAGGTAACGATTCCGACGAAGCGACATCCGCCTCTTCTGGAGCTGAGAAGAAGCTGGAATCGAGCGCTTCTTCGACCCAAGCGCAGACACCGGATGTGCCTCAGGAACCAGATGCGAGCCAAACTCGACGCGGACTAGGCACGGTTGCGATTACATCCGATCCCGATGGCGCAGAAATCTACGTGGACGAAAAATTCGTGGGCAACACTCCTGCAAAGCTGAAGCTCACGGAGGGAAGCCACGTCATGGTATTGAAAGCAGCTGGGTTTTCCGAATGGAAGCGGAAGCTCGAGGTTTTGAAAGGCAGCCAAGTCACACTGAAACCGGTTCTGGAACGCGCACCGTAATATTTGAAAATTCGAGAACCCCCCAAAAAAACGGCAGGGCATCCTGCAGGACGCCCTGCCGCTGAAAATGACCAGATTTTATTGTTGAGGTTGCTCGGGTTGTTGCGGATTCGGCGTGTCGGGCGGCGTCTTGGCGGAGACGGGGGTCACGCTGGCCGAACCTGCGGCTGCCAATTCAGATGGCTTGTATTTTGGAGCGCTGATGTAACCGTGGACGAGGTCTTTGTCGATCCGGTTGACAACGATCTGTACGGGCTGCGAATCGTTTTCGGTATGGATCCAGATGGGCTCGTACAGGTTTACCTTCTTCTTCTGGAGCTGATTGTCGTCCACGATCATCGCAAGGTCGTAGCTCTTGTGCTTGGTATCCGATTTACGGAGTGAGAGGGTGATCGGGCCGACGCGTTGGAACTGCTTGGACTTGGTGAGCTCGAATTCAAAGTAGCTGCGCTCTCCACGCTTCGCGAGGGCCACGAGCTCCTCGTGCGTCTTTGCGATGGAGCCGTTAAGGTCATCGCGAGTGGAATTGATCGTTCCCTCGAGATCAGAGCGGTTTTTCGCCACCTCGTCTTGTGTCTCTTTCAACTGTTTTTGCTGCTCGGCCAACTGAGCCTGTAGCTGGGCGTATTTCTTGTCCACGGGAGCGCGGCGCTTGGCAGCTGTTCGCTTTGCGGGTGGGACCCTCGCGGAATTCTCTGAAGCCGGTTCAGAGCCAGCGGCAGCGGGTGATGCTGAGGATGGCGCCGAAGTCTTCGCAGAGTTCTGCGCTGCGGTCATCTCGTTCAGCTTGGTGGTCAAGGCGTTGAGCTGCTCTTGCATCTGGGTCTTTGCCGCGTCAGCAGTCGTGGCCCGCACGCTAAGATCGCGGACCATCGATTGTTGGTGATAGCCGTAGGTGAAGGCTACTGCGGTGATACCCAGTAGAGCGACAAGTACGAAACCCAACCAGCGGTTAGAGCCAGGCCCCTCAGGTGGTCCACTTTTCTCGTTGTGGTTCGAATCCTGATACTCCTCCATGGTGACCCTCCTTGGTCTCCTGCGTTCCGATAGCGGAATCGTTACGACAACTGGAGCACGTCAACTCTCCGCCGTCGCAAGTGGTGATAGCCGAAAAACCGCGATCGACAGTTATGGTGACAAATGTCCCTGGGACTAAGGAGCACGCGAGGGGCCGGGCGGCCGCGAGTGCATTGTGCGCTAAACGGTTTATCTTCAAGAGGTAAGAAAGACGGCATCTGCGTGAGCTTTGCCGTCGGAGTACTAGTCCTGGAAAATTCTCCCTGTCTAAACGAAGAGTTTATCTGGCCAACACTTCTTGGCGAGATTTACGGAGCTTGCGACTTGGAGCCATTCCATGGGAGTAGGTCGCATTTTGCGGGCGGGATCGACTTAACGACGATTGCCAGGCAGAGCGTGCGAGAGGACTTCCTGCGCGTCCGAGGAGGAAGGCGAATAGGACGGGAAGCGAGATTGCCGAGGTGCGATTGCGTGTGCTAGCATCCGCGGAGTTGGGGAACGGACCAGGGGTAAATTCCTGTCCGGCGCCAGCTTCTGCAGAACGCCGGCATCGGGGCCACGCTCTCCTTCATCTTCTGAATTGCATACCCAGGCGCAGGCCCGCGCCTGAATTCTTCGGGACGGACCTCGTCTGTTGGCGCCGGCATCGCCGGGGCCACGCAAAGGGAGGTCTGTATGAAGAGCTATCTCACCAAGGACATACGCAACGTTGGCATTGTCGGCCACGGCGGCACCGGAAAGACGCAACTGGTGTCGTCGTTGCTCTTCACCGCGGGAATGACGCCGCGCTGGGGAAAAATTGCGGAAGGCAGCACCACGACCGATTGGGATGAAGAAGAAATCGCCAGGAAAATCTCGATTCAGACCGGCCTCGCCTATGCCGAATGGCCCACGTCCGGCGGACAAGCGGGCGGCTCCGAGAAAGTAAAGATTAATTTCATCGATCTCCCCGGCTACTCTACGTTCATCACAGAAACGAAGGCTTCGCTGATCGCCGCGGACGCAGCGCTGATCGCCGTGGATGCGCACGTCGGCGCGCAAGTGACTACGGAAAAAGTTTGGGATTACTGCACGGAATACGATATCCCCCGCGCGTTTGTGTTGACCTGGATGGACCGCGAGTTGGCGAGCTTTGAGCGCTCGATGGAATCACTTGAACAGGTATTTGGGCGCAATGTCGTTGCGCTGCAATTGCCCATCGGTTCGGAAAAAGGGTTTCGCGGCGTGATCGACCTGGTGGCGATGAAAGCCCACATCTACAAACCGGATGGAGACGGGAAGCCTTCGATAGAAGAGATTCCCGCCGCGCTTGCTGACGAGGCGAAGGAGGCGCACGAGAAGCTGGTCGAAATGGTGGCGGAAGGCGACGACGAATTGATGGAAGAGTTCTTCCGGGAAGGCACGATCCCGATTGCGGATTTGATTCCTGGCGTGCGAAAAGCCATCGTCGCTGAAAAAATATTCCCGGTGCTGATGGTTTCCTCTCTCCGCAACGTCGGAACGACCAGCCTGCTGACGTTTCTTGCGGATGCGTTTCCGCATCCGGATGAGCACGCGCAAGTGGGTTTTACGGGACCAAATGGAAAGGGCGAGCGCGTGGAACGCAAGTATGATGACAGCCAGCCGCTCTCGCTTTTCGTGTTTAAGACCCTCGCTGATCCTTTTGCGGGGCGTATCAACTATTTCAAGGTGAAGAGCGGGGTGCTGAAAAACGACGCTACGCTGACGAATTACAACCGGGGCACCCTGGAGCGCTTTCAGCACACGCAGGTTGTGCAGGGAAAACAGCTCAACGAGATCGCGGAACTGCACGCCGGTGACATCGGTGCGATCGCTAAGCTGAAAGAAACGACGACTGGGGAAACGCTGGGCGACAAGTCTGCTCCCATCTACTACAAGCCTGCGCAACTGCCGGAACCTTCGATCACGTTCGCGATCGAGCCCAAAACACGCGCCGACGAGGACAAGATCGGTATTTCGATCCACAAGATTATCGAGGAAGATCCCGCGCTGCATTTCATGCGCGACCCGCAGACCAAGGAATTCCTGCTTGCCGGATCCGGACAGCAGCACATCGAGGTGGTCGTCGCAAAGCTGCACAAGCGCTACCACGTGGATCTCACGCTCAAGCCGCCAAAAGTGGCGTACCGCGAAACGATTCGCGGAAAGGCCGACGCCGAGGGAAAGCATAAGAAGCAGTCCGGCGGGCACGGGCAGTTCGGCGTGTGCCGGATAAAGATGGAGCCAATTGAACGCGGCAAAGGGGTCGAATTTGTGGATGACGTTTTTGGCGGCGCGATTCCGAGAAACTGGATTCCTTCGGTGGAAAAGGGGATTCGCGACGCGGCCGCGCGCGGCTATCTCGCCGGGTTTCCCGTGGTAGATTTCCGCGCCGTGCTATACGACGGCAAGTACCACGACGTGGATTCGTCGGATATGGCTTTCAAAATCGCCGGCTCGCTGGCGTTCAAGGAAGCCATGAAAATGGCCAAGCCCGCCCTGCTCGAACCGGTGATGCACGTCGAGGTGTACGCGCCGGACCAATACTCGGGCGACTTGATGGGCGATCTCAGCTCGCGGCGCGGCCGCATCGCGGGAAGCGAAGCGCGCGGGCACAACGTGGTTATCAAGGCGCAGGTGCCGTTTGCGGAAATGCTGAGCTACGCGAACGACCTCATTTCAAAAACACAAGGACGCGCGACGTATTCGATGGAGTTTTCCCACTATGACTATGTGCCGAACGAGCTGGCGCAAAAAGTGATCGACGCACACAAATCGGCTCACGGCGATCAGCAAGCCGAAGAAGAAGCATAGCGGCAGGTTCAGGTCGGTAGCCCAGAGAATTTTGGAAAGAACATCCCAGTATTTCGCTGATGCTCGGAGAATGCGGGGCCGAACTCCTGCATCAGGAACGATTCTTCGCGGCGCGCCTTCACGTAGAAAGACAGCCAGGCGATAGTCAGAGCCACCAAGCCGCGCACTTCACCGAGAGTGATTAGCGTGCCAAAGAGGCCGATTAACATGCCCGTATAGATGGGGTGACGGATGGCGCGGTACGGGCCGGTACGAATTAATTCGTGGCCTTCCTTCAAAGTAACGACGCCGCTCCAATTGGAACCCAAGTGCCAGCGAGCCCATATCGCGATGGCCACACCAGCGGCCGTTATCCCCACACCTGTCCATTCCGTAGCTGGGCTCGCGGGAACGAAGCGCGCACCCAGCCAGCCGTAGTGCGCCTCCGGACGAAACAACAGATAAAAAGCAATGAGCAAGGGAACCGTGTAGCGCAGACGCTCGAAATAAGTCTCTCTCTTTTTGGTGACCTTGCGGTTGAACGCGGACACCAGCCAGTACAAACCAAAGGCCATCCAACACAATGGTATCCATTGCATCGGCGTTGAGAGACTCATGGCGCCTCGACGCAATATTCGCTCTTGCCTGTGGCATACGGGTTGCATGCGGAGATCAGCCAATGGGTCCAAAAGGTGGTCCGGCAGCACCTGGTCAGCTCGAAAGAGGGTATCGGAGGCATTCGTTCTCCCAATATGCTTACGCGCGGCGATGGAGTCATGTTTCGCGGCGCGCGGCGCCAATTTGGTGCTTGTCGGGGCAAAGCGCCGAGCCAGAATAGTGCTCTCATGAAAAACAAGCCAGCTTTTAAGCAGAGCCAGCGAAAACAGAGACCGCAAACAACAGCCATCCACGGCGGGGAACCACCGCGCCATGGCGTTGGCGCGCCCGTGGGCACGCCGATATGCCGAACATCGACGTTCACCTTTTCCTCGACGGCGGAGATGAAGCTGTGGGCCGAGGGCAAGAGCAAAGCGTACATCTACACGCGGTATGGCAATCCAACGTTAAGCGTAGCGGAAGGAAAAATTGCCGCGCTCGAAGGCGGAGAAGCCGCGGTGGTGACGGCTTCGGGCATGGCGGCCATATCGGCTGCATTGTTGGGCGTCCTAAAGTGCGGCGACGAACTGATTTCCACGGCACAGGTTTATGGTGGCAGCTACCGGCTGATGCGAGATGTTTTTCCCGACATGGGAATCAAGGTGCTTCAGGTAGGGACAGATCTCGCGGGATTGGAGGAGCTTGCCACGCCGCGCACGAGGTGCCTCTACGTCGAGACGCCGACCAATCCCACGTTACGGCTTGTCGATCTATATAAGGCGATTGCCTTTGCCAAAAAACACAAACTTATTTCGATCATCGACAACACTTTTGCCACGCCCGTGCTGCAAAATCCGCTGTCGATGGGTTACGACATCGTGGTGCACAGTGCTACAAAAGCGCTGGCGGGGCATTCTGACGTGATCGCCGGCGTGGCCGTAGGCAACAAGCACTGGATGGAGCGCATCCGCCACATGATCATCTATTTAGGGGGCTCGATGGATCCGGAGGCGGCTTACCTGCTGATTCGCGGGATGAAGACGCTGGGGGTGCGCGTCGAACGGCAGTGCGCAAACGCGATGGCGGTAGCGAAATTCCTGGAAAAACATCCCAAGGTCGCGCGCGTGCACTATCCAGGATTGGCATCGCACCCTGACCACAAGCTGGCGAAAAAGCAGATGAGTGGATTTGGAAGCATGATGGCGTTTGATTTGAAGGGCGGCTTGACCGCAGCGCGGCGCTTCTGCGACCGGGTGCGGTTGTTTCTGCTGGCGGCAAGCCTTGGGGGTGTCGAGTCGCTCGTCATACTTCCCATCTACAGTTCGCACTACAACATGAGCGCTGAGGAGCTAAAACGCGCGGATGTTAGCCCAGGTACTGTACGAGTTTCCGTTGGCCTCGAAGATGCAGAAGACCTCATTGACGATTTGAAGCAGGCGTTGGCATAGGTGCGCTGGTCAATTCGAGTGGCGAGAAGACCGGGCTAAAGACCGGCCACTACAGCTAGGCCCCAAAAACAAAAACGGGCGGGACGCCGAAGCGCACCGCCCGTTCTGTATTTTTGCGAAGTGGAATTAGAGGGGTTGGACGTTCGAGGCCTGCAGACCCTTGGGGCCCTTGGTCACTTCGAATTCAACCGCTTGGCCATCGTTTAACGACTTGTAGCCATCAGCCACGATCGCGGAGAAATGGACGAAAACGTCCTCACCGCTCTGGCGCTGGATGAACCCGAAGCCCTTGCTGGCATTAAACCACTTCACTGTTCCTTGTTCTTTACTCACTGCTATACTCTTTTCTGTCGGCTGGCTTGCAACCGAGCATTACTAGATTGAGCTATTTGGTGCCTCGAAATCCGAACCCCTCTTAAGAGTTACGGCCGTCCTCGAACGTAAAAAAAGGCCGCAAGTTTGACCTTGCGACCGCTTTACACATCCAAAGGCGATACAAGAGCAACAAACGCAAAGACAGAATACCACTGTTATGATCATTTGCCAAGCGAAATCTTTAAGGCTTTCACCGAAAACGCTATTCCATGCGGACCGGCGTAGCCGGGGTAACTCCGTGGAGTCCATCGTTCCACCAATTGCAGGCGGGAACGCGGGAGCGATATGTCCCAGCTGATCGATTTTTTCTTCGACAGTCATACGCGAGATCAAGTCGTCGACGCGAGAGGGGATCTGCAGCACGCGTCGACAAATGCCGGATCCGCGACCAACAAAGATTCGACCGCACACTGCCTTCCCGCTGCAGCGCAAGGAAACTGGAAATGCGGCGGTGACTATCAGGGGGAGCTGGGCCTCTGGCCGTGTATTGAGTAGGTCAACCCTCCCTGGCGGAAAGCGTTGACCTGGCCATGGCAGCTACCTAACATAAGGAGATGCTCCCGAAGCTCCAGATTGGCCTGTACGCGATGCTCTTTGCTGCATTCGCCGTGGCAGTGGGCGGTTGTGAGGATGCCGCCAAACACGGCGCGCAGGCGCGCGTACCGGCTCTGTCTCCGGCCCATGGTGCGGCTGCTCAGGTTTCTGCCAATGTGGGAGAGCTCCCGCTGCGAAAACTTTCGCCCGCGTGGCTCGCCGCTCTAGCGCCGCGCGTTCCTGGACCGAAGGAATACCTGATGGCGCAGGTAGAAAAGAAATACGCCTCCGGGGAGCAGAACTATAAAGCTGGCCACCTGGAAGCGGCGCGCCGGGATTTTGACGTGGCCGTCGATTGGATACTCGAGAGCGGCTACGATCCGAACAGCGATCCGAAGCTTAACGAACTGTTCCGTCGCGTGGTCGATTCCGTCTACACCTACGAGTTGCAGGCCTTCCGCGAAGGGGACGGTTTTCAGGAAACGCCCGCGGTGCCTGCGGCCATCGATGAAGTAGCAGAGATGACGTTCCCCGTCGATCCGCGGTTGAAGGAGCGGGCCGAGGAAGCGGCCAAGAGCTTTTCGCATGACCTGCCGCTCACGGTGAACGACGAAGTGCTGTCATTTCTCAACTTTTTCCAGACGCCGCGCGGCCGCGCCATTGTGGAGACGGGGCTGCGGCGCTCGGGACGTTATCGCGAAATGATTTCACGCGTGCTGCACGAGGAAGGTGTTCCACAGGACTTGATTTATCTGGCGCAAGCGGAAAGCGCCTTCCAGCCGCTCGCACTGTCGAGAGCTGGCGCGCGCGGAATTTGGCAGTTCGTCGCGTACCGCGGGATGGAATACGGTCTGAGGCATACCTGGTGGATCGACGAACGGCAGGATCCCGAGAAGGCCACGCGCGCGGCAGCGCAGCACTTGCGCGACCTCTATGGCCAATTCGGCGACTGGTATCTGGCAATGGCCGCGTATAACTGCGGCCCAGGAAATGTGCAGAAGGGCATCGAGCGCACGGGCTATGCCGATTTCTGGGAGCTTTACAAACGCAACGTCCTGCCTCGCGAAACCAGAAATTACGTGCCCATCATTCTGGCGCTCACGTTGATTGCCAAGGACGCCGCACACTACGGCATCCAGACTGATCCGGAGCCGCCTGTTCCCACGGACGTGGTGAAGCCTGGCCGCGCCATCGATCTGCGGCTGGTGGCCGAAACGATTGACGTGGATGTCGAAACGCTGCGCGGGCTGAATCCGGCGTTGCTGCGACTCGCGACCCCCGATGATGCTTCGTTCGAACTGCATCTGCCGGTGGGTACTGCGGAAAGATTTTCCGCGGAGATAGCGGACATTCCGCCGGACAAGTGGGTGAGCTGGCGCCGGCACCGCATCGAGGCAGGCGAGACGCTGACCTCCATCGCCAAAAAATATCATGTGACTCCGGTGGCCATCTCGGAGGCAAATAATATGGAGCGCCATGCGGCGCTCGAAGTCGGAGAAAAACTGATCATTCCCGCCGCGCCTGCCGCGGAGTCGAAAAGCCGCCTGGTACGGTATCGCGTGCGCAAAGGCGATACGCTCGGAGGAATCGCGGATCGTTTCAGTGTTCCCACGGAAGATCTGCGTAAGTGGAATCGCATGAAGACCAACCGCGTGAGCCGCGGTATGGTGCTGCGCATTTACACGGTCGGCGGCGCTCCGGAGGCCGTTCCCGCACGCAGCCGCCGGAAAACCAGCTCGCAGACGCATGCTCCCCGACCGGCCGCACCTGCCAGCCAGGCTTCAGCAGCGATTCACAACTAAGCTATTTATAAACAATAACTTACAGGCTTTGCAGGTCTGGACCTGTCGTCCGACGGGGCACTGATCGGCCGTTACCTCGCGCCCGGATTGCCGTTTTTTTGTGGCAAAACCGCAGAAAGCTTGACAACTTTGCAGGAGTACGATAACAACGGCGCTGCGGCGGAGGGGAGTTGGTGACTCCGGCTGATGCAGCGTCCCACGCGGGCCATAGGCCCCTTGGATTCCCCCTCGGGAGGATGGAATGGATTTAGAGAAGGACAATTTCGAAGACGATAATGAACTGTCACGGCTGGAGGAGGAAGACGAGCTGGGCGGCGGTGATGAGATCATAGAGACCGAAGAGGAAGAGATCATCATCACCGAAGAGGAGCCGGTAGCAGCGGCGCCGGCGGCCAAACCTGCCTCTCGGCCGGCGGCGAAACCGGCCAAGAAGGCAGCTCCAAAAAAGAAAGCCAAGCCGAAGGCAAGGAAGGCCAAGAAAGCCAAGGCTAAACCGAAGGCGAAGAAGAAGACCAAGAAAACCGCGAAAAAGAAGAAGCGGCGTTAAAGCGCGGAGCAGGGCTAGATTTCTAGAGCAATGAAAGGGCCCGGATATCGTCCGGGCCTTTTCTTTTTGAAAACCGTGCAAACCCAGTCTGGTACTCTGCACGACCGGAGAGCGCTCCCATTTATGCACGGCAAGACTCTCGAATCGGGAATCTCCGGAGTTCACAAAGAGCTGCTTGCCGAAATGGGTAAGTGCCGCTAGCATAGCGCCGGATGTTACGGGCGCTGGAACAGATACGCCGGATGCGCGGGGGCGCGCAGTCTCACCTGATGCGCTGCTCGGACGGGAACTATTACGTCGTTAAGTTCCAAAATAATCCGCAGCATCGCCGAATCCTGGTCAATGAACTGCTAGGAACCAAGCTGGCGGCACGGATGGGGCTGCCGACGACACCGGTGGCCATCGTCGAAGTGTCCGAGGACTTGATCCGCTTGACGCACGACTTGGCCATGGAGATGCCGCGCCAGCGGGTTCCTTGCCAGGCCGGGCTGCAGTTTGGCTCACGCTATCCGGGCGATCCGCGGCGGTTGGCACTGCACGACTTTCTGCCCGACGAACAGTTGCGCAACGTGACCAACGTGCACGATTTTGCGGGCATGCTGGTATTCGATAAATGGACGTGCAACACGAACGGCCGCCAGACGCTCTTTGTTCAGGAGCCGCTACGGGAGGGACAGCAAGCCGCGGACGCATCCGCGGGGGATAAAGTGGGACCGCCTTACAGCACGCTGATGATCGATCAGGGCTTTTGTTTCAATGCCGGAGAATGGGATTTTCCCGATGCCCCGCTGCGCGGGCTCTATGCGCGGAATCGCGTCTACCAAGGCGTCACCGGGATGGAATCTTTCGCGCCCTGGCTCGAGCGCCTCGAAAAGCAAATGACCGAGCGCGCTCTCGACGAGATCACGCGGCAAATTCCTCCGGCATGGTACGGCGACGATCTCGACGCAGTATTGCGCCTTGCCGAACAACTGCTGCGGCGCCGTCCTCGCGTCCCGGACCTAATCCTGGCCGCCAAACAATCCAATCGCCAGCCCTTTCCGAACTGGATATGACCAAACTGGACGTGACTCATGACTGAGACTTTCCCCGAATCCGCACAGGGTGAACGCGCCTGCGCGTACCGCATCCTGCGCTATACGCCAAACCTGGTGCGCGACGAGTGGGTGAACATCGGTGTGCTGGTCTTCGATCCTCAGTCCGGCGAACGCCGGTTGCGCCTCATCGAAGAGCAAGAGGAGTACACGCGCGTGCGCCGCCTGCATCCCGAAGCTGATGAAGGTCTGCTTCGTACCCTGCGCGACGATTTGGAAGACCGCTTAGAGTCGGCTGGCCGTGGGGAAGGCCGTGGCCCAAACAGCGGCGCTTCCAACGGCAGTGCACTAGAGGAACTCCTGCGCAAATGGGACGAGACGTTGTCCAATGCCCTCCAGCTCGCGCCGCAGAAAGGGATTATTTCGGGCGATCTGGACGCCGCACTCGAGCGGCTCTACGCAGACCACGTAGCCGTGCCGAGAGCGGCCGCGCGGGTAGGCGCACCGGGAAGCCGGGGGCAAATGCGTTCGTACTGCTCGCAGGTCTTCCGGCAGGCGCGGCTTTGGGACAGGATTCAGAAATCCGCGCGCGCTTCGGAATTTACGTTTCCCGGCGACCCCATGCGGATTGACTACACTTACCGGCGAAATGGCACACTCGGATTTGTGCACACGCTCTCCATTTCGCGGGCGCCGGGAGAAGTTAAATCTCTCGCCTTCACCGCGGAACAGATCGCCGCGAAAGCCTTGCTAAAAACGGAATTCACGGCCGTCACCGACATCGAACTTGTAGAGCAGAATGACCGCAATCGCTTCGTGGACCGCACACTTCGCGACGCAGGCATCGAGCCCATCCCGCTCAATCACTTTGCAGTTTGGGTTGGAAAACTAAAACCGATGATCTAATGGCGGCGGCGGCGAGGGCTGTGAACCGCGGCCATTCTCGAGCGTACTCCGGCGGCGCGCGCGACTGCTATTCAAAGACGGCTAGAACGAGCAGTGTCGCATCGTCATGCCAGTGACCCAAGCTGAATTCGGCTGCCGCTGTCAGGATTTTATCCTTTAATGCAGACGCGGCCGACGCCCGGTGTTCTTGAAGCAAATGGAGCAGACGCGCCTCGCCAAATTCTTCGCCTGCGGCGTCGCAAGCCTCCGTCACACCATCCGTAAAAAGAATCACTCGATCGCCTGGCGCGAGTTGCGCAGTGCCTGCGGCAAACACTTGATTGGGAAAAACGCCGAGCACTCCGCCACCAGCCTGCAGCCGCTCATGCGATCCATCGCGATGAAGGAGGATGGGGGCATTGTGCCCGGCGTTGGTATAACGCAGAAGCCGCGCCGGGCCATCGAGCTGCGCGTAGAAAAACGTAATGAAGCGGTCACTGCCGGTGTTGTGGCAGACGAGCGAATTCAGCCGCTCGCATAAACCGCCGGGAGGTAAAGAAGGCGAAGCCAGCCCCCGCACGCCAGCCTGCAGGTTGGACATCAGCAGAGCCGCAGGCAGTCCTTTTCCTGCCACATCGGCGATGCACAGGCCCAGCGTGGCCTCGTCGAACTCCAGGACGTCGTAGTAGTCTCCGCCGATACTTTGCGCGGGCTGCCAAGCACCCGCGATCTCGTATCCCGCCTGCTGAGGAATGCTCTTTGGCAGAAGCCCTTGCTGGATGGAACGCGCCTCCGCGACCTCCCGTTCCTGCTGGTGAAACTGCAGCGCGATCTCCTTGTGGTCCTGGTTCTCTTGCGCCGCCCGCCGGCGTGAAGCCCGCCGTTCCCGCCCCAGCGCAACCTGCTTCTGCAGGATTTCCAGCAGCCGTGTGTTGGTCCAGGGCTTCTCCACAAAATCGGCCACGCCGTACTGCATGGCCTCGACAGCCAGGCCCACGGTCGCCCAGCCCGTCATCACGACAATCACCGGGGCGTCCTCCAGTTGTTTCAGGTGGCTGAGCAGATCCAATCCCTCCCGGCCCGAGGTCGTGTCCCGCGCATAATTCAGATCCATCAGCAGCAGATCAAAATCGCTACCCGCCACCGCCCGCAGCAGTTCCGCCGGAGAAGTGACCCCTTCGGTTTCGTAGCCTTGGCCTTTCAGAAGCAGCCGCAGCGCGTTCAACACATCGGGCTGATCGTCAGCAATCAGAATTCGAGGTGGTATCGTGGCCATCGTAGCGGTCGTCACATCAGGGAAGTGGCAGGCATACTTCCACCTTCCATCTGATGTAAACCATTTGGTTTGGATACCTTGCCGAGCTATCCGAGAGCAACTGAGGTCTTACATCGCCCAGTTACGGGAAACAGCGTCCCACAATCGAACATGTGTCCGAATCCAGGAATTATGCCTTTCCAGGCGCTGAACGAAAATTCCCTGAAACGACGGCGGCCCGAACCGCTAGCTGCGCGTCACGAGCTCTGGAGGAGCCGCACTAGAGGACCGGTTCCGACCAGTTCTCCAGTGTTTCCTTGACCTTGTGCAGGAACTGGTGTGCGATGGCGCCGTCGACCACGCGGTGGTCGTAGCTCAGCGTGACGTAACACATCGAGCGGATGGCGATCGAGTCGTTGATGACCACCGGGCGCTTCTCGATCGCGCCCAGGCCCAGGATGCCCACGTTCGGCTGGCTGATCACCGGCAAGCCGAAAAGTCCCCCGAAGACGCCGGGATTGGTGATCGAAAAGGTGCCCTCTTGCACCTCGTCAGGTTTGAGCTTTTTCGAGCGAGCGCGCTCCGCCAAGTCGTTCAGCGTGCGTTGGATGCCGAGGACATTCTTTTCATCGGCACCCTTCACCACCGGTACGATCAGGCCCCAGTCGAGCGCCACGGCGATGCCGATGTTGATCTCCTTGTGCAGCACCACGTTCGTGCCGTCCAGCGACGCGTTCATTGTCGGGAAAGCGCGCAGCCCGGCCACTGCGGCCTTCACAAAAAACGGCATGAAGGTCAGCTTGGTCTCGTAGCGTTGTTCGAACTCTTCCTTGGACTTGGCGCGCAGCGAAGCCACCTTGGTCATGTCGATTTCATCTACGGAGTAAACGTGCGGAGACACTCGCTTCGAAGCCACCATGTGCTCCGCGATGCGCTGCCGCATGTTGCTCATGGGCTCGACCGTGTAGTTGCCGAAATAAATCTTCTCGCGCGGAACCGCCGATTCGAACGCCACGTGGATTTGTCCGCCGGAAACTCCCGGAGCTGGTGGGGCCGCGGAAGGAGCTGGAGGCGGCGGCGGCGTGGAGCGCGCGGGCGCTACGGCCGGAGCGCTTGGCGGCGCAGCGGCGGGAGCTCCGCCAGCGGCAATGACCGCCTCGATATCCTGCTTGCTGATCCGGCCGCCGGCGCCCGTTCCTGGAATGGTCGTCAGATCTATTCCGTGTTCCGCGGCCATGCGGCGCACCAGCGGCGAGCTGTGAATGCGTTCCCCGGAGCGTTGAGCTGCGGGTGCCGCCTGCGGAGCAGTTTGCGTCGGCACCGCCGCTGCAGCCGGCGCGGGAGCGGCAGGTCTCGGTGCTGGAGGCGGTGCCGGCGCAACGGCAGCTGGAGCCGCGGGCTTTGCGGGAGCAGGAGCTGGCGCTGGCGCTGGTACCGCAGCTGCCGCGCCTGCTCCGTCGATCACTGCCACGACCGTCTGAATCGGCACGGTCTGCCCTTCGTTGACCTTGATCTCTTTTAGAACGCCGGCCGATGGCGACGGAATTTCCGCGTCCACTTTATCGGTCGAGATTTCGAACAAAGGCTCATCCCGTTCGACCTTGTCGCCCGGCTTCTTGAGCCACTTGGTGATCGTCCCTTCAAAAATGCTTTCGCCCATCTGCGGCATGACTACGTCTGTGGCCATATGCATTCTCCTGTGCGGCGTGAATCCCGATACAGGGGCGCAGCATGCTGCGTCCCTGCAAGCACGCTCTAATATCGTGCGAGTTCTTTTGCGGCATCAAAAACTTTCTTTGCATTCGGCAGAAAATACTCCTCGAGCGGCGGCGAATACGGCACCGGGGTATCGAGCGCGGTCACGCGCATCAGCGGCCCATCCAGATCGCCGAACGCCTTTTCGCAAAGAATGGCGGCAATTTCGCCCGCGATTCCGCCCGTCTTCGTGTCCTCATGCACCACGAGACATTTGTTGGTCTTTCTCACCGACTGCAAAATCGTCTCTTCATCAAGCGGCAGCAGCGTCCGCAAATCGATTACTTCGGCTTCGATGCCTTCTTTCGCCAGCGCCTCCGCGGCTTCTAGCGACGTGTGCATCATCGCCGCGTAGGAAACAATCGTCAGGTGCTTGCCTTCGCGCCGCACGACGGCCTTGCCGATGGGCACGGTGTAATCGCCGCTTGGAACTTCTCCCTTGATCCGCCGGTAAAGAAATTTGTGTTCGAAGAAAAGCACGGGGTTGTTATCGCGAATCGCCGCCTTCAACAGCCCTTTTGCGTCGTACGGCGTCGAAGGGTAAATCACCTTCAGTCCGGGCGTGTGCACGAAATACATTTCCGGATTGGCCGAATGAAACGGCCCGCCGTGTACGCCGCCTCCGGAAGGCCCGCGCATCACCATCGGCGAGGGCGCGTTCCATAGGTAGTGGCCCTTGGCGACGAAATTCGTAATCTGATTGAACGCGCACACGATGAAATCGATGAATTGCAACTCCGCGATCGGCCGCAGCCCCATATAACTCATCCCGCAAGCCGCGCCGATAATAGCGCTCTCGCTGATCGGCGTGTCGATCACGCGCTCCCATCCGAACCGTTCCAGCAATCCCTCGCTGGTCTTGAACGCCCCGCCGTACACGCCGACGTCTTCGCCGAGCAGCACCACCGCGGGGTCTCGCTCCATCTCTTCGAACATCGCCTGCTTGATGGCTTCGAGAAAGGTAATTTGCGTTCCGTTGCTCTCCGCCATGGTTACCTCCGCGCTTTTCTCGTGGCGCTGGAAGTCACCGCCGCTTTTTCGGGTTTTTTCGCCGGAGCCTTTGAAGCAGCTTTCGCCGCGCCCTTGCCATTGCTCCCCGGCGTCTCAATCGTATTCGTTGTGTCGCCAAAGTGAATCGGCGCATTTGCGCGGCCCGAACTCTTGCCGGACCCAAATCCCGCAACCGTCCACACCGCTTTGACGCTGGACTTCGGTGGCGTGACCTCGGCGATGGGCCGCTCCCACTTTGGACGGATTTTGTGGCACTCATCGCCAGTACAGTAGACGCCGGTCGCGGCGAATTCCGGCGGCGGCATCGGCGAATTCTCCGCGAACTCGCGTTCCGCAGCCAGCAGCGTGTCGATTTTCTCCTCCACGTCCTTCTTGCTCTTTGCGTCGAGCAGCTTTTCGCCCAACAGGAACTTTTCATACAGTGCGATGGGATCGCGTGCTTCCCAGTATGCGCGCATCTCTTTAGGCACATACTCGGCGGGGTCGTGCTGCGCGTGGCCCAACCGGCGGAACGTCTTGGCTTCGATCAGGATCGGCCCTTCGCCGGCCCGCGCTCGCGCCACCGCTTCTCGCGTTGTCGTGAACACTTCGACCACATCGTTGCCGTCCACGATGTAGCTCGCTATTCCGTACGCTTTCGCGCGATCGGCCAGATTCTCCAGCGGCACCTGCCGCTTCACCGGCGTCGAATACGCCCATAAATTGTTTTCCAGGATTAACACGAACGGCGCCTTCTGCGTGGCCGCGAAATTCAACCCTTCGTGAAACACGCCCGTCGAGCTGCCGCCGTCCCCGATCCACGTCATGGTCACGATTCTCTGTCCCAGATAACGGCCCGCCATGGCCACGCCGGTCATCACCGGGATCAAATCTCCTAGCATCGAAATCGGCGAAACGATGTGCAGCTTCTCCAAATCGCCGAAGTGGCTCGTGCCGTCCTTGCCTTTCGTCGGCGAATCGTATTTCGCCATGTGCTGCATGAACACGTCGCGCGGCGGAACGCCTTTCACCAGCAACGCCCCGATATTGCGAATCATCGGCGCCAGCCAATCCTTCTTCTCCAGGGCGTACGCCGTTCCCACCGAAACCGCTTCCTGCCCCAGACTCGAGTACAAGCCGCCGACAATTTTGTTCTGACGGAAGAGCTTCACCATCGTGTCTTCCACGGCGCGGTTCAGCCGCATGTAGTAGTACAAATCCAGATACTGCTGCCGCGTCAGTTCCTTCTTCATTCCCACTCCAGTACCACGGGCTTCAACCTGTGCCCCAAGTCAAGCACGGCACTCTGACGACCATGAGCGAACGCGCTCACGAAACTACAACCTCGACAGTTTGCTCGGTCTGCTCCAGTTTCTCGAGCAATGCATCCCGGGACGATTCCCGCATTTCCAATCCGAACACCTCTCCAAAGTGTTTCGAAATCCGCGGCGCAACTTCCTTTAGATTTACCGCCCGCCCCAGAAGTTTTTCCAGCGAGGCCGCCTTCCGCCCCGCAATCCCGCACGGCACGATCAAATCAAAATTCCGCAAATCCGTGGAAACGTTGTAAGCCAATCCGTGCGAAGTCACCCAACGGCTGATATGCACGCCAATCGCACCCAGTTTCTCTTCCACGCCGCTCGCGACCGCGACCCAAATCCCGGTCTTGCCTTCTACGCGATACGCTTCCATTCCAAACTCCGCCGTCGTCCGAATCATTACTTCTTCCAGCATCCGCACGTACCACACCACGTCTTTGCGAATCGCCCCGAGGTTCAAGATTGGGTAACCCACCAACTGCCCCGGCCCGTGGTATGTGATGTCTCCCCCGCGGCTCGTCTCGTAAAATTCCACATTTCGCTGCCGTAACACATTCTCAGAAACTAAAAGATGTTCGCGCTTCCCGTTTCTCCCTTGCGTGATCACCGGCGTATGCTCGCACAGCAGCAGCACATCCCCGATCGCATCCGCCTTGCGCGCCGCAACAACGCGCTTCTGCAGCGCATACGCCTCCGCGTATCCAATCAGTCCGAGGTCTACAATCTGGCAGTTCTTCATCAGTCACCAGTCACGAATCACCAGCCACTACACGTTAATCTGTAATCCCCTCACAGACGCAAACGCATCCCCCATGCCTTCCCACACCGTGGGATGCGCATGAATCATGTTCATCATGTCGTCGATCGTGCCCTCGAGGTTAAGCGTGGCCGCCGCTTCCGCCAAAATTTCCGTCGCCAGCGGTCCGATAATGTGAATCCCCAGCACCTCGCCGTACTTTTCGTCCGAAACCACCTTGATAAACCCGTTGTGATTCCCCAAAATCGTCGCCTTGCTGTTGCCAACAAAGGGAAACTTGCCAGTCTTCACTTTGTATCCCGCGTCGCGCGCCTGTTTCTCCGTCAGTCCAATCGAACCGATTTGCGGCTCGCAGTAGGTTGCATTCGGAATGCGTGTTTTCAGAATCTGTTGTGTCGGCTTCCCCGCGATGTGCGTGACGGCCACAATCCCTTCCATCATCGCCGCGTGCGCCAATTGCGGCATGCCCGCAACGATATCCCCGATCGCGTACAAGCCCTTTTCGTCTGTCTCCATGTTCGGCCCGGTGAGAACAAATCCGCGTTCCAGCTTTGCTTTCGATTTCTCCAGACCGCAGTTTTCCGTCATCGGTTTGCGGCCCACGGCGAGCAGCAGCTTCTCTGCCTGCAGCGTCTGTGGCTTTCCGTCTTTATCCTTAAAGGAGACTGTCACGCCCTTGGTGTCCTTCTTTACGGACTCCACCTTGCTGCTAGTGAAAATTTGTATCCCTTTCTTCCTGAAATCCTTTTCAAACTCCGCAGAAACATCTTCGTCTTCCACCGGCACAACGCGCGGCAGCGCTTCCAGAATCGTCACCTGGGTCCCAAACGTGTTGTAAATCGACGCAAACTCCACTCCGACTGCTCCTGCCCCTACTACAATCAGTGACTTCGGAATTTCCGGCAGCTCCAGGATGGACCGGTTGGTCAAGATGATTTTGTGGTCGGGCTCGATTCCTGGCAGAGCCCGCGCCTCGGATCCGCTCACCAGCAAAATATTCGCGGCTTCGATCTCGCTCTTCTTTCCATTGTTATCGACACTCACGCG
>Ga0210402_10001698_pt1 | contig 22479 bp, 24 predicted proteins | sample IncBWC7MmetaG_FD_161055 | JGI IMG/M metagenome (GOLD analysis project Ga0210402, IMG submission 161055) | Forest soil microbial communities from Barre Woods Harvard Forest LTER site, Petersham, Massachusetts, United States - Inc-BW-C-7-M | ecosystem: Environmental > Terrestrial > Soil >... | reverse complement strand
CCAACTCGATCCCAACCGCAGATCTCCAGGCCATTCCCGCCTCCTTGACCGGTACCGACGCGGATGGAAGCACGTAATGGCTTACGTGGCTAGATATTTCTGATACAGGACACTAGCTAGGCAGGACACGCAGCCGTCCCTCACCCTGTCGCGCAGCAGGGTGAGGGTTCTCTCGGTCGGCGGGGCGGTAGCCCGAGGCGCGGGATCTCGATCGCCGGGCAGCGGTTCATGACGACCTTGAGGCCGTGGGCTTCGGCGCGGGCGGCAGCGGCATCGTGCGCCCTCTAACAGGCCCACTCTGATAACGCGCCGTTCGGGCCGAAATGGTTAGTGTTTGTAACCAATTACGACAATTTGAAAATGTTAGTTAAAAATTATGACAAATTCTACTGACCAGGTAACAAAGTGTGGCCATCCTCCCGGTTGCGCTGGCCGTTCAGAGCCAACGCGAGTGTTTTCCTCCGAAAGCAATCCGACCAGATCAGGGAGCGTGCCATGCGTAAAATATCGTCAATAGCAGTAGCCGGTTTGTTGGCTTTAAGCTGCGGGGCGGCATACGCCGGACCTGCGGACGTTGTTCGCGGGAACGGTTGTATAGGATTTGATGCAAATGGGACCCCAGCCTTCGACCCCAATGCCAATCTGCAATTTGTATTCACTAATAATGCGGATGGTGTCGCAAATGTCCGCTGCCAAGGTAATCTTCAACCTGGACAAGTAGTACCAAATAAGGCGCTCCACTTTAACAATGCCAACACCGGTTTTGTCTGTCTTGGGGGAGATGAAAGTTGGCAAGAGACAGTGACTCCGTCTGGAAATTTTTCATTCACTTGCCATTTTAACTAGAGACCATAAGCTTGGCGGCGCTTCGGCGCCGCCCCTTTTCGAAGTAATCCGCATGGGGCTCGGGTGGATCTGTCCCGAAGGCGTCAGTAGCGCGTAGGGTGGGTTGAGCCAGGTGAAACCCACCGCTGCCGTGCATAGATGACGGGTTTCGCTGTGCTCAACCCATCCTACAGACTGCATCGGCGCGTCGAGAATTTCGCGGAAGCAGTCGCAGCCGGGGGATCTCGATCGCCGGGCAGCGGTTCATGACGACCTTGAGGCCGCGGGCTTCGGCGCGGGCGGCCGCTTCATCGTCGCGCACGCCGAGCTGCATCCACACGATTTTGGCGCCGGCCGCGATCGCCTGGTCAACGGCGTCGCCCGCCGCCTCGCTGCGGCGGAAGACGTCGACCATGTCGATCGGCTCCGGCACCTCGGCAAGTGCTGCGTAGCACCGCTCGCCGTTGATCATGTCGCCCGCCGCGTTGGGGTTGACCGGGATCGCCCGATAGCCATGCCGCTGCAGATAGGCCATCACCCCGTGGCTCGGCCGCTCATGGCGCGGGCTGGCGCCGACGACGGCGATCCTGCGCACGCTCGTTAGGATGTTGCGCAGATAGGGGTCGGGATAGTGCTCGTGGTTCATCTCGGGCCCTGCTCTCAATGTCCGACCAGTTACGCCACCGCGAACATGGTTCCGACGATTGCAACGATATGTACGACAAGTGTACCGAGGATCAACCCGAAGACACGGTTCAGAATATCTGCCTTGATCGCTTCGATCTTGGCCTCCAAGCGCAGCTCCGCCTCGCGGATCTCGGTGCGAAGCTCGGCGATATCCGCCTTGGTTGCAAGATCGGCGCCGTCCGTCCCTTCCTGTACCGCCGCGACGACGGCCTCGGCTTGTGGCTCGGTGAAGCCGGCCTCCCGCAGCCGTTTTGCGACCTTTAGGGTGTCGATCGCCATCCTACTCAACGGTCGTGCCAGACCGGCGGGCGCTTGGCGAGGAAGGCGTCGATGCCTTCGCCGGCGTCGCGAGCGAGCATGTTTGTCGTCATCACCTCGGCGGCGTAGCGATAGGCGGCGGCGAGGTCGAGCTCGGCCTGACGGTAGAAGGCCTCCTTGCCGATCGCCACGGTCAGTGCGGATTTGCCGGCGATCTCGCGCGCCAGACCGTCAACCGCCTCGCGCAGCCTATCCCGGGGCACCACCCGGTTGACGAGGCCGATTGCCTGCGCGGTCGCCGCGTCGACCAGCTTGCCCGTCAGCAGCATCTCCATCGCCGCCTTGCGCCCGACCGCGCGGGTCAGCGCCACCATCGGGGTCGAGCAGAAGAGGCCGATATTGACGCCGGGGGTCGCAAACCGGGCGTCCTCGGCGGCAACCGCGAGGTCACAAGTCGCGACCAGCTGGCAGCCGGCTGCCGTCGCCACCCCGTGGATCTCGGCGATGACCGGTTTCGGCAATCGGACGATCGCCAGCATCAGCTCGCTGCACTGGGCAAAGAGGCGCTCGTAGGTCTCACGCCGCTGATCGGTGCGCAGCTCGCGCAGATCGTGTCCGGCGCAAAAGGCGGGGCCAGCGCCGGCGATGACGACGACCCGGGCCTGCGGCTCCTTCGCCGCACGGCCGAGGGCCTCGAGCAGCGCCGACATCAGCGTCACCGAAAGCGCGTTGCGCGCTTCCGGCCGGTTGAGCGTGAGGCGCAGAACCCCTTGATCGCATTCCTCGAGCAGAACCGGAGCGTTCTCTGTCACTCTCGGCATAGCCGTCATAGCAGCCCCGTTTTCACCTCTATCGCCTTCATGTTGTACCCGGAGCTGTCCGCTCGCAAGCAACGGCGCTTGACCACCGTTGCCCAATCCCTTACATGACCGACTTTCGCGGACCGGGCACGAATACCGGCCCGCCGCGGAGCTGTGAACGATGAAGACTTTTTCGGCCAAGCCGTCTGACATCCATAAGAAGTGGGTGGTGATCGATGCCGAGGGCCTGGTGCTGGGACGGCTTGCCGCAATCATCGCGACTCGGCTGCGCGGCAAGCACAAGCCCTCCTTTACGCCGCACATGGATTGCGGCGACAACGTCGTCGTCGTCAATGCCGAGAAGGTGCAATTGACCGGCAACAAGCGCAAAGACGACATCTTCTATTGGCATACCGGCTATCCCGGCGGCATCAAGGGCCGCAGCAAGGGCGCCATTCTCGACGGCAAGCACCCCGAGCGGGTGATCGAGAAGGCGGTCGAGCGCATGGTGCCGCGCGGCCCGCTCGGGCGCCGGGTGATGAAGAACCTCAGGGTCTTCGCCGGGCCTGAGCACAAGCACGAAGCGCAACAGCCGTTGCCGCTCGATATCGCCGGGTTGAACCGCAAGAATACGAAAGTGAACTGACGATGGCCGATAGCGATCAAAATCAGCGCCCCGGCGCTCAGACCTTTCAGGGGTTGGGGAGCCTGCGCCAAGCGCTGCAGCAAGCGCGGACCGCTCCCCCGCCGCCGGTGCCGACAGCGGTACCGATCGACATCCAGCCGCGGCTCGACGCGTTCGGCCGGGCCTATGCCACCGGCAAACGCAAGAATGCGGTCGCGCGCGTGTGGATCAAGCCCGGCTCAGGCAAGATCGACGTCAACGGCCGAGAAAGCCCGGTCTATTTCGCACGGCCGGTCTTGCGCATGCTGCTCAACCAGCCTTTTGTCGCGGCCAACCGGCTGGGTCAGTTCGATGTCTGGTGCACGGTCAAAGGCGGCGGGCTGTCGGGTCAAGCCGGCGCTGTGCGTCATGGCATCAGCCGGGCGTTGACCTATTACGAGCCGGGGTTGCGACCGACGTTGAAGCAGCAAGGCTTTATGACGCGCGACAGCCGCGTCGTCGAGCGCAAGAAATACGGCAAGCACAAGGCACGCAAACGGCCGCAATACTCAAAGCGTTAGACGCGCGGTAAGAAACTCGCCGTTACCAAAATCCGTCATTCCGGGACGCCCTGCGGGGGCGGGCCCGGAACCCATGAACACCGGCCTTTCCAATATGCTCGTAGTCCCGTGTTAATGGATTCCGGACTCGCGGGCTGCGCCCGCGCTCCGGAACGACGGAAATGCTTGTATTCTTTGCCCAGCCTCTGGCGCTTTTTAGCCCTTGACCCCGCCCATCGTCAGGCCGGCGGACATGCGGCCGCGGAACATGTAATAGGTCGCGATCGGCGGCAGGGCGTAGACGATCGCGGTCGCCATCATGTAGTTCCACGGCGCCACGTCGCTGTTGAGGAATTTCCCGAGCGCCACTGCGACGGTCATGCTCCGGTCGTTTGAGAGTAACAGGAACTGGTAGAGGTATTCGTTCCACGCCAGCAGCAGCGCATAGGTGCCGACTGCGACCAGTGCCGGCGCCATCAGCGGCAGGTAGATGCGGAAATAGATCTGGATCGGCGAGGCGCCGTCGATCCGCGCCGACTCGTCCAATTCCAGCGGGATGCTTCGACCGTATTCCAGGAAGATGAAGATCGCATAGGGTGTCGCGAAGGTCACCAGCACCGCGATCACCGACCACGGGTTGTTCTGCAGACCATAGCGGTGCATGATCAGATAGAACGGGATCGCCAGGAACGACGCCGGGATCACATAGGTCAAGAGCGCCGCGTTGGTGATGATCCAGCCGTTGCGGATGCGCATCCGGCCGATCGAGAAGGTGGTCAACGTGCCGATCACCAGCACGAACAGCGTCACCATCGCGGCCAGAAACACGCTGTTGCCGAACTGGTGCCAGAAAGCCTCCAGATACCAATGGCCTTCGGTGAGGACCACCCAGAAGCTCTCAACCGACGGCTCCGGCGGCCAGATGTGCGTCACCGCCACGTCGCCTTCGGCCTCGAGCGACACCATGATGATGTTGTAAATCGGCGTCAGCGTCCACACCAACAGGACAGCGCTGAGCAACGCGGCTCCGGCATTGCTCAGATAGCGCCAGCGCCGCGCAGCGCGCCTCATCCGCTCAGCCGGCCGGGCCGCGGCGGGCGTTGCCGGTGCGGCGGCGGCGATCGCCACCGCGGCCCGGGTCGAGGTGGTTATCGTGCTCACAGCTGCGCCTCCGAAGCCTTGAGCTTGCGCATCAGAATGATCACCAGCGGGATCAGCAGCGGCAATGCCGACATGACTGCCGCGACACCGAGTTGCGGCTTGCCGAGCTCCAGCATGTCCCGGACGACGCCGAGCGTCGCCAAGAGATGCGTCGAGTTGGCGGGGCCACCGCCGGTCACGAAATAGACCGAGTTGAAGTCGCCGAGCAGAAAGATCGTCGCGAGCAAGGTCAGGACCAGGTAGAGGTTGGCGAGCAACGGGAAGGTGACGTGGGTGAATCTCTTCAGCCCGGTAGCACCATCGACTTTGGCCGCGTCATAGATCTCCTGCGGGATCGACATCCGGCCGGCAAGCAGGATCACGGTCCAGAACGGCGTCCATTTCCAGACATGCGAGAAGATCGCCGAGCCGAGTGCGAGCCAGCGCGAATTGAGCCAGGACGGGCCGTCCATGCCAAACACGATCCACAAGAAGTTATTCACTAGGCCCCATTCGCCGTTCAGCATCCAGTGGATCGAGATGAAGGTCGGCAATGCCGGCACCGCCCAGGGCAGCACGAAGATCAGCAGCAGGGCTTTCGTCCACCAGCCCGGGCGCATGAAAAAGCCGGACAGCATCAGCGCCAAAAAGAGCTTTACGTTTACCCCGAACGCCAAGAAAACCATGGTGTTGACCACGGTGTTCAAGTAGATCGGGTCGGAGAACACCTCGCTATACAAGGACGGGTTGCTGCCCATCCACAGGCCATAGAAGGCGGGATAAACCACGAACGCCAGGAACACCGCGACATAGGGCACGATAAAGGCGATGGCCCACGTGAACTCGGAGCCTTGCAGGCCGCCCCGCCAATAACGCCACAGCGATTGCCGCCGGACTGCCGGGCTGGAGAAGTCGATAGCCGATGCGGTAGTCATGAAGGCCTCTCAGCTCGAAATGATTGGATATTTGGCGAAGATCGCCTCGGCCCGCTTGAACGCCTTGTCAACCGCCTGCTCCGGCGTCATCCCGTTGTTCATCGCGTCAAACATGGCGACGCTGAAGAGATGCTCGCCGTTGACCTCGGCGATCGCCGGGTTGTAGGTCTCGAAGATCGGCATCAACGGACCGAGCAAGGTCAGTTCGGTATACGCCTTGCGGTGCGGGTCCTCTTTGAGCCAGAACGGGTCGTTCTGGACGATTTCGCGGATCGGCACGACAAAGCGGCCGAGCCCGCCCTTTAGCCACTCGTTCAGCACGTTCGGCTGCACCACGTATCGCAGAAACTCCTTGGCCGGCGCGATGTTCTTCGCTCCCTTGGGGATCACGGCGCCATTGGTGATGACTTGCGCCGGCAATGGCTTACGGTCGTTGCCGAGCGGCAAGCCGCGGGTCTCGATGGCGTCGTAATCCTCTTTCTTGTCGTAGATCGCAACCTCGGTCGAGATGGTGCCGTCGAAATCCATCACCATCAGCTTGGCATGAAAGGCGTTGTTGTCGTCGGCGTCGTTCCAATTGACGACACCAGGCGGGACATAGCCGTTCTTAAAGGGGGTGGTCAGCTTTTCAATCGCCTTGGCCGCCGCCATGCGCACCTGCGGGTCGCCGGTGTTGAGCTTGCCGTCGGGCGTGACGAGGTCCTTCCCGCCATAGGCGATCAGGAACGCGTTGTAGGTGGCGATCGGGTCGACGCCATTGGCGGTCAGCTGATAGCCGTAGGCGTAGATGTTGCGCATGCCCTGGGCGCGCAACTTGTCCTGCACCGGCATGAAGAAATCGAGGAAGGCATCCCAGGTGTCCGGAAGGTCGGAGATCTTGTAGCCGGCCTTCTCGACCAGCGGCCGCCAGATATGGAATGGCCAGCCGGTGATCCTCAACGGCACCACAGTAAAGGCGCGCTTCTTGGTTACGCCATTATAGAGGAAGCAGGATTCGATGGCGATCGGGGCGAAATCTTTTTTCTGAGTTTCGACGATGTCGCCGACATCGAGGAGCTTGTCGTCCCACGACTGCAACGAGGCAAACTCGAGGTCGCCGGTCTCCATGATATCCGGGACGACGCCGCTCTGGATCGCCGCGACCGCCTTTTGGCGGTACGGCGCGAAGGGAATGACACTGAGGTCGATCTTGTTGCCGGTCGTCTTCTCGTATTCGGCGACCATTTTCTTGAGAGAAGTGTCCTCCTCTTTCGCGAACCCCTGTATCCACCACATTTCCGCAGTCGTGGCCGCAGCGTTGGCGATATAGGGCCGCGCCAGGGTCCCCGCCGCTCCGAACGCGAGCGAGCTGCGAAGCACCGAACGCCGCGTCAGACCGCCCATTCCCGCCTCCTTCCCTGCTCACGCCGCGCGATCGCCGGCGCACCGCCGCTCTTGCCCTCCACCTTACTATAGGGCCGTCCTTCGCAGGGCTCAATCGTTATCGCTACCGCGCGTTGAGCGACGTTCGGCGATCCCGCTCAACTCTACGTGATCGGATATTTCGCGAAGATCTCCTCGACCCGCTTGAACGCTTTTTCCGCCGCCGCCTGCGGCGCCACCCCGTCCTTCATGATCTCGGCCCAGGCCGTCTGCCAGACATGTTCGTTCTGGACCTGGGCATAGGCCGGATTGAAGACCCAAAAGGTCGGCACGGTCGGACCGAGCAGTGTCTGCGTGGTGTAGGCCACCCGATGCGGGTCCTTGGGGTCAAGCCACCAAGGGTCGTCTTTAACGATCGCCGGCATGGCTGGCACCCTGCGCCCAAGCCCCGTCTTCAGGTATTCGTTGTCGACTTTCGGCTGGATCAAATATTTGAGGAAATCCTTGGCCACCGCCACGTTTTGCGCCCCCTTCGGGATCAGGCCGCAGAGGCTGTTGGCCACGCTCGGCACCGGCTTGCCGTCGTTGCTGAGCGGCAGGCCCATCGTCACGATATCATTGTAATCCTGCTGGTTTTTGATAATCGCGACCTCGGTCGAGAGCGAGCCGTCGAGATCCATGACGATCTGCTTGGCGTGAAAGGCGTTGTTGTCGTCCGCGTCATTCCAGTTGATCGCACCCGGCGGCACAAAGCCCTCGCGGTAAGCCGTTGTCGGGTAGGTCAGCGCCTTTAACGCCGCCTCGCGCACCTTGGGGTCGTCGACGTGCAACTTGCCGTCGGGCGTGACGATGCCCTGGCCGCCATAGCCAACCAGGAACTGGTTGAAGAAGGCATTCGGATCCCCGCCGTTCGTGGTCAGCTGGAAGCCGAGGCCATAGACGTTGCGCATACCCTGGTCGCGCAGCTTCTTCTGCACGCCCTTGAAGAAATCGTAGTAGGCGTCCCAGGTCTTCGGGATGTCCTCCATCTTGTAGCCGGCCTTCTCGACCAGCGGTCGCCACACATGGTTGGTAAAGACGTCGACCGTATAGGGCACGCCGTAAATGCCGCGCTTTTTCTCGACATTGTTGTAGCAGCGGACCGTGAGCAGCGCAGTGTCGGTATATTCCTCCCGTTGTGTCTCTACGACGTCGCTCACGTCGACCAGCTTATCCTCCCACGCGTACAGCGCGATAATCTCGGGGGGAGTGTTCTGAAACAGATCCGGGACAACGCCGCTCGTCACGGCCGAGACGATCTTCTGCCGCATCGGCGCATAGGGGCTGATCGTGTAGTCGAGCTTGTTGCCGCTCGCCTTCTCGTAGTCGGCGACGATCTTTTTGAACGCGACATCCTCTTCCTGGGCGAAACCTTGCACCCACCATACGGTCGCGGTCGTGGCCGCCGCGTTGGCGATATAGGGGGGGCCCAAGGTCCCAGCCGCGGCTGCAGCCAGCGAACTGCGGAGCACCGAGCGCCGGCTCAAGATGGTCATCTTCTCCTCCCTACATTCAGGTCTGCGCGATCGGGTATTTGGCGAAGATCTCCTCGACTCGCTTGAACGCTTTCTCGGCCGCGGCCTGCGCCGCCACCCCGTTTTGCATGATTTCGGCCCAGGCGGTTGGCCAAACATGCTCGTTCTGCACCTGCGCATAGGCCGGATTGAATGCCCAGTAATCCGCGATGGTCGGGCCGAACAGCGCCTGGGTTGTATAGGCTTTTCGATGCGGGTCGGCGAACCACCACGGGTCGCCTTTGACGATCGACGGCATGCACGGAACGTTGCGGCCGAGCCCGGCCTTCAGGTACTCGTTGACGATCTTCGGCTCGATCAAATATTTCAGGAACTCCTTTGCCACCGCGACATTTTTCGCGCCCTTGGGGATCACGCCGCAGGTCGTGCGGGCTTGGCTCGGCACCGGCTTGCCATCGTTGCTGAGCGCCAGACCCATCGTCACGATGTCGTCGTATTCCTCCTTCTTGTTGAAAATGGCGACTTCGGTCGAGATCGAGCCGTCGAGGTCCATCACGATCTGCTTGGCGTGAAAGGCGTTGTTGTCGTCGGCGTCGTTCCAATTGATTGCGCTCGGCGGTACGAAGCCCTCCTTGTAGGCGGCGGTCGGATAGGTGAGCGCCTTGATCGCCGCCTCGCGCACCTGTGGATCGTCGAGGTGCAGTTTCCCGTCCCTGGTGACGATATTCTGGCCTCCGTAAGCAATCAGAAAATAATTGAACGTGCTGTTGGGATCGTTGCCGTTGGTCGTGACTTGAAAGCCAAGTGCATAGACGTTGCGCCTGCCCCGCTCGCGCAACTTTTTTTGCACGCCCTTGAAGAAATCGTAGAAGGCATCCCAGGTCTTCGGGATGTCCTCGATCGTATAGCCGGCCTTCTGGACCAGCGAACCCCAGATATGGTTGGCCGACACCCCGGCGGTGTACGGCACCCCGTAAAAGCTGCGCCGTTTCTCGACGCGGTTGTAGCAAGAGGCCGAGAGGAGTGCGGCTTCGGTGTACTCCTCCTTTTGGGTCGCCACGACATCGCTGACGTCGACCAGCTTGTCGTCCCAGGCGAATAGCGCAACGCTCTCGAACGGATTGTTCTGGAACAGATCCGGCACCACGCCGCTCGTCACCGCCGAGACGATCTTCTGGCGCTCCGGCGCAAAGGGGATGATGCTGTAGTCGATCGTGTTGCCGCTGGCCTTTTGGTAATCGGCGACGACCTTCTTGAATGAGACATCCTCTTCTTGGGCAAATCCCTGGGCCCACCAGACCTCCGCGGTCGTCGCCGCGGCATTGGCGATGTAGGGGCGCGTCAGGGCCCCGGCGGCGGTCAGAGCTAGCGAACTGCGAAGGACCGAGCGCCGGCTCAGGCTGGTCATCGCTCTCCTCCCTTTCAACGCTACCCGATCGGGTATTTCGCGAAGATCTCCTCGACTCGCTTGAAGGCCTTCTCGGCGGCGGCCTGCGGCGTCATCCCGCCAGTCATGATATCGATCCAGCCGGCACTCCAGGCATGCTCGTTCTGGACCTGGGCATAGGCCGGGTTGAAGGCCCAAAAGTGCGGCACCGTCGGGCCGAGCAGACCCTGCTGGACGTAAGCCGCGCGGTGCGGGTCCGCGAACCACCACGGGTCGCGCTTGACGATCGACGGCATCGCCGGGATGCCGCGGCCGAGCCCCGTCTTCAGCCGCTCGTTGACGACCTCCGGCTGGATCAAATATTTGACAAAGTCCTTCGCCACCGCAACGTTTTTTGCCCCTTTCGGGATCAGGCTGCACGGGCTGGAGGCTTGGCTCGGCACCGGTTTGCCGTCGTTGCTGAGCGCCAGACCCATCGTGAGGATTGCGTCGTAGTCGTCCTTCTTTCCTTGCGACAGCACGGCCACCTCGGTCGAGAGGGTGCCGTCGAGATCCATCACGATCTGCTTGGCGTGGAAGGCGTTGTTGTCGTCGGCATCGTTCCAGTTGATCGCTCCCGGCGGCACAAAGCCTTCCTTGTAGGCGGTAGCGGGATAGGTCAGCGCCTTGATCGCCGCGTCACGCACCTTGGGATCGTCGAGGTGCAATTTGCCGTCTTTGGTGACGATATCCTGACCGCCATAGGCGATCAGGAAATAGTTGAACACGTTATTCGGATCGTTGCCGTTGGTCGTGGTGTTCAAACCGAGACCATAGACGTTGCGCACGCCCTGGGTGCGCAATTTCTTCTGCACGTCCTTAAAGAAATCGTAGTAGGCATCCCAAGTCTTTGGAATGTCCTCGATCTTGTAGCCGGCCTTCTCGACCAGCGGCCGCCAGATATGGTTCGGCAACGCCGCGGTAACATCGGGCACGCCGTAAAAGCTGCGCTTTTTCTCGATGTTGTTATAGCAGTAGGTGTTGAGCAGCGCGGTCTCTGTGTACTCCTCCTTTTGAGTCTCGACGACGTCGGTCACATCGACCAGCTTGTCGTCCCAGGCAAAGAGCGCAGGGATCTCGTCTGGGCTGTTGCGAAACATATCCGGGACGATGCCGCTCGTCACCGCCGCGACAATCTTCTGGCGCAGCGGCGCAAACGGCATGATGCTCAACTCGATCGTATTGCCGCTCGCCTTCTGGTAATCGGCGACGATTTTTTTGATCGCCGCGTCCTCTTCCGGGACGAAGCCCTGCGTCCACCACACTTCCGCCGTGGTGGCCGCGGCATTGGCGATATAGGGCCGCCCCAATGTGCCGGCCGCTGCCACGGCTAGGGAATTGCGCAGCACCGATCGCCTGCTCAGGGTGGTCATCCTTGGTTCCTCCTCCTCGACCCTACGCGATCGGGTATTTCGCGAACATCTCCTCGATCCGCTTGAACGCCTTCTCGGCGGCTGCCTGCGGCGCCATTCCTTCCTTCATGATGTCGACCCAGCCGATGCTCCAGACATGCTCGTTCTGGACCTGCGCGTAAGCTGGGTTGAACACCCAATATTGCGGCAGCGTCGGGGCCAGAACACCCTGCTGAACATAGGCCACGCGGTGCGGGTCCGCGGGATCGAGCCACCACGGGTCATCCTTCACGATAGCCGGCATCGGCGGAATTCGCCGAGCGAGCGATACCTTCAGCAACTCGTCGAGGACTTTGGGCTGGATCAAAAATTTGAGAAAGTCCTTGGCGACCGCGGCGTTTTTTCCGCCCTTCGGAATTAGCCCCGCAAGACCGCCGGCTTGGCTTGGCACCACCTTGCCGTCGTTGCTGAGCGCCAAGCCCATGGTCAAGATGTCGTTGTAGTCGTCCTTCTTCCCTTGCGACAGCACCGCCACTTCGGTCGAGATCGTGCCATCGAGATCCATGACGATCTGCTTGGCATGGAAGGCGTTGTTGTCGTCGGCGTCATTCCAGTTGATCGCCCCGGGCGGCACAAAGCCTTCCTTATAGGCAGTGGCCGGGTAGGTCAGCGCCTTGATTGCCGCATCCCGCACTTTCGGGTCGTCGAGATGCAATTTGCCGTCTTTGGTGACGATCCCCTGGCCGCCATAAGCGATCAGGAACTGGTTGAAGACGGCGTTCGGATCATTGCCGTTGGTCGTCACGTTGAAACCGAGGCCATAGACGTTGCGCACACCCTGGCTGCGCAATTTCTTCTGCACCTCTTTGAAGAAATCGTAAAAGGCATCCCAGTTCTTCGGAATGTCCTCCAATGTGTAGCCGGCCTTCTCGACCAGCGGCCGCCAAATATGATTCGGCAGTACGTCGTTCGAAAACTGTACGCCATAGTAGCTACGCTTTTTTTCGATGTTGTTATAGCAGTAGGTGTTGAGTAGTGCAGTCTCGAGATATTGCGATTTCTGAGTCTCGACGACGTCGGTCACGTCGACCAGCTTGTCGTCCCACGCATAGAGGGCAACGATCTCACCGGGCTGGTTCGGGAACAGGTCAGGGACGATGCCGCTCGTTATCGCCGAGACGATCTTCTGTCGCAGTGGCGCAAACGGCATGATGCTGAGCTCGATCGTATTGCCGCTCGCCTTCTGGTAATCGGCGACGGCTTGTTTGAACGCCACATCCTCTTCCTGGATGAAGCCCTGCGTCCACCACACTTCCGCGGTCGTGGCCGCAGCATTGGCGACATAGGGGCGCGCCAATGTACTGGCCGCGGCCAATGCCAGCGAGCTGCGAAGCACCGACCGCCTGCTCAGACCACTCATTCCATCTCCTTCCCTGCTCACGCCGCGCGGCCAGTCCGCAGGCGGATTCTACTTGTCAGGTGGGGACGGATCTTGGCGGCGTCCATTCCCCCAAGTCAATCGCGGATTCGGGCCGGGACGGCTGCCCCGAGGGTTAGTGCAGATTGCCAATTAGGCATCCATAAAATTGCCCAATTGGTATAATACATAAGGGCTGATCGATGGGGCCCGGCGAACTGCCACCGATGCAAGAGGTCCATATCGGAGATGAGGTGCCGGATAAACGCTGGGCAGCCGCCGTTTCCTGCATTCGAGCCTACAACCTGAACAGGGGATGCGGGATTGTCATTGGAGGAGCTGGCGATGCCTGATCTCGACCTGATAAAACAGGGCGAACAGGGCTGCGGGACCGGCGCAGGCGTTGCTCGCGGCCCGAACCTGCGTCCGCCGTGGTGTCCCTGAACACTAGCGGCGGCGCCGGGTCAGGCCGCCTTTTCGAGCTCGCGCAGGACCGTGTCGCCCATCACCCGGGTCGATACGCGTGCGGTATTCGGCTGGACGATGTCGCTGGTTCGCACCCCGGCCGCGAGGGCGCGGCGCACCGCAGCTTCGACGAGATCGGCCTCCTCGGCCAAACCGAACGAGTAGCGCAGCATCATCGCGAAGGAGAGGATACAGGCGAGCGGGTTGGCGACGTCTTTGCCGGCAATGTCGGGGGCGCTACCATGGACCGGCTCGTAGAGCGCCCTGCGGCGACCCATCGAGTCGAGGGCGCCGAGGGAGGCCGAGGGCAGCATGCCGAGGGACCCTGTCAGCATCGCCGCGCAATCCGACAGGATGTCGCCGAACAGATTGCTGGTGACGATAACGTCAAACTGCTTGGGGTTGCGCACCAGCTGCATCGCACAATTGTCAGCATACATGAAGGAGAGCTCAATATCGCGATAATCCGCGTCGCGCACCCTCTGAGAAACTTCGCGCCACAGTCCGCCCGACTCCATGACATTGGCCTTGTCGACTTCGCACACACGGCCGCCGCGCTTGCGCGCCAGCTCGCAGGCGACGCGGACGACGCGCTCGATCTCGGCCTCGCTGTAGACTTCGGTGTTGACGCCCCGGCGGCTCCCGTCGGGCAAGGTCTCGACCCCGCGCGGGGCGCCGAAATAGATCCCGCCGGTCAGCTCGCGCACGATCATCAGATCGAGACCGGCGACGAGGTCGCGCTTGAGGCTCGATGCGTCGGCAAGCGCATCGAACACCACTGCCGGGCGCAGATTTGCGAACAGGTCCATTTCCTTGCGCAGACGCAGGATGCCCCGCTCGGGACGAAGATCGAAGGAGAGCGTGTCCCATTTCGCCCCGCCGACGGCGCCGAAAAGCACGGCGTCGCTGGCGAGCGCCTTGGCCAGAGTCGCATCGGCGAGCGGGGTGCCATAGACCTCGTAGGCGGCGCCGCCGACCGCATCCTCGGAGATATCGAAGCTGGCGATGCGGCGGCGATCGAAAAACTCGACGACGCGAAGGACTTCGCGCATGATTTCCGGGCCGATGCCGTCACCCGGCAACACCAGGATCTTGCGGTTGGACGCGCGGCTTTCGGCCACGGCTCACGCCCCGGGCCGGATCATGCCGAACTGCCATGGCCGCCCGAGTCGCGCCTTCTCCTCATAGGCGTCGATTTCACTGACCTTTTGCTCGGTCAGACCGATATCGTCGAGCCCGTTCAAGAGGCAATGCTTGCGGAACGCGTCCAGCTCGAAATGCACCTTCTCGCCGTCCGGCCGCGTGATCCTCTGGGTTTCCAGGTCGATCGTTATTACTGCGTTGGCGCCTTTCCTGGCGTCTTCCATCAGCTTGTCGACGATCTCCTTGGGCAGGGCAATCGGCAGGACGCCGTTCTTGAAACAATTATTGTAGAAGATGTCGGCAAAGCTCGGCGCGATGATGCAGCGGATGCCGAAATCGAGGAGCGCCCAGGGCGCGTGCTCGCGGCTCGACCCGCAGCCGAAATTGTCGGCGCCGATCAGAATCTTGGCGTTGCGGTAGGGCGCCTGATTGAGGACGAAATCCGGGTTCTCAGATCCATCGGGGCGAAAGCGGATCTCCTGGAACAGCCATTGAGAAAGCCCGGTTCGCTTGATGGTCTTCAGATAGACCGCCGGAAAGATCTTATCGGTGTCGAGATTGATGATCGGCAGCGGCGCCGCAACACCGCTCAGCGTCGTGAATTTTTCCATGTCAGTCCCTGTCTCATGTCAGGCCTTGTCTAGCGTGCGCGGATCATCGATGGCGAAGGTGAGGTGCTGGGTCGGCTGCGGTGTGGTGGTCATCAACGTGACACCATCCGGCGCCTCGAAGCGGTGCCACTTCCCTTGCGGCACAATCACCACCATCCCGGCCTTTAGCACAAAGGATTGCGGCCCGTCCTCGGCCATGATGTGAAAGGTCGTGGCACCGTCGACGACCTGCACGATCTCGTCGCCGTTGGGGTGGCGCTCCCATGGGCCTTCGCCGGAGAATTTGGCGAGGTTGATGGCGCTGTCACGGTAGGGCGCCAATCGTGCAAAGGCGCCCGCCCGATCGGCTTCCGGTGTCTCCGGAGTGCGTCCGCGCAGCATCTTGAGCTTGGCGAGCTCGGCATTGAGATCGAGGATCGTGAGCACTCTTCCCTCCGTTTGGCTATGACCCGGGTCGTGTTAGCATCGACGGCGGTGCTGAGCGAGGGCTGAAATCATGAAGATCGTCGATATCCGCACGATACCGCTGTCCTACCGCTGCGAGCCGCCCTACGGCAGCGCCGGCGGCATGCAGGCGCGGCGCGGCGCGCTTCTGGTCGAGATCGAGACCGACGAGCGCTTGATCGGGATCGGCGAGGCGGGTGTCGGCGGCGGCAGCACCCGCGACGTCATCGAGAAGCAATTGCGGCCGATGCTGATCGGCGAGGACCCGCTGCTGATCGAGGGGCTGTGGCAGAAGATGTTCGCGCGCACTCGCCAATTCGGCCGCCGCGGCATCGTCATGAACGCGATCAGCGGCGTCGACGTGGCACTCTGGGACATCGCCGGCAAGGTTGCCGGGCTGCCGCTCTACCGCCTCTTAGGCGGCTGCCGCGACCGGGTCGAGGCTTATGCCAGCGGCGGCTTCTACCAGGAAGGCAAGGGAGTCGACGAGCTCGCCGGGGAGGCCGAGGACTACCGTGCCCGCGGCTTCAAAGGCATGAAGATGAAGATCGGCCGCAACCCCTCGACGCAGACCCATCTGCGCCATTTGGTCGACCATGCCGAGCTGTGCGAGGTCGAACCCGAGGAGGACATTGCCCGGGTCGCGGCGGTGCGCCGCGCGCTTGGTCCGCACGCCAAGCTGATGGTCGACGTCAACTGCGCCTGGAGCCCGGCGATGGCGATCCGGATGGGCCGCGCACTCGCGCCCTATGATCTCTATTGGATCGAGGAACCGGTCGCGACCGACGACATCGAGGGCAGCGCCCGGGTCGCGGCGGCCTTGGCCACCCCGATCGCCGGTTACGAGACCGAAATCGGGCTCTACGGCTTTCGCGAGTTGATCACCCGCGGTGCGGTCGACATCGTGCAGCCCGACATCGCCTGGGCCGGCGGCTTCTCCGAATGCCGCCGCATCGCCGCGCTGGCGCAGGCATACCACCTGATGGTGGCGCCGCACGCCTTCGCCGGCGCGGTGTTGCTCGCTGCGGCATTGCACTTCATCGCCTCGATCCCGAACGGGTTGCTGCTCGAGTTCGACCAGAACCCGAATGGGCTGCGCGACGAGCTGCTGAAGAAGCCGTTCCGCGAGGAGCGCGACGGCACGATCCGGCTGCCGGAACGGCCCGGTCTCGGCATCGAGCTCGACCCGGCCGCTGTCGAACGCTACCGTGTCGCATGACCGGCCGCACGCTCTATTCAATCGGCTACGAGAAGGCGCTGGTGACCGACGTTCTCGCCACCCTTACGGGGGCAGGTGTGGCGACATTGATCGACGTGCGCGACCGGCCGATCTCGCGCCGGCCCGGCTTCTCCAAGCGCCAGCTTGCGGCGGCGATCGAGGATGCCGGGATGCGCTACGTTCATTTGGCGGCGCTGGGGACGCCGCCGGAAGGCCGCTTGGCGAGCCGTCGCCGCGAATGGGAGCGGTTCTGGCGGATCGTCGAGGAGAAGCTCGCCTACGCCGAGGCCGAGCTCGACCTGTTACAGGTCGCCGAGATCGCCCGGGCCGGGTCCAGCTGTCTGCTGTGCTACGAGGCCGATTGGCGTGTGTGCCACCGCCGCCGCATCGCCGAAATCCTCGCCGAGCGCCACGGCCTTGCGGTGCGCCACCTTGCGGTCACCGCCGAAACGCCGTAATCGATCCCTCTCGAACCCGGCGAATGCAGGACGGGGTCCGACAAAATTAGGAACCTTCAGCAGCCAACCTATATCAATTCCGGTAATGCCGATCCCGGCACGCTCTCTCCTTTCGATAGACATGCCCGCGTCGATAGACATGCCCGCGCGACACGCCGAGGGCGTTTATTTGGTCGCCCAGGGAGACACGCTCGTATGGGGTACGGACGTGGTATCCACCTCCTGGAAGCGATCCGCCAACAAGCATGGCGTCAATCCTGACAGCAGCGAGGCACCACGCATCCTCACGTCTCATGAACTCAGAGAAATTCGTGAGCCGCTCGACCAATTAATTCTAAATGCACAAGAGGAGATCGACAGACTTTACAAGGTGGTTCGCGAAGCAGGCTACACGTTGTTATTCTGTGACACCGCAGGTGTTGCCGTCGAGCACCGGGGCGACGAGGACGATGCAAGCCGATTTAGATACTGGGGAACCTGGCTGGGCGGCATATGGTCCGAGGCGCTCGAGGGAACAAATGGCATCGGTACCTGCATCGCCGAGGAGCGGCCTGTAACCGTCCACAGAGGCCAGCATTATCGATCGCGCCACACAGATCTCAGTTGTTCGGGCGCGCCCATTTTCGACGTCGATGGAAGATTGATCGCGGTTTTGGATGTCTCGGCGATCGATCCGGAGCGCTCGGAACGAGCGCACGCCTTGACAGGCGCCCTTACAGTGGCGTCGGCGCGCGCCATCGAGGAGCGATTTTTCCGAGAACAGTTTCGCCGAGAGTGGATCGTCGCGGTTGCGCCACCGGAAGAGGGCGCCACAGGCATGCTGCTGGCTGCCGACGGCAACCAACGCGTTGTCGGCGCAAACCGAACCGCGCGCACTTCGCTCTTGCTGGATGATCGCGCGTTGCGAGCCGGTGTCAACCTGTGGAGCCTCTTTGAACAAGACAGCGCGCTCTTTCGTCGGAAGGACACGACCGACATCCCGACGCTGCTCGTCATCGCCGACAGCGACGAGACCCGGCCGGCGTTGGTGACACCCCCCGAGAGGATCTCGGGCGGCTGGCAAAGTACGGCGAGTACCGCTCTACACACACGCCCGCGCTCGGATTTGCTTGCCAATATGAGGCAGCTCGCGCCTGCCCCGCAAACCCGCGGCGGTCTGCCGCCCGGCGCTATGCGCCGGGTACGCGAGTACGTAGAAACGCATCTCTCTGAGAGCATCGATCTCGCAGCGCTCGCTGGAATTGCGGGATTGTCCCTGTACCACTTCGCACGAGCTTTCAAGCAGTCGGCCGGGGTGCCGCCGCATCATTATCTCGTGGAGAGGCGTGTCGCACGGGCGCAGGAGATGTTGGCTCAAACCAAGCTGTCATTGGCAGAGGTCGCGCTCGCCACTGGTTTCTCGGACCAAAGTCACTTCGCGCGTCATTTTCGTCAAACGCTCGGAATGACCCCAGGGCAGTTTCGTTGGGCGCAACGCTAGATCCTGCAGTACATCCATCGCCCGTAAGGAGATGGCGAAGAGATAGCCTGAGCGCGCCGCCTTCGATGCGACCGACGGCGCTGCCGTGTCGGAGGCGCACAGACGGTCGAGCCGGCGTCCGAACGGAGCGCCGCGGTGAATCGGTAGCCGCGGCCGAACTCGGTGCGGATAAGGTCGCGGCTCTCGCCGAGGGCCTTGCGTAGCGCCGAGATCTGAACCTTCAAATTCTCCTCAGAGACAACGATGCCTGGCCAGACCCGGCTCAGCAGCTCGTCCTTGGTGACCAACGCACCATCCGCTTCGAGCAAGACCAGGAGCAGATCGAAAGCGCGCGTCCCCAACTCGATCGGGACAGCCTCGAAAAGCAACTGCCGCTGGCGCAGCAACACCCGAAAACGCCCGAATTCGAGCGCCGCGGCGGCCCCAACCGGATTGGGACGCGGCTTGGCCATCAACGCATTATCGCACCGGATCGGCTGCCGACTCTCTTGCGGCTCGATTAGTGGTAGCGGCATGGCTTCATCTCCTGAGTGTGCCCCGAACTGACACTCAGCGATTTACGCTACACCGATCAGCTGCTCTTGGACGCCTTTGCTGGGTAGGGAACAGCTTTGCTCCATTTCTAGCGAGATGCGAGGTCAGCCCGGCCAGGTGCGGAGCACAGCGAGGCGGGTCAGGGTTCCCCCGGCTTGGCTCAGCGCCACGGCTTCAAGGTGCGCCATCTCCAAACAAAGGCGCTATAGTGACGCTGCGGGCACGGGGGGTCTCGCGCCGCTAAACGGACATTCGGGGGAGGACTATGCGCGTCGCGAAATACCATCTGATCGCGCCTATCTTGCTCGGCTTGTGTCTGCTGGCACCTTCCGCCTGCGCGCCGCCGGGAGACGTGCCGAGAACGCAGGCGCAGATCCCGGCGCTCGCTCCGGGGATGGCTCGGGTGTGGCTCCTGCGCGACAACGACCCGGAGGAAGCATTTGGAACGCCGATAATATACGCAAACGGCCAACCCATCGCGCGGAGCGAGCCCGGGGCAGCCTCCTATCGTGATATGCCACCCGGCACCTATCGCTTCACGGTGCAGCCCCTCAGTGGTATCCCCACCGGCTACAAGGACAAAGTCCGGCTCGCTCCGGGGACGCACGCCTATCTCGAGATCCAATGGGGGCCGAGCTGGCTGGAGGGCCAACCGGGCGGCTACACCTTCTACGTGCGGACATTGTCGTCGCAATTGGGCAAAGCGTATTTCGATTCGATGCGCTATGTCGGCCCGGCCCAAACCCCATCCTGATGCGGGGGCCGCTATGAGCAGGACGACTTTGTTCGCAGCATCGCTGCTCGGCATCGCGATCGCCGCTTTGATCTTTCCATACGGGCTGCGGGCCCAGCAGAGCCCAGCCCAGCAGCCGACCGTTCCAGCGATTGACGCCGATGACATCGGCGGTATCGTGACCAGCCGCTTTGGCCCGGAAGCCGGGGTCTGGGTGATCGCCGAGACCACCGAGCTCGGCACCCGCTTCGCGAAGATGGCGGTGACCGATGAACGCGGGCGGTACGTCGTGCCGGACCTCCCCAAGGCGAGCTACAGAGTTTGGGTCCGGGGGTACGGTCTCGTCGATTCGGCGAAGGTCGCCAGCGAGCCGGGCAAGATCCTCAACTTGACCGCCGAGACCCTCCGAGCCTCGCCGCTGCGGCGCAATATTATCCGGCGATCTATTGGGCTTCGATGACCAAGATCCCGGATCAGAGCCGTTTCCCGGGCACTGGCGACAAGGGCAACGACATACCCGAAATGTTCAAGACGCAGGACCAGTGGCTCAATTTCATCAAGACCAATGGCTGCGGCAATTGCCACCAGATGGGCAATTATGCGACGCGGAATATCCCCGCGGCATTGGGCGAATTCGAGTCGTCGCAGGACGCGTGGGCGCGGCGCCTGCAATCGGGGCCGGCTGGGCATTACATGGTCCGCTTTATCACTCAGTTGATGACGCCGGACGGCGGACATTTGAAGGCGCTCGCCGATTGGACCGACCGTATCAAGGCCGGCGAATTGCCGAGCCGCAGCCCGCCACGGCCGATCAGCGTCGAGCGCAATATCGTCGTCACGGTGCGCGACTGGTCGGACGCCAGACATTACCTGCACGATCTGATCACGACCGACCGGCGCAAGCTGACGGTCAACCCAAATGACCTCATTTACGGCGCGGCCGAGCTCAGCACCGACGATTTGCCGATCCTCGACCCGGTGTACAATACGAAGACGGTGATGCGGGTGCCAATCCGCGATCCGGACGCGCCGAGCTCGGCCTTGGCCAATCCTGTCGAGGTCGCCTCGCCTTATTGGGGCATGGAACAGGTCTGGGACAGCCGGGTCAACGCGCACAATCCGATGATGGATCAGGATGGGCGGGTCTATTTCACAGCTCAGCAACGCTCCCTATAACATCCGCCCGATTATTGCAAGAAAGATTCACCGCTGCGTTCTGCCCAGCTCTATCCGCTCGACAAAACCCCGACGGTTTTGTGCAGAATTCGCGGCAGGTAACCGTCTACGACCCCAAGACCAAGAAGTTCACCTTTATCGATACTTGCTTTGGCACGCACCACCTGAATTTTGCCGAGGATGCCGATAACACCCTGTGGCTCAGCAACAACCTGCTGAACGATCTAGCCATCGTCGGCTGGGTCAACACGCGGACGTTCTGGGAGACCGGCGATCAAGCGAAATCGCAGCTGGACAGCGCTTATTGTCGACACCAACGGCAACGGCAGGCGCGACGAGGGCTATTAATGAGCCGGGCCAGCCGGCCGATCCGGCAAAGGACACGCGCATCCCATTCGGCATGTACGGGATTGCCTGGTCGCCGGCAGACGGATCTATCTGGGGATCGAACCTGACCCATCCCGGCTACATCGTTCGCCTGGCGCCAGGGTCGAACCCGCCCGATACGGCATTGGCCGAGCTCTACCGTATTCCGCTACCCGGCTTCGGCATCCGCGGCATGGACATCGACCGGAACGGGATCGTCTGGATGCCGCTCGACAGCGGCCATATCGCCAGCTTCGATCGCCGCAACTGCAACGGGCCGCTCAACGGGCCGGGTGCCGAAAAAGGCGACAAATGCCCCGAGGGCTTCGCGTTCTATCCGATCCCGGGGCCGGGTTTCCAGGGTGATCCCGGCGCCGAGGAAAACCCCTACTACGTCTGGGTCGACCAGCAGAACATCTTTGGCCTCGGCGCCAATGTGCCGATCGCGACCGGCAACCAGTCGGATTCACTGCACGCGCTGGTCGGCGGCCAGGTCGTCGAGTTGCGCGTTCCCTATCCGATGGGGTTCTTCGCCAAGGGGCTCGACGGGCGCGTCGACGACCCGAATGCCGGCTGAACGGGACGCGGCCTCTGGGTGGGTGACCTCGGGCAACCGCACGCCTTCCACATCGAGGGCATCGACGCCCCCGCCCCTGGCGCTCCCGGCAAGACCCAGGCGACTTTGTCGAGCCCGTTGGTCGTCCAGTTCCAGCTTCGCCCGGAATCCGCTCGCGCATTAGGGCGTTTACTCATAAATCGCCACCGTTCGGCCATGCTCGTGGAACATCCGCTTAACACCCAAAGATCGGGATAGGGGGACCCCTCGCGGTGCCACCCCTCCCACACCACCGGGCATACGGGTCCGTACCACGGCGGTTCGACTGGGTTAAGCTTGGGCGGAGACGTGGAGTCGGGGAAGACCGAGTGAGTCGAAGTAGTGATTGCGCAGGGCCTGTTGGACCGCCGGGTG
>Ga0210402_10001697_pt1 | contig 22482 bp, 25 predicted proteins | sample IncBWC7MmetaG_FD_161055 | JGI IMG/M metagenome (GOLD analysis project Ga0210402, IMG submission 161055) | Forest soil microbial communities from Barre Woods Harvard Forest LTER site, Petersham, Massachusetts, United States - Inc-BW-C-7-M | ecosystem: Environmental > Terrestrial > Soil >... | reverse complement strand
GGCGGAAGAGGCGGAAGGGGCGGGGGGCGTGGTGTCGGGGGTCGTCATGCGCCCAACTTTAGCATCCGTGGTACCGTGTGGCAGAGGTCGAGCGCGCGCATGAACTGGAGAGCCGGCGGATTCGCCCTGGCGGGCGCGGTCGTGGGGGGCGGAGTCGGCATGGGCGTCGGCCGCGTGCTCGCCCCCACCCTGCGCCTCAAGGCCCATAACGGCGACCACGACCGCTACGCAGGCTCGAGCCTGCTCGTCGGCGCGAGCCTCGGCGCCATCATCGGCCTGGCGCTCGCGAGCGAGCCTTCCGCCGCCATCACGCCCCCCAAGCCGGCGGCTCCGTCGAGCCCCAATACCCAATGAGCGTCGACGCGGGCTTCCCCGCCGCGCTCTGGGCGATGTACGCGGCCACGGGCATCCGGCCCGAGTGGATCGTCCCGGTGCTCTACAGCGAGAGCGGCCTCAACCCCGCGAGCCAAAACTCGATCGGGTGCGTGGGGATCAACCAAGCGTGCCCGTTCGCGGTGCCTACGCCCCCGGACTACACGACCTGGACCGCGAGCCAGCAGATGGTGGGCGTGGTCACGCCGATGTACCGGGCGATCGTGTCCAAGTTTGGGCCGCTGCGCAGCGGCACGCGCGTGTACCAGGGAAACTTCCTGCCTGCGACGCTCGCGACGGCCCCCGACTGGTCGAGCGTCATCGCAACGCAGGGCGGCGCGGTCTATGCGGCCAATAGCGGCCTCGATTGGCAGCGCACGGGCGTCATCCGCGTGAGCGATCTCGGGCACTTCGTGGGCAAGGCCGCGGGCAATTCCTACGTGCAGAGCGTCATCGCGAGCGCCTACGCGGTCGCCCCCACGGGCGTCGGGCCCGAGAGCGATCCTGTCGCGGGGTTCGACTACGGATCGGGGCCGGGTAGTTCCGACGTAGCCCGCAACGTGGCGATGCTTGTGGGAATCCTCGGCCTCGGGGCCTCGGCCGCATGGCTCGCTCGCCAGCAGGTTTTGAGGCGCCACCTGCGAGCAGCCTGATGTCGGCCGCGATCGAGCGACTGATCAAGCGCGTCGAGCTCGCGATGGCTTACGCGCGTGGTGCGGTCAGCGCCGCCTTCTCCCCCTCGGTGCCGGCGGCCTGGCCGGTCCCACCGCCTACGACGATCGCAGCGGCGCTCGACGATCTGGCCGGTGGCGGAGGTCCGCGCGCGAGCTGGCTTACGGCCAACTGGTACGTCAAGCCCGTAACCGGCAACGACACGAACGACGGCCTGACGGCGGCAACGGCGGTCAAGACGATCATGGGCGGCATCGTGGCCAAGTGGGGCACGCGCGCGCCCATCCTGGCGCAGGACACCGTCATCCACCTGCTCGAGTCCGAGACGGTGGGCCAAGAGCACGTCGTGCTGTCGCAGGTCATGGTGGGCGGCACGGCCTTCGCAATGCTGGGCACGCCAACGCTCGTTCGGACCTTCAACCTGGGCGTAGTCACGCCCAAGCACGTATCGACGGGACAACTCCTGCAGGCAGCCGGATTCGGCGGCGCCGGCCTCGCGGTCGGGCAGCTTGTGGTGAATAACGCCACCGGCTCGAGCTCGTTCATCGAGACGCTCGCGGGTCCCGTGGCCACGCTCGCGCAGCCGCTCGTCAACCAAAGCTTTCCCGCCGACGCCAGTCTCTTCCCGACACCCGTCGAGGACGACACCTGGGCTACGGGCCAGAGCGTCTCCGTCTACAACCTGCCGATGCTCAACCTGCAGTTTGTCGCGCCGCGCGGCGGCGACAACACGCCGACCGACACGCGAGGCTTGACCTGGATTCAGGGCATCTTCGTACCCGATCCGAGCGGCGTTGCCGGTCAGAGCGTCTTCGCGCCGCAGAGCGAAGATCAGACCATCATCTTCCGCGACTGCCGCATCGGCCCCTTCGGCGTCAGCGGCCCGGGGCCCGAGGGCGTGGACTCGGTCCAGTGGATCAACTGCGCGATGGACGGAGGCGTCAACCTCTCCTATGCGGGCCTGTTCGGGGGCTACGCCCATGTCTTCGGCGTCAACATGACGGGGTTCGCGTCGATCGACGGCGACGCGATCGTGCGAGCCACCGGGGGCGGTAGCGTCCTGACGCTCTTCGGCACGGACAACTTTATCGGCGCGTGCTTCGCCGATATCGGCGGATGCTCGGCCCTCACGGGTGCGACCGTCTCGCTCGGGGCAGGCATTGGCGCCGCCGCGTTCTACGGCCCGCCCGGCTGGCCGCTCTCGGTCGAAAAGGGATCCGAGTTCTACAATTCGACGGGCGGCTCGTGGACGCTCTGCGTCTACCAAGCCGGCTATGCCATCGACGGCTCGGGCAACGGCACCGGCTATGCGGCCGGCGTGTGGACCGACGGGATCGCGATCACCGGGGCCAACCTCGATGCCCATGGGGGTCTGCAGAATCCGCGCACGGGCAGCCGCTTCGCGCCCGGCTAGCTCCGCCTGTCCACATCGGCCGTTTTTCGGCTACCATGGGCACCATGATGACCGACGTGGAGCGGGCGAGACTGTCGAAGCTGGAAAACATTCTGCGCCGCGTGGAGTCGCAGGCAGGATCGGCGGGAAGCGCAACCGGCGCGTTCGTCAGCGTCAAGGCCTTCGGGGCCAAGGGGACAGGTACCGGCGACGACGGGCCTGCCTTCCAAAACGCCATGAACATCGTGTCGCTCCTGGGAGTCACGCTCTGGGTGCCCGCGGGCACCTACCGAATCGCGTCGACAGTGCGCGTGCCCACGGGTCTTCGGATGCGCTGCGAGCCCCAGGTGACCTTCCTCGCGGCGCTTCTGGGCAGCGGTTCGCCAAGCGACTGCATCTTCTACGGCGCCGGAGGGGGCCAGACTGGGCTCGGCACCACCCTCAACGGGGCGCCCGCCCAGGGTGGCAATACCATCGTCGTGACCGACCATACCCAGGGACCGATCGTCAACGGCTCGATCCTTCTGATCGCCGACCTCGCGCCGGATAACCTGCGCTCCCAGACCTACACGGTGATCGCGGGCGGCGGCACGAACAACCTGACGCTCGATCGGCCGATCCTCTTCGCGTACCAGAGCGGGGGCGCTGTCACCGTCTTGCGAAGCGTGTGCGCCGACGTCGAGATGGACTTCGGCGGCGCCCTGTTCACGGGCCACTGCACGCGCTTCATCGAGTTCGCGGGTACGGTGCGCTGCCATCTGCGCGACGCGCGCATGACCGCCACCGACGCAGCCATCGACATCGCGGCTTCCTACGACGTTGCGGGACGCGAAAACTCCTTCGATGACTTCATCGTCGATGGCGGCACGACAGGCTGCTATTCGAGCTGTCTCGCCCTCGAGAGCCAGGAGAACAGCACCATCCGCAGCAGCGGCGCTCACCGCCCGGCGGGCAACGGCATCACTCTCTACGATTGCCTGCAGTGCGTCGTCGACAACTGCAAGGCGTACGAGGCCACGGCCTCCGGCATTGTCCTGACCGCCGATGGCAATACGATCGGCTGCCTCTCGTGCGTGGTGACCAACAGCGCCGCCTACTCCTGCACCCAGGTGGGCCTGCAGATCGACAACGGTTCCACCGACTCGCAGGTGACCAACGTCACGTGCCGGTACAACACGACCTTCGGCCTCTACGTGACGGGCAATGGCCCCTGCCGAAATAGCCTCATCGCCAACGCCGACCTGCAGCAGAACACGAGCTCGGGCCTGGTGCTCGGCGCCGCCTTTGGCACGCACGTCGAGAACATCGACATCTCCGGCAACGGCAATACCGGGATGAACATCTCGGGCGAGCTCTATATCGATGGAATCGTCGCTCAGACCAGCGGGACCAACTTCGTCATCCTGCTCAACGCAGGCGCGTACCAGGTCAAGATGCGCGGCCTCGACATCGGCGAGGGCGGCGGCGGGTATGGAGGCCTCGGAGGTATCAGCGTCGGCGCTGGGGTCGAGCTCGATCTCTCCGACAGCAACATCGTGTCGGGCACCGGCGCGACGCCTGGGATCGTCCAGATTGCGGGCGCAGGCTCGCTCGTGTCGGCCCACGACGTCACCGTCAACAGCGCCAGCATCGGCTGGCACGTGACGAGCGGATCGACGGCGCGGATCGGCTCCAACGTGAACCTCCAGACGTCGACCACGCCGCTCACGGTCGACGCGGGCGCATTCTGCAGCCGCAAGCAGACCTTCATCGCGGCCGGTGCGGGCTTCGTCAACGTGCCGTGGCCCAACATCAAGGCGGACGATGTCGTGGCGATCCAAGCGCAGACCCTCGGCGGCACACCCGGAGTGCCGCTCTACGCGATCACCCCTGGCGTGCACATCTCGTTCACGAGCCAGGCGCTCGACACGACCACGTACGAGTACTGCGTCAGCTGAAAGGGCACTTCGACCAATGAGCCAGCACACCGTCTTCTGGACCCACGCGGACACCAAGATCCCGGTCGGCGCACACCCAACCGAAGATGCTGCGCACGACCACGCGGCCAGGCTGACCGAGGCTCAGCGCGCATCGATCGCCGACCTGTGCCGGCGCAACGATAACGCCCCCGTTCCCGCCGCGTCCGACCTCGGCGCGTTCTCGGTCGAGCCGACGCCCCTACCGCCTCCGCGCGCCGCTGAACCCAAGACGCAGCGTCTTCGCGCAGCGCCGCCCGCGGCAGCCGAGCAGGCGCCTGCGCCCGAGCGCGCGGACGACATCACGCTGGATGCGGACGCCATCACGGTGGTGGACGTGGACGAGACCGACGCGCCGAGCGGGGCCCGCTTCCACCAGGGCCTGCCGATCGACTGAACCAAAAAGAAACGGCGGCATCTCCGAAGAGGTGCCGCCGCTTCCAGGGCCCGTTGACCGGCTAGAGTCTCGCGTGTCCCACTGCGGAGACTACTTGAGCGGCGCTGCGCGTCAAGCACACCCACGACGCGCCGGCCTGAAACGCGCAGGCCCGAGGAAACTGGCGAAAGACGGGCGCTGAGTTCGGCAATCTTGACCACTGTGGCGACTCGGGCGTAGTGATCGATCCCTACCGGCTCGGGCTTTCGCGTGAAGGGTCTCGGGGGGCAGTGGCGGACCGCTAATGGTCTCTTCTGGCTCTCTGAGCGCTCGCGCGTCGTCGCGGGTCGGACACGGAGAACCGCCCATGTCCCAAGACGCGCCGATCCCGTTCACCCTCTCCCCGATCGACCGGCCCATCCCCTACCGACTTCGTGTCTGCCGTCTGAGCGGAGCGCTCGACCAGACCATCGTTCCGCACGGAGCCCCCCCAAGTCCCCCGCCCGAGCGCGCCAGCGGCCCTCGCCTGCGGGAGGCCGTCTAGTGCGGATCTACGTCGCGGCCCCGTACGGCAGTGCGGCGCGCGTGCGCGAGGTCCACAAGCTCCTCGAGGCCATCGACTGCAGCCCGGTGAGTCACTGGGCCGAGATGGCGACCGACGCGGAGCACCTGACCGACTCCGCCGCGCGCGTGCAGCGCGCCATGTGGGAGGTCAATATCCAGTGCCTCGACACCGCCGAGGCCGTGCTCGTCCTCTCGGAAGAGACGGGCGGCGGCGAGATGTTCGCGGAGATCGGGCGCGCCCTTCACATGGGCAGGCCCGTGCTCTGGACGGGGCCGAGGCGCGTTCTGTCCTGCTACGCGCCGGGCGTCGTCATCGAGCGATGTCTGGACGATGCGCTCGATCGCCTCGCGGGAGCTGCGAAGGCTCCCCGTGAGCATCGTCGCGACTACATGCTCGCGGGCTTCCGCGGCGTGACCTGTCCCCGCTGCCGAGCCGACGACGCGCGCAGCGCGCAATTCGCCGACGGCTCTCCTGCCTGGAACTGCCGCCACTGCGGCGCCATGTTCGCGCGGCTCTCGGTCGTCGCGTGACCTTCTACGACGCGTCGTCTCTCTGCCCGCGCTGCGGGCAGGAGACGGACGACTACGGCGGGCACGTCTGCGATCTCGACGACGTCCTGCAACCCCGCACGCCCAAACCCATCGGCGGCATGACCGCCGCCCAGCAAAGGCGCCTCGGGCAGCGCACGCTCGCTAGCGATGCGCTCGCCAACTGCGACACCTACCGGCGCCGCATCCTGGTCGAGATCGCCGCGGGCATCCGACCACCCCGAAACTCGACCTCCAAGAAGCTCGCTGACGTCCATCTGGTCGTCCTCGAGCCGGTAGCTATGCCGTTCGACGCGTGGTGCGACCGACCTGACCGCACCGTGAAGCTCTCGGATCTCGGCCAGGAGGTCGTATCGCTGATAACTACGCGAAAACCTTGCAGTACACCTACAACCGAGGCGTCGGCTGGGGGTGAGTAACACCCCCCTTATAAACCGGCGACGCGGGCAGGGCCGACCGAAGGGAGTGCCCGGACTGACGTCGCGTCCCGAGCGGTCGCAGCCGACCAACGGGAGGCGAGCACGCGAGCGCGAGCGGGACCAAAGCGAGAGAGGGCCGCTAGCCGGCCCGAGCCGCCCGTCCTGTGGGTTGGACGGACGGGGCGCTGCGGCGTTTCCCTCCGTGGGGGTCCAGGGGGCGAAGCCCCCTGGGTTGGCATCATGTCCCGACGCCATCAGCCGGAGGCCCCCGTGAATTACGACAGGGACGCAAAAAAGAGGCTGCGCCAGCAGCGCAAGGCGAAGGCTGCCGAGCGCCGCTCCGCTCCGCCCGCGAACCCGCAGAAACCGGCGCCGGCGGGAAACGACTCGCCTCCGGCTTCTTCGCGTGACTCGAGGGATGGCCTACTGCTGCCGCGGTTCTGGCGAGAGCCCAACGTCGCGAGGCGTCTCTACGCGCTGAGCCACGCCGACCTCCTGCGCCTGTTCATCGAGCCGGCGACGGTGGCACTCCGAGAGGCGCTCGACGAGCACGAGCTCACGATCTTGCAGGCCAAGATCGCCGCGCAGACCTCCGAGGAGGAAGCCGTAGACACTCGCTACCGGGTCACGATGCGCGCGCTCGTGACCGCCGTGCGTAAGCACCAGGACCGAGCTCGGGCGGGTCGTCGTCGGATCGTCAGCGACATCTCCCACGCGGGGCAGCGAACCGAAGTTCTTTTCGACTCTGTCTGTGCCGCGATCTTCTGGGAGGCGTTCCTCGCCTGCCGCGCGCTGTGGGGCCAGTACCGCGACATGCTGCGCTGGAGCGAGCAGCACGGCGGAGCGACCCACCCGATGCTCCCCGAGCACCAGCAGGTGGGCCCGAGCCTTCGGCTGCTCACGCAAGCGCTGCGACTGCGTGTCGAGGCCAAGTCCTCGCATCACGCGCCCTCGAATCACCACCCGTGAACCCCGTTTTACCGACCGGCAAAAGCAAGGAAATCAGCATGAGCAAGCTCGTCACCGTGATCCGCAACGAAGGGGGCGTCTCCCTCGTCTACATCAGCGTTTCCAAGGCAGGCATTGAGATCACCGCCGACCCCGAAACGACCTTCACGCCCGATCAGGCGCGCGACTACGCCAAGGCGCTGCTGACCGCGGCGGCGCTCGTCGATTCGCGCGCCGGCGTGAAGCAACCAGCCACGGCGGCGGCGCGGCGCTTGACCGAGATCCGCCGCGACTTCGTGGAGCAACGAATCAGCGACCGGCAGGCGCTTCTCGACACGCTCAACTTCCTCGTCGATGCCACCGAGACCCTCATCCGCAAGGAGGGCTAGCCGATGTACGTCATGGAGCTTTTCCCGTGCTCGGGCGGCATGGCCGAGGGCCTTCGGCGCGCTGGCATCGAGGTCTCAGTAGCGTTCGACAAGGATCCCAACGCGTGCGCCTCCTACGAGGCAAACCTCCGCCACGCCCCGGTGCGCATGGACGTCAACGATCTGCACCGGATGGTCTCGGGCGGATGGCGTCCCGAGCGCCGGATTGACCTGCTCGTGGCCGATCCCCCGTGCACGCCGTGGTCACGCGCCGGCAAGCGCAAGGGTCGGAGCGACGAGCGGGACATGCTCGACGTGACGGTGGATCTGGTCCGCATGCTGCGCCCGAGGGCCTACCTCATCGCGAATGTCCCCGGCCTCGACGACGCCCCCAACTGGCCCGTGGTGCAGCAGACGATCGGCTCGCTCGCGGCGGCGGGCTACTGCGCCAACGACTTCGCGCGGCTCGACGCGGCCGACTACGGGGTGCCGCAGCACCGGGTGCGGCCGTTCTGGTACGGGCACCTGGCGGGGCCGTGCGTGAGCTGGCCGATCCGCACCCACGGCTCGCCGGCGGAGAGCAGCATCCCGTCGCTCTTTCCGGGCCTGCTGCCGTACATGACGTGCAGGCAGGCGCTCGGCCACCTCAAGGGCAAGGACCTGGGCGCGCCCGTGCGCCTGCGCTGGCGTGGCCAGAACGGCGCCCAGGCCGGCTCCGTGCCCGACCGCCCCGCGCGCGTGGTCGCCGCGAGCAGCTTGAGCGACGGCAACATCCTGACGACGCCCGAAGAGGCTTCGCGCAAGGCGCCGCGGGTGCGCCCGGCGGGCAAGAAGGCCCGGGCCTCGGTGCCCGACGAGCCCGCGCACGTGGTGACGGCCAACGAGCAGGGGGACGGTAACTTCCTGGATCTTACCGGGGGCCCAAACCACCGCGTCTCGCGGCTGGACGCCCCCGCGCGCACGGTCACGGCAAACACGCACTCCGACGGCGCCCTGCTCGAGGCCCCCGAGGTCGCCGCGAGCTCCGACATGTTCTCGCCGAGCTACGCGGACGAGCCGAGCAAGGCGATCCGCGCTGCTGCGCGTGGGAGCCAGGTCCTGACGAGCAACCCCAAGCACCCCCCGAACACCCTCGACGCGCCGAGCTCCACCGTAGCGGCGAAGGCGGACCGCGGCGGACAGGGGGCGCAGGAACTCATCATCGACGAGAAAAACGCCCGCTACGGCCGCCCGAGCCGCGCCGACGAGCCATCGCGCGTCGTGCTCGCGGGATCGGGCACCAACGGCAACAAGCTCCTCGAGTGGCCGTGGGACCGTCCGTCCACGACCGTGACGACACGCCACGCGATCGCGCCTCCCGGTCACCACCCGGAGGAGGGCTCGGTCCTCTCGCTGCCCAACGCGGTCAAGCTCTCGGAGAAAGCCGCGGCGATCCTTCAGGGCTTCCCGGATGGCTGGGTCTTCGCCGGTAAGACGAAGGAGTCGCGCTGGAGCCAGATCGGCCAGGCGATGCCCCCGGGCCTCGCGCATGCCGTCGGTAGCCGCATCCTCGTCGCGCTCCGGGCGATGCTGCAGGAGGCGTCATGATCTGGCACCGCTCGTGGAGAGCCGATCCGCGCGTGCGCCAGATCGCGGACCGCCATTACAGCCGGCAGAAGATCGGCGCTGAGCAATTCGTCGCCCCGGGCCGGTGCCTCGTGCTCGTCACGGAGCGCGCGGACGCTGCGTGGATCACGTCGTGGCCGATCGCCCAGTACGTCCACCACGAGTGGGCGGGTGCGTGGACGTGCGCCCTCTTCCGCAACGAGACCAAGACCCTTCTCTCGTCGGAACTCATCCGCGATGCCGTGCTCGCGACGCGTGCGGAGTTCGGGGACCCGCCGCCCATGGGATTCGTCACGTTCGTCGACGAGCGCAAGGTCAGGCGCAAGCGGGATCCGGGCCGGTGCTACCTGCAAGCCGGGTGGCACTACGCGGCATGTGGCGCCTGCGAGGCAAGCGGCAGTCAGTGGCAGCAGGTCTTTCACCCCGCCACGGGCAGTTTCTCGACGGACAGGACCGCCGTCTGCGCGGACTGCGGAGGCGACGGCCACGCCAGAACGAAGACCGAGCGCCTGCGCGTGCTGCGCCTGCTGCCGAGCGAGATCGGCGAGCCGATCGCGCCGCTCGGATCGCAGATGCACCTGTGGCGGCACCGTGACGCGGCGGTGGGCTCGTGAAACCGTACTACGACAGGGGCGGCATCACGATCTTCCACGGCGACTGCCGCGAGATCCTCGGCCGGCTCGAGCCCGAGACGTTCGACCTCGTGTGCGCCGATCCGCCGTACGGCGATACAGAACTCGACTGGGACTCGCGCGATCTCTCGTGGCTTCGGCTGAGCGACAGGCTGCTCAAGCGTAGCGGGACCGTCTGGTGCTTCGGCTCGATGCGCATGTTCTTGGCGCAGGCCGCGGAGGTCGGGATCTGGTGGCGCATCGCGCAGGACCTCGTGTGGGAGAAACACAACGGCTCGAGCTTCCACGCTGATCGGTTCCGGCGAGTCCACGAGCACATCGTGCAGTGGTACCGCCACACGACCCGGTGGAACGACGTCTACAAGAACCCCGTGATGGAGATGGGGGCCACGGCGCGCCGCGTCCATCGAAAGCGGCGCCCGCGCCACCTCGGCGACATCGGCGCTGGGCATTTCGCGGCCGTCGAGGGAGGGCCCAAGATGATGCGATCAGTCATCTACGCGCGCTCCTGCCACGGCCATGCGGTGCACCCGACGCAAAAGCCTCGAGAGGTCGTGCGGCCGCTGCTGACGTACTCGTGTCCGCCAGGTGGCATCGTGCTCGACCCCACGATGGGATCGGGTACTGCCCTCGTGGTGGCCCAGGAGTTGGGCTTGCGCGCCGTCGGCATCGAGATCGACGAGGCCATGTGTCGGCAGGCCGTCGATCGCCTTTCGCAGGTCAGCCTGCTCGCGGGTGCCCGATGAAGGCGCTATCGCTTCGCCAGCCGTGGGTCGCCGCGGTCCTGCGCCTCGGCAAGACGATCGAAAACCGCCGCTGGTACACGACCTACCGCGGTCGGTTCCTGATCCACGCGGCCAAGTACATGACCGCGCTCGAGCACCACGACACCCTCGAGTTCTGCGAGAACGTTCTCGGCATCGCGCGGTGCTTCGAGATCGAGCAGGCGCTGGACAAGGCCACACTCCAGTTTGGCGGATTCGTGGGCGTGGCCACGCTCGTCGACGTCGTCCCGCCTCGGCCCGAGTTCTGCCTCCTTGGAGTCGACACCCATTACCCGGCGCGCCTCGCGGGCACCGACGCGTGGCGATGGCACATCCGCGAGCAATACGGATTCGTGCTCGAGGACGTGAAGCCCTTCAAGACGTTCATCCCGTGGCCAGGCCTGCCTGGCTTCTTCGACGTGCCCGCATCGATCGCGGCCGCTGCGGAGGCCATGTGACCACCGCCACCAACGTCGGGGCGCGCGTCGACTGGCTGACGATCGCGTTCCGGGTGCGGCTGTCCAAGGGCGTGCTGGCGAGCTTCGTCGCCACGCCCGACGAGAAGCCCCCGCGCGACGCGAAGTTCGCGGTGCGGGCCTACCTTGCAAAGAAGCATCGCGTGGCCTCGGTCAAGGTCACGATGCCCGACGCGCGCGATGACGACGAGCCCGCCATCTTCCGCATGAAGATGATCGGCGAGGGCAAGACCATCCTGGAAAACGGCAGCTGCCGCGTGGTCCTTCACGAAAACGCGCCGCGCTCCCCGGACGACAACCCCAACGAACCCGGCTGGACGGTGGAGACCACGTTCTCGGGCACGACGCTCATCGAGACCGACTACCGCAGCGCCGTCATCCAGTCGGTGCACCTGGCCGCGGCGTTCGGGGAAGTGCTCGAGATGCGCCTGCGCCGTCTCGACCTCTGCGCCGACATGGCGGGCTTCGCCATTCCGATGGCGGAGGTCGACGGCTGGTGCACGCGCCCGCAGCTCCGATCGCGCAAGATGCGCGCGGTCAAGATGTGCCCCGTGCCCCGATCGGAGCGCACGGCAAACGCCAAGTACGCCCGGCGGATCATCAAGCGCTACGAGGACGGCGAGCTCGATCGCGACGAGATGATTCAGCACATGCCGGACATCGACGACACGTATTACTTCCCCGAGGGCAACTGCACGGGGTGGAAGTTCGGCAAGGGGCTCATCTGCGCGCGCGTCTACGACAAGATGGCGGAGATGCGCATGCGCATCCAGCGCGCGGGCTCGGCCGCCAAGCGAAAGCAGGAGGGCGAGAAAAAGCTCCAGGAGGAGGCGTGGTGGCGGCGCCACGACTGGAGCGGCAAGGGCAAGATTACCCGCATCGAGGTGCAGGTCCGCGGCGAGGTCCTGCACGAGCTCGACGCGCGGTGCGACTCCAAGCGCAGCACCGCGTACGAGTTCGCCGATCGGGTGGGAGAGCAACTCGACCGGGTGTGGACGTACTTTGCGGGGTTGCCCGACGAGCTCGGGCGGCGCGAGATGCCGCCCCGCGACGAGCAGGGCAAATGCAGCCGCTGCCACGTGGTGCATGGCGGCCCCGAGTCGTGCAAGCACACGCTCGCGCCCAAGTCGGGATGGCTCCGGCAGATCAAGCTCGAGCAGGGCAAGGCGCGCAGCGACTGCACGCACACCGAGGCGTGGGAGGCGGTGCAGCGGGTGGTCTTCAAAGACCGCGTCATGACGGTGCCGAGGCGCACGCAAAAGCGCGGCGCGGTGCGCGCGACGCAGGTCCTTGGCTGCGCCCTGGCGCTGCTCGGCTTCGTCGAGCGGCTGCACTCCCCCAAGAATCCCCGCACGGGCGAGGTGATTGAGCACCAGGAGGAGGACGTGCACGCGCAGGAGATCGCGGCGCCGGCGCCGATCAAGCCGACCACCGACCCGTGGGAGAAGAAGAGGCGCGAGGAGTTGGCGGAGTCCAACGCCAAGGAGCGGACGATCGAGTTCCTGCGCGCCGAGCTGCACGACGTCTTCTCGCAGACGGCCGATGAGGTCAGCGACACGCTGGCGTGGATCCACGAGGACAAGCCATCCGACGCCCTCGAGCTCGTATGGACCCGCATGAACGCCGCGCTCGCGCGCTGGAAGCCGCTGGCCAAGGCGCCTCCACGGCGACTGAGAGAGGACAAGACGGAGTCAGCATGATGCCTTCCCCCTACCGACAGCCGCCGCCGGTCCCTGCGCAGCCTCCCCGAGCCCCGTGGTGGCGTTGGCTGCGCGCTCTGACAGTTCCGTGGGAGATCCGCCGACGACGCCGCCGAGCGCAGGCGATCGCGCGGGTGGTGCGACTCTTCGCTCACCTCGACCGATGGTTCGACCAGCAAGCCGGCAAAGCGCCGTGGAGCCTGGGGCACGGACTCCTGATGGCGTGGACCAAGGCGATCGATGAGATTCCCACGCGCACTCGTCCTCGCCTTGCGAGGGGAACGAGAGTGCCGCGACACCTCTCTCCTGGGTTCCCTCCGAGCGCACTGGTCGACTTCGCGAAGAAGAAGGAGGAGCTTCAGGATCTCGCGGCGCGGCAGACGCGCGGCGGCGCCGACGCGGAGCCGTCATGCACGTGCCGCGGCAACCCGTTCGTCAAGTGCGAATGCCCGTGTGCGAAATGCCGAGGGCGCATGGTGTGCATCAACATCTACGGGCCGAACGGTTCGCGCCGCCCGAGCCCAGGCACGGGCTCGCCCGGTCCGGGGTGAACGGATCTCGATGACGGTTGACGATGGGGCGAGCAGACCATAGAGTGCAGGTCAAGCAACGCCGCGCTCGCGCGCTGGAAGCCCCTGGCCAAGGCGCCTCCACGCCCGCCGGAGGCGGGCGACGCCTCCGCCTGAACGCCGTGCTCCTCGCCAACTCCACCGTCTGGTAGGATGCCGTCGGAATGTCAAGAACCCTGGCGCAAAGGCTCATAACCCGAGTCGAGCTCGCGCTGGCCTATGCCAGAGGAGCGATTCAGGGCCTGACGTTCGTCAACGTCAAGCTGTTTGGGGCGGTCGGCAACGGCGTCCACGATGACACGGCGGCCATCCGCGCCGCCCTGGCCGCAAACCCGGGCAACACAATCTTCTTCCCTCCTGGGACCTACAAGGTCACGGCCGCGATCACGATCCCAACGGCCACGACGCTGCTCGGCGCTCTCGCCCAAGACGTAAACGCGACAAGCGGCAGCATCATCTCGTTCCAGGGACCCGGCGCGTCCTTTTTGCTCCCGGCCATATGCAATGACGTCACCATCCAAAACTTGGCGTTCCTCACGGACGCGACGGCGGGTCCTTGCATCGGTACGGCCCCTGGATGCATCGCAACGGCCATCGCCTTCCGAACCCTGAAGTTCGTGCTCGGCAACCCCGCGAAGGGAGCCATCGAGTTCGGGTCCTACGCTTCGCCATCGCAGATCGCGCCCGCGGTGCTCGACAGCATCGCCGTGACCGCAGCCAAGGGCCAGAGCGTTCCACTCATAGGGATGTGGGGCACGGCCGGAGGCCTCAACAACATCACCTTCAGCGGCCGCTCGGTCCTGACCAGCCCCACGGTCGCGAACAACGGCACCCTGCTCGCGGGGACCTTCCACGTCATCAACGGCAATGCCGCGGTCACGGCCTCGCAAAACCAGACCTTGCTGAATGGGCAGCTTATCCAGTTCCAGGGGGACCCTGTTGTCTACGAGGTCGCTGCTGCCGTCACGGCGAGCACGGCGATCACGCTCACGCAGGCGTACTTCGGAGTGACGGGCGTCGGCGCCAATGGCCTTGCGGTAGCCGAGCAACTGCACGTCGAAGCGGTCGACAACAACACCATCACGAACCTGGATATCTCCGGCATCGTGTCTGAGATCCCGTACACGGGTTTTCTGAAGCTGCGAGGCGTCCGTAACTCCCAGATCAATAGTTGCTGGTCGGGCGACCTCTCGCCGACCGCGCCCATCTACGACATCATCTTCATCAGCAAGTCGACCGCGGCCGGGTCGCCTCCAACGCTCAACATCACCATCAATAACTTCGAGGCGGACAGCGGTGTCCAGAACGCGGCCACCATCTTCAACGGCGAGGTGGCGTCGATCCAGTCCATCAACGTCATCGACAGCACGATTCCCTTCGTGCAGGACGTCCCGAAGGGTGGTCCCTACACGCCAAACCAGGGGTTCATTCCGGTCAGCTTCACGGGCTCGCTGCTTGGCGGCTTCGCAGGCGATCAGCCCACCGGAGTGGCCTTGGCTACCCTGGGCCGGTTCTGGACTCTCGCGGTCGCACCGGAGCCGATGGTCCTTGCCAACGGCGTCAACTCCAACGTGACGGGGACCGGAAACCTGCGAGGCGCATATCGCATCACGGGGCCGACTGCTCCGTTTACGATCGATGGCGTCCAGATCCTGACGTGGGGCGCGAATCCAATCGACGGCGTAGAGATCGACTTCATCAATACGACCGCCCAGGTCATGACCATCGGCGACGCGAGCGGTAGTGCGAGCGCGGCGCCCTTTCAGATTCTCTGCCCGGGCGGCGCGAACGTCGCGCTGGCCGCGGGCCCGAGCATGTTCACGCTCAAGTACGACCTGACGTCCGCCAAGTTTCGACTCAAGAGTCACACCTGAGAGCGTTCGGTCGGAGCCGCACCTGCGATGAACCCGCGGCACTTGCAGCCGGGCACTAGGCAAGGGCGTGCGACTCGCAGCCTGTCCCGGTCGCCCATCCGTGGACGGTCGTGCTGAACGTAGGCGTGGTCGCATCCGGCAGTCGCGCACAAGACAATTGAGTCGGCCATGCATGATCCGATGCCTCCGGCAAGGCATGCGTTCACGGCGCAGTCCCCGCGCGCTTGACGACGCCGGCTGCTGACCCTAGAGTGCAGGTCAAGCGCTGAATCACGACGGATGCCGTCTTGAGGCTGCGTGCGCACCCCTCGCCGAGCGATCGGCGGGGGACTAATGGCGGGCGACCGGCTAGCAGGGTGCGATGACCGACAAGAACTACGAGAAACGTGTGGCCCGATCCGTCGTCGAGATGGCGGAGGCCGAGTTTGGGCAGGGGCCCCCGTACACGCGCGCGCTCGCGATCGTGCGCCAGAGCCTCGTGCAGGCCGAGCGCCCGAAGAAGCGCGAGGAGTTCGCGGCGTGGGTCTTCGAGAATAACCGGGAGGCGCTGCGCCCATGACGCTTGTGAAAGCAAGACTCTGGTGGCTCGCCATGCGGCGCAGCGCGATCCCCGACGGGACCCGGGTCCGGCTGATCTGCGCATGCTATCGGTGCGTGGCGTCCGGCAACGCCGAGACCTACGTCACGAGCTGGACACCTCGGCGCCAGCAGGACCCGACTGCGCCCGACGACTATGAGCTCACGCGCGAGTCGGACGGCAACGTGTCGTGGGCGACGCGGGCCGTGATCTGGCCGATCGAGGTCGCATCATGACCCCCGCACCGACCTACGCGAAGGGCACGACGGTGCCTGTCGAGAAGACCAAGGCGGAGCTCGACGGCTTGCTGGGCAAGCACGGCGCGGCGACGCGCGGGATCATGCACGACGAAGAGCGCGATCTGGCCGCGGTCATGTTCGTGTTGCAGGGGCGCAAGTACAGGATCGAGCTGCCGATGCCCGCGCGACTGTCGGCCTCTCGGTACGAGCCGGACACGATGGGCAAGCGCTGGCAGGACCGCCCGCGCTTGTGGCTCAACTGGAGCGACGCGCAGCGGCAGGACTGGGTAGTCCAGCAACACGCGCAGGCGGTGCGCGAGCGCTGGCGCGGCCTGCTTCTCATGGTCAAGGCCAAGCTCCAGATCGTGGCCATGGGGATCTCGAGCTTTGAGCGCGAGTTCCTGGCCGACCTCGTCCTGCCGAACGGCCATACGGCGCACGACACGATCGGGCCGTACATGCGAAAGCTCATCGAAGAGGGCTACACCGCGCCGCTCGCGCTGCCGGAGGCCACATGAGCGCGCGCAGTCGATCCTCGCCGTGGTGGGGCCCCCGTCGCCAACAGGTCAACATCGCTACTCTCGACCTCGAGATGAGCCTGGCGGTGTGCGACACGAATTGGGTGGAGCGCAAAACTCCAAAGCTGACGGTGTCAGCCTCCGGGTGGCTGCGACCATCGGGCGAGACGGCCAGCATCCTCGTCCACCCGAGCGACGTCCCCTCCCCCGAACGGCCGTCCCGATGAGCAACATCGAGTGGACCGACGAGACTTGGAACCCCACGGCGGGTTGCTCGCGCGTCTCCCCTGGCTGCGAGAATTGCTACGCCGAGCGGCAGGCCATCCGCATGGCAGGGCCAAAAAAGAAGTACCAGGGGCTCGTGCGCAGCGGGCCCAAGGGCCCGCGCTGGACGGGCGTGGTGCGGCTCGATCGCGCGGCCTTGGACATCCCGCTCCACTGGCGCAAGCCGCGCCGCATCTTCGTGGACTCGATGAGCGATCTGTTCCACGCGGAGCTGACCGACCTGGAGATCGCCGAGGTCTTCGCCGTGATGGTCGTGCAGGCGCAGCACACCTTTCAGGTGCTGACCAAGCGCTCCGGGCGCATGCGCGCCCTCATGAACGATCAAGCCTTTGCGGATCTCGTGCACGGGCTCCTCCTGAGCGCATTCCCTCCGTTCACGTGGCCCCCGCCCAACGTGATGCTCGGCGTCAGCGTTGAGAGCGACGACTACGTGACTCGCCTGCTCGACCTCGCAAACACCACCGCCGCGCGTCGGTTCGTGAGCATGGAGCCGCTCCTCAGCGAGCCGAAACAGATCCTGGACTGGATCTACGGTCTCGACTGGGTGATCGTCGGCGGCGAGAGCGGCCCGAAAGCCAGGGTCTGCGACCAGACATGGATCGCCGCGGTGGTGGACAGGTGCAAGGAGATGCGCACGCCGTGCTTCGTCAAGCAACTGGGCGACCGCTCCCAGACGGTGCTCGTCGACGCGAGCGGCAAGCTCTCCACGCACGTCCCTGTCACGCCCCGCTACAGCAAGGGCGGTAACCCCGTCGAGTGGCCAGAGCGCTTGCGCGTCAGGCAGTGGCCCGACAAGGAGCCGTTCTGGTCCAGCGAGGGAAAGAGGAGAAGGTAGGACGATGACCAAGATGCCATTGGACGCTGACGTGCCGTTCGAAGCCCCGGAGCCCCCGACCTCCGTGCCGCCGATCCAGAGAACGCATATGCGTTGTCCGGGACCCGGCTGCGGACATCCGGCCGCGATCCACGAGACCCTCATGGGCCCGTGCCACCACGGAGAGTCGGCGGGCGACCGCTGCAAGTGCCCCGGATTCGGCGGCACACCTCCCGCGGAGGTCGTGAGCCGTCTGCGCGAGCCAAGCCCCGGACCTCGAGTGGCGCCGATGAGCCCAGGGGCGCAGCCCGCGCGGGGCGCCACCGGACCGACGAGGGAGATCGAGAAAGAGCAGGCGGCGATCCGTCAGAGGCTCGAGTCTGCGCAAGTTGCAGCAGCGCCCGACGCCTTCACTGCCGCCGAGACGGCGAGGGGTTCGCGTTCGGCGCTGGCAGACAAGGTGGACAGATCGCTAGCGGATCCGAAGGCGTTCCTCGAAGAGTTGTCCGCGATGACAGAGAAGCGCGACGCCGAGCTTGACGCCGCTGCTGCGGCGAGCCCGGACGTCGTCGTGCGATGCGAGCAGGCAGTCGCGGATGGCGAGGCGGCTGGACTGGACTTCGGCGAGGTAGGCGCCCTCTTCGACGACCTCCTCGCGGAGGTCAAGCGCCTGCGGGCCACGGCCGCGGATGCCAGGCCGGGGAGGAACCGGACGATTCGCGACGCGATTGCGGCGGCCCACGGCGCCCTGCTCGCCCCAGGCACGATCAACAGGCACGTGGTGGCGCGCCTGCTGAGCGCGGCGACGACGATGGCGACGGAGCGCGAGCAGGCCTCGGCAGACGCATTCGCCAGGGGTCGCGACTTCGAACGTCTCAACGGCCCGAAAGAGGCTCCACCGATGCAGGCCGTAGGCGACCGCCTACGCAGCGGCATCATCGGTGGGCACCTGGGCGCCGAGGAGCATGTCGAAAGCGCCTTGAAGCAAATGCGACGGCGACCGTTGGCAACTCCGGGTTTGCCAGCGCCACCGCTGACCGAGACCGACGAGGACAACATCGCGAGTTGCCTCGCGGAGGCTCTGGTGTACCTCGGCGAGGCGCGCGCTTGCCGCGACGCCCTGCGGGAGCTCGACCTGGAGATGCCCGCGCGCCCGTCAAGGGGGTAGACTGGAGCCAATATGAGCCAGTCCCCCCAACCCAGCGTGCGCATCGAGGTCTTCGGCGGCGAGGTATCGAAGACCGAGCGGTCCGGGCCCCCGACCCACGAGATCCCGGGCTTCAAGGTGCACACGACCTCGGGGTGGCTGGTGGGATCGGTCAAGACCCTGCGCGGCGCGGTGGCGACCGTCCGCGCGGAGCGCACCACCGACAAGTACGTCATCACGGGTCCCTCTCGAGCGGGAGAGGCGGCGCCGGTGTGGCACATGGACGCCTCGGGCACGGTGGCGCAGGCCTCGGGGCTGGCGTCGGACTACGAGGTCATCGGTTCGAGCGGATCGGTGCTCGCGGGGCCGTTCAAGGGGTACGGCGACGCCAAGACCGAGGCCGACCGCCGAGGGGGCGTGGTCCGGTACGTCTTCGAAGGGGGCGCGGCTGACTACGAGGCGCTCTCGAGCTCGGGCAAGGTCCTTGGCAAGTGGACGGACTACCAGACCGCGAAGAAGGAGGCGGATGCCGCCGGCGGCGTCGTGCGCTTCGCGTTCGACGGCCCGGAGCCGTCGGGCAAGGGCGCCCCGCGGGTGGTGGGCGAAGCGGTCGAGTGGAAGCTGCAGGGCTCGTCGTGGAAGGGGGTGGGAGCGGGCACGGGCGACCACTACGAGATCGTCCCGTCGGTCCTGACGAGCGGCAAGCGAAAGCACGTGGTGTGGGCGGCGCGCGTGGTCAACCCTGGCAAGCGCGGGCAAAACATCACGACGGGCGAAGGCACGCTGAGCGATGCGATGAGCGTCGTGGACAAGCGCGAGCTCGGAGAGCGCAAAGCAGGCAAGGCGGCCGAGGGGGCGTCCGACTTCCCGAGCCTTGAGCAGGCGTGGGCGGGCGCGGCGTCGCAGGGCGCGACCCACCATGGCCGCATCGGCGAGAGCGAGGTCGTGCTCTGGCCTGCCAGCGGGGGCAAGATGCAGGCGCGCCGCGTCTTCTACGCGAGCGGCAAGCATCACATCGAGAAGCGCGCCGAGCTCGTGGCCCCGCCGGCGGACATGCGCGCGATCCACGCGGCCAAGGCGGCCGAGACGGTGGACGTCGCGCACGACTGCGGATGCGACGGCGGCGCCTCCGAGGCGGCGGCCGAGCCGGCAAAGGCGCTGCCGCAACTGCCGTACATCCACTGCACGCGCAACGTCGACGCCTACAAGGCGATGTTGCAGACGTGGGGCAAGCTGCCGCCGATCAAGACACCCCAGGACGCGCATCGCGCGCTCTGGCCGACGCTGGGCAAGGAGGACAAAGAGGTCTTCGGCGTCCTGCTCTTCGACGTACGCAACCGCTGCATCGGCTGGCACGAGGCGCACCGCGGCGCGCGCGACCACGTGGAGGTCTCGGCCGCCGACGTCTTCGCCCCGATCCCGATCTACCGCCCGCACCATTACCTCGTCGTGCACAACCACCCGACGGGCAAGGCCGTCCCGAGCGACTCGGACATCCGGCTGACCAAGAAGATCGTCCGCGCGAGCGAGCCGTGGCTGCCCGAGTGCGTCTACGTCGACCACATCATCATCGGCGTGGACGAGGTCTACTCGTTCCGCGACAAGAAGACTTACCCTGTCCCCGCGCACGCAACCCCGAAACGAAAGCCCCGCCCATGACCCAACCGGCTACCCAGTCCGTCGTCCAGATTGACGACGTCAAGCTCGCTCACTCCATCATCGAGGACTGCGGCATCGGCGCCGATCGCGTGCGCGACATGCGCCGCGATGACGTGTTCGTCGACAGCATGGCCCGCCCATGGCCCCTCGGCGGCCCGATGCCGATCATCGATGGCTACCGCATCGTGTTCATCTTCGACGCCGACTGCGCGCAGGACGTCTTTGTCTACGCCGTGCCCGAAGGCCGGCCCAAGCGCCCCGACGCGTTCAAGCGCGTGCGCATCCAGAAGGCCGTCGCCGTGGGCGTGCCCGACGGCGTGGTCAGCTCGATGACTATCGACGTGTTCAAGCGCGAGATCGGTGAGCAGCTCTGGGCGCAGTGGTCGCTGCAGCGTCAGCCGCTCGAGACGCGCGAGGCGGCCGAACAGATGCAGGCGACGCTCGAGGAGATCCTGGGCCTTGCCAAGGACGAAGCGGTGGACGACGCGAAGCTGCGCCAGCAGGTGCTATCCCTCGTGACGGCGCAACTGCAGGAGCTCGGCGCGCTCGAAGACGCGTCTACACCCGACAAGGAGTGATCCCATGGCGACGGCGGTTGTTTCAGTGGTGGTGACCCCCCGGGGTCCGAAATCGGCAGTCGATCTCGAGGCGCTGGCGGCGGCCGTGCCGCGCGACCTGTGGCCCGACATCATGCTGGGCGTGACGCTCGCGAGCGACGTGACGGGCCTCAATGGTCACGGCCAGGTGGTGCGCACCTTCACGTTCACGCTGACCCCGGCGTTCGATGCGCTGTTTCCGCCGACGAGCGATCAGACCCTGCCGTTTTACGACTACATGCGCACGCCGATCGCCCAAGCCCTCAACACGCCCGCGCTCGGGACGACGCCCGTCGTTTGAGCTCGAGAAAGCGCAAGCCCACCAAGCGGTTCGCCGCGTGGCAACACCCCGGCAAGGACCCCATGCCTCCTACACCTCCGCCCACCGACACCCCCACTGACACGCCCGAGGCCGACCCCGTGAACGTCCATGACCCTGCGATCGAAGCTGCCGTCAACGGCATCATGAATCCCGATGCCGAGCGCACGGTTGACGGCATCCGCGAGCTCATCGAGCAGGACGCCTCGCCGGCCGCGCCGGCGGTTCCGCCCTCGATCGAGGAGGCGCAGCGCCGCACGGTGCGCCTCAACAAGAACCTCGAGCGCAAGGCCGCGGGCGAGAAGCGCACCGGCTTCATGAACATCACGGCGGATCAGAAGTGGGAGGAGGAGATCCTGCCCTACGCCCGCGAGAAGCTCTTCATTCGGCCCGAGGAGATCCGCATCGACGTCTACCTCAACGACGCGCGGCAGGGGCGCCTGCACGTCGGCCACATGTACGGTTCCGACGTCGAAGGGCTGGGCGGCCAGGGCGCCGGCGGCGCCTTCAACGAGTACATGATCGACACGTTCCACATTCCGCTGAGCCGCGGCTCGTGCACCTACCACGTGGTCTTTCGCCACGTGCAGGGCGGTTCGGTCATCGGCGACGGGTCCGTGTCGTACATGGCGCCCGAGGACATCGACAAGATGCGTAACGCCCAGAACGCCTCGCGCAAGCGCCACGCGGGCGGCGAGCGATATAGCGAGGCGCGCCGCATGGGCGCTCCGCCCCCTCCGCCTCCCGCCCCGTATGCGTCGCAGCCGTACCCGCAGCCGATGCCGCAAGCGTCGGCCGCGGCGCCCCCTGCCCCGCCCTGGGACCCGAGGCCTGCCGGCGCGCCCGACCACCACGCCGAGAACCTGCGCCACGAGGTCAACGAGCTTCGGGTGCAGCTCGCGCGGGCGCTCGGCAAGCTCGAGACCCACGGCGAGGTCCCCGCGGGTAGCGCCGCGGCGGTCGCCGCGCAGGTCACGCAGCCCACCCAGCCGATCGAGCAGCCGCTCACGGCCCGGTCCGTGGCCGAGATCGTCAACGAGGTCCTCGACGCCCGCGAGGCCAGGGCGCGCGCCGCGGCGGCGGCGAATCCCC
>Ga0210402_10001696_pt1 | contig 22493 bp, 20 predicted proteins | sample IncBWC7MmetaG_FD_161055 | JGI IMG/M metagenome (GOLD analysis project Ga0210402, IMG submission 161055) | Forest soil microbial communities from Barre Woods Harvard Forest LTER site, Petersham, Massachusetts, United States - Inc-BW-C-7-M | ecosystem: Environmental > Terrestrial > Soil >... | reverse complement strand
TGTGGTAGCGCTTCCGTAACAATAATGTACGAACCGATCGGAATGATGCGGCGGCGCAGCGAAGGAGTAGCGCTGCTCGTGTAGCCACTCGTAGCTACCAAAACGTCGCGAGCCCACAACGCCCCGCGCGAAGTCGTAACTTTCCATCCCGGCGAGCCATTGTTGACAGCCGCTTCAATACCCTGGACGTGCGTTTGTTCATGAATTTCAGCCCCAGCGCGAATCGCGGCGCTGCCCAATCCCGAAACATAGCGCGCCGGATTCACTCCGGCACTAAGTTCGTCCACCAATCCGCCAAAATAGAGTTTCGACCCTATTTCCGAAGAAAGTTCACCCCGAGGAACGATACGAACAACGTGACCGAGTTCTCTCGCCATGGTTTCGGCGCTACGCTGAAATCCCGCAAAGTGTCCAGGTTTGTTCGCAACTTCCAAGTGACCGCTGCGTGAAAAATCACACTCGATCTTTTCTTCACCAACAATCTTTTCGACGGTAGAAATCGCCTGCAGCGAAGCGGCAAACATACGCTGTGCAGCTTCCTTGCCGTAGCGCGAAAGCAAATCCGTTGCGCCAAGCTTTAGTCCGGTAAGAACCATCCCGCCGTTGCGCGAACTCGCGCCCCAGCCCACTGTTTGCGTTTCCAGAACGGTAACGCGCGCCCCGCGCTTCGCCAACGTCCGCGCAGCGGATAGCCCGGTGAATCCCGCACCAAGAATCGCTACATCCACGCGCTCGGGCAGCGGGTGCGGTTCTATGTGCCGCATTTCCGCAGTTGTCAGCCAAAAATTCTTTTCTTGAACGGCCATCTGGTGTCTTTTCCGGGAAGAGGAGTTTATTTAGGGAGTTCGCTTACCGCGCGATGCGCTTCATCGATCGCGGCGTCCGTGTACGCCAGAGCCGCCGAGTCCGAATTGGCAATTGCAATTCTGCCAAACTGCGCGCGCCCTAAAACGTTTGGCCGAGGACCGGGCGGCAAATCGCGATCGGAATACCAGTCGTACTCATACGCGTAGCCGTGCCCCCAGCGATTCGCCGTGATGGCAGCAATATCTCGCGCCGGGTCGAATCCTGCCGCTCCCAGCATCCTTTGCAGTTGCTCTCGCGTGTTGCGCTCGATTCTCTCAAAAGGCGTCGTCAAGAGTTCGTAGCGGCCGGCGCGATATTGATCCCGGCGGGGCGCACCCGGACTGCACGGCGTGCGCAATAGAAAAAGCACGGCTGGCTCTTCCGGTTTACTCGGAAATTTGTAGTCGCCAATACTCACCGGAAAATCGAGCGCAATGTACGAATGATAGCTCCCAGGCGCCATGATCTGGTGCACACCAAGTTGCGCAAACGCTTTCCAATTGCGAATCGCCACGCGCGTATAAAGAAACGGCGCCTTCACGCAATATTCGAGCGCGGCCTTTTGTTTCTGCGGTAAATCGGGACAAAGATAGGGCACCATCACGTTGTAACAAGCCATTACGCAATGTTTCGCCGTAACCGAAAACAGTTTTCCCTCGCGAACATAAGCAACGTTGACTTCGCCGTTCACGCCCGTCGATTGCTTGGCGTGCATCACAGTCGACTGCAAGCGAATCCGCACGGCTTGATTTTCCTGATCCAGCTTGCTGTAGTCCGCTTTGGCAGTGACAGCATCTTCCATCGTGTGGCCGGGCATCGCGCCCGGAATCAGTGCGCGCACCAGCAGCCGCGCAATGGAAGCGTTCCCATCCGGAAAATGAAAAATGTACGGTTCTTCTTTTTCGAGAAGTTCCAATCCAAGGCCATCGAATCCCGGATAAGTAAAGGAACCGTAGTCGTCTCCGTTCAGGTGGCATCCGTAAGCGGAGATCGCTTCAATCCCAACGGCAAAAAGATCATGGGAGAACTTTTGGAAAAACGGCAGAGCGTCCGGCGTCATCTTGCAATGCTTCGTCAGAAAATCAGCCATGCTGATTTTCTTCAGCAACGCGACCTTTTGCGCTCGCGTCAAACCCGGCAAATAGTCTTTCTTCTCTGTATAAACGCGGACAATGTCTTTTTTGACCGCATCGGATAGCGGCGTCTTCGCCAGAAACTCCGCCCAGGGCAAAGTTCCCATGCCCGCAACAAAGGCTTCCGTGCCGAATGTTTCGCGGTCGAAAAAACAGCCCGTGCCGAATTTTTCGTAGAGTTTTGTATCGTAATCTTTGTAAAACTTCTGCACATCAATTCCAATTTCAACCAGCAACTCTTTCGCAACTCTGCTGTATTCACCCGGACTCTCAATGGACTGCGTCCCGCCGTTTGCCAAAACCATTCGCCCGTCCACATCAAATTCGTCGCGGCGTGCGTGGCCGCCGAAATCGTCATGGTTGTCGAGCAACAGAATGCGGGAATTTTGTCCGAATGTTTTGCGGTAGAAATGGGCCGCGGCAAGCCCGCTGATCCCCGCACCCACTACAACCAAATCGTATGTCTCTTTCGAGTCTTCCGGCGCGCCAAGCGAATCCCATTTCTTCCCGTCACGCAACATGTGCGCGTATTTGTAGGCATCTTTCTGGTCCCCGCGCAGTCCGGTCAGTGCCGGCGGATAGTTCGGAGAATTCGCACTCTGCGCATTTGACGGGGCGCCGTGCATAGCAAGTGCCGCTCCTCCAACGGTGACCGCCATGCCATCCAGGAAATCGCGCCTCGTAATCGAACGATCCATTCCCAATTCGCGGTCGCGTTGATTGTCGCTCATTCCTGTTTCCTGAAAGCGCCCCAATCTTACACAATTTCAGCAGAGTTGGCTTGTGGACCAAAACTACGGATTTGGTTCTGACTCAGGAATCCGCTATCTTGTGGAAGAGGCGCGACACTGTGTTTACCGGCATCATCGAGCATCTCGGAGCAATCGCCGCTCTTTCGTTCAGCAAAAGCGGAGGGCGAGTCACAATTCACGCGCCAAGCGTGGCTTCTTCCCTATCCGTGTCCGCCAGCATCGGAGTAAACGGCTGCTGCCTCACTGTCGTCGAGTGTGACAAGGAATCTTTTTCCGCCGATCTTTCCGCGGAAACGCTCGAGAAAACTTCTTTCCGCGCACTGAAGCCGGACGCTCTCGTGAACCTCGAACAGCCGCTCACGGCCGGCAAAGAATTTGGCGGGCATTTCGTACTCGGCCACGTAGATGGCGCGGGCAGTGTGGCTGCGCTTGAACCGGAAGGCGAGGGCTGGCGGTATTCCGTAAATGTCCCCGAAGAGATTGCGCGCTACATTGTGCCGAAAGGTTCCATCACAATTGATGGCGTAAGCCTCACCGTCGCGCGAACCAATGGCCGCGTCGCAGAAATCGCCGTGATTCCCTACACCTACAAGCACACCAACATTCGCGACCGCAAACCCGGCGACAAAGTAAATCTCGAAGGCGATGTATTGGGAAAATACGTGGAACGCTATCTTCAGGCGCGAAACGAAAAATCAGGCCCGGAAGTCTTGAATTTGGCGAATCTCACGGCGCAAGGCTTTTAGTTCTTCGCAGGCGATGCGGATTTCTCGGGAACATCACACATAGCCCGGTTCTTATCCAAGAATTTCAACGAATCAACATGCAGCGTTTTTCCTTGCGTGTCCACTTCTCCTGTAATTTCTACATAGTTTCCCAAATTACTTGCCACAGTTTCCTGATTTACTACGACAAGCACGCGCTTCCCTTCCAGATCGACAAGCGCGATTTTCTTGCCTTTCGATACACACTCCTTGGCACAGGTGAGGCTGGTCATGGTGTATTTGCCCGCGGACGCTCGGTTTTTCGCGCAACTTTCATCCGCAAGCCAGCCGCGAATCACACTCTTGGTTTCATTGCCGGCCCAGCTGTTGGCCACAAGCCCGCCGAAGATCGCCAGGACAATCGCCATGCTTCCAAATCTTTGAATCCTCATTGTGCCTCCTTCCGTCAATTCAGATCGAATGCGCCTCGCCCTTCTTGCTTCTCACTCCACGATAGTAAAGGAAAAGCCCAAAACCCACGGCAAAGACCGTTGTTCCAACTACCTTAACAACAAACAAGAGCCGATTTGACGAATCTCCAGGGGGAAAAATGGAAACCACAATCGAGAGCAGGGTGACCGCAGAGGCAAGCCCGCACGCGATCCAGACTCCTGCTTTTCCGCCGGGAATGAGCACCGCTTGGGGATTGGAATTGCGGTCTGGGCGATTTGCAAGTTTGATCGCAGCCGCGAACATGTAAAGGAATGGAATGAAGTACAGAATGATGGTGATATCAATTACGACCTGATAGGCGCCGCGCGTCGTCTCGTTAATCTGGCTAAGCAGCAGCACTAGAGCCGAAAGCACTGCTTGCACCAGGATCGAAACGTATGGCGTGCGCCACTTGGGATGAATTTTCCCAAACGCTTTCGGTAAATATCGGTCAATCCCCACCACAAATGGCACTCGCGCAATTCCCGCAACGGTGCTTCCCACTCCGCCCGCGTTGCCAACGGTCACAAGGATTGCGGCGAGCACGCCGACAAATCCGATCTTCAGAGCAACGGAACCAATCGTAATTGCGTGAAAAACCCCGCTCTTGGGATCCACATCGGCTGCGGGTACGAGAGACAGCAACGAGAAAGTGCCAATGATGTACATCGCGGCGATTAACGCTGCCGCCGTCAGCAACGCGCGCGGCAGCGTGCGCCGCGGATCGCGGATTTCGCCGCTCATCGCGGAAACGAGTTCCAGGCCAGTGAACGCAAACGCGATTTGAGACCAGAAATTTACCGTGTCCCAATTCCACGTAGGCAAGATGTTGGCCCAGGTATAGTGCGTCACTGATCCGTTCTTCAGCCAGAGCGCGCCAGCAATTCCCACCAGAATCAGCAGCGGAACGTACGTGGCGACGCCGCCCGCGTTTTGCAGCCACTTTCCAATATTCAAACCAATGATATTTAAGACGACAGCGACCACCAGAAGAGCCAACGACCCGATCAGCAGATACGCACGATTCTGAGCCAGTGCGGTTCCTCTTTCGCCCAGCAAATAGCCGCTCATCGCCGCGCTGGCGAGCAGCAGACCCGGAAAATAGAAAATCGTGTACACCCAGTATGTCCAACCGGCAACGAAGCCGTGAAAATCTCCGAACGCCTCTTTGGACCAGACGTAAAGTCCGCCCTCTTCCGGGAAGCGCGAAGATAGTTCGTTAATCACTAGCGCCATGGGCACAAAAAAGAGAACGGCTGCCAAAAACCACAAGCTTATGGAGGAGGTTCCGTTGTGTGCGGCGGCGGCAATCCAGCGCGGGCCCAGGACCGTGGCAATGTTGAAAAAAAGAACGTCCCAAAAACCCATTTCGCGGCAAAGCTGCGTGCGAGGATCTGTGGAAGCGCTGGCCTGGCTCAAAGGGTCACGTCCAGGGCGGGAATGAGTTCGTCCTGCATGCGGAAATTGTGGAGAAAAGGATCTGGAGAATCTTCAAATTCTTTCCAGGAATTGAAAACAGTGGCTTTGCCTTCCTGGAGAAAAACGATATTGTCCGCGAGCTTTCTGGCGAGGTGCGTGTCGTGCGTGACGACGATAGAAGTCCGGTGAAATTTTTCCTTTAGCCTCAAAATGATGTCGCCCATATGCGTGGCCATGATGGGGTCCACCATCGTGGTCGGCTCGTCGTAGAGGATCGCTTCCGGATTTTGTGCTAGGGCGCGAGCAATCGCCACAGCGCGCTTCATCCCTGTGGAAAGTTCGCTGGGAATCTTGTCGAGCACTTCTTCGACTTCCAACTCTCGCGCAAGTTTCAAAATGTACGCGTCCACGTCTTCTTCGGTTAAGCCGGGCTGATCTTCCAACGGATAGGCGATGTTTTCGCGCACAGTAAGCGAATCGAACAACGCTCCCGATTGAAAAACCATGGTGACCTTGCCGCGAACTTCGCTGAATTCGGCTTCAGAGAAATGCGTGACGTCCTGGCCGTCAATCAGGATTTGGCCGGAGTCGGCCTTGAGAAAACCCATGATGTGCTTGAGCGAAACGGATTTGCCGACGCCGCTGCGGCCCATGATCACGCAGGTCTGTCCGCGCTTCACTTGAAATGTGACATGACTCAGTACCGGGCGGCCGTCGAAAGCCTTGCTGACGTCGCGAAACTCGAAAAAATTCTCGGCAAAGCCTGTTTGGTTTGGGGAACCGTTCACGAATTCTCCATCGCGATGACCCGGCGGGCCTCTTCATAGTCCTCAACCGTGTTCATATTCCAGAAGAGCCGCCCTGTCGTATCAAATCGTTTCCATTCCTTTTCGTCAAGAACTTCCACATGTAACTGTTTCATTGCTTCCGTGACTTTCCGCACGCCTCCGTCGAATTGCGACTGTATTTTTGGTGCAGCCGAAGTTCTCCAGCAAGCGCAAAGCGGTTCAAGGCCGTGGTCCGACTGAGGAACAACTACTTCCGATTCGCTGAAGCGAGCCCGTTCGCAAAGAAAGGCAAGCCAATCCACGGTGAGAAAGGGCATGTCACAACCGAGAATCAGATTCCACGCGCCTCCCCTAGTCTCCTTCGTGTTATGCAGTGCCGTGAGAATTCCTCCGAGCTGACCTTCTCCAGGCCACCGATCCTCCAGCTTCGGGAGTTTCTCCAGAGACATGGAAGTTTCGTAACGGCTGCGTGGACAAACGACTGCGCCGCCTTCCACTGCCTTGTCCAGCAACCTGCACATTCGTGCCAGCATGAACTCGCCGCCGAGAATGGCCAGAGCCTTGTCCTCGCCAAATCTGCGGCTGGCCCCGCCCGCGAGCACATATCCTTCGATTGGCTCCAATCGTCCCATTTAGGCTTCAGCCTCCGATTCTTCCATCGGTTCACGCCCCGGGCGACGAATGCCGAGTTCGCGCAATTTTTCCTGCAGGCTTTGTCGGTGCAAGCCAATTGTGGCGGCGGTGCGGGAAACGTTCCAGCGGTGACTGGCAAGTTGTTTCGTGATCCAGGCGACTTCAAATTTGCGTTTGGCTTCGCGGAAATCGCGTTCGTTCATTCCTGCGTCCACGCCGCCGGAAGATTCCTTTTGAGTGATCGCTTTTCCGGTGGCCACCTCATGGGGAAGATCTCTTGCGCCGATTTCGTTTCCCACTGTCAGGACCATACTCCGTTCGAGCGCGTTTTTCAGTTCGCGAACATTGCCGGGCCAATCATAGCGTTCCAGCGCGGAATACGCCTCGCGGGAGAGTTGCGCGCTCCGATTCAGACGCTTGCCATGCATTTGCAAGAAAGAGTCGGCAAGCACCGCGATATCTTCCTTGTGTTCTCGAAGCGCGGGAAGGTCCACTGTAATCACGCGCAAACGATAAAAAAGATCTTCTCGAAATTTTCCGGCAGAAATCTCGGCAGGTAGATCGCGATGCGTCGCGCTAATAACGCGCACATCCACAGGAATGGATTGCGAGCCGCCGAGTCGCTCGATGGTGCGATTTTCTAGTGCGCGCAGAACTTTCGCTTGGGTGACAGGATTCATATCTCCAATTTCGTCCAGGAAAAGCGTTCCGCCGTGCGCCAGCTCGAACTTTCCTTTCTTCTGCTGCGCCGCGCCAGTGAAAGCTCCGCGCTCATAGCCGAATAGTTCGGATTCGATCAAATTTTCAGGCAGCGCGGCACAATTTACCGCAATGAATGGCTTCCCGGAGCGCGGCGAACGAGCATGAATTTCCTGCGCGAGCAAGTCTTTGCCGGTGCCGCTTTCGCCCAGTATTAAAACCGTAGAATCGGTTGCAGCAACGCGGTCCGCAATTTCAAATGCGCGCCGCATTCCGGGCGAACGCCCAATCATTCCGCCAAACTGTCCTTCCGTAGCAAGTTGACTGCGGAGGACGGAGTTTTCCTTTTCGAGGCCTGTGAGCTTCAGAAGATTTGCCACCCGCTGGCGCAGCTCGTCGAGTTCAAATCCTTTCACGAGATAATCCGCAGCGCCGACACGCAAAGCTTCGACGGCAGTTTTCGCCGTGTCCAGCGCGGAAACAATCAGAACGGGCACGTCGTTGCCCTCTTCACGCAAACTCTTGAGAAAAGAGAGGCCGTCCTGACCGGGCATAACGATGTCCAGCAAAAGTAGGTCAGGCTTCTCCGTCGGAATGGCAGTGCGCGCGGCTTCGGCGGACTCGGCTTCGGCGATGCGGTACCGCGATTCAAGCGCCCGGCGCAGGCCGTAGCGGGCCGCTGGCTCGTCGTCCACAATGAGAATCGTTTTCATGAAACCTCCCGAACAAGGGGCAGAGTGATTTGAAAGCGCGTGCCTTTGTTGCCGTTGATGGGCGATTCAAATTCGAGCTTGCCCGCGAACTCCGAGACGCGGCGGGCGACGATAGCGAGGCCGAGACCAGTGCCCTGGGATTTGGTGGTGAAGAAGGGCTGGAGTATTTTTTCGCGGGCAGCGGGGGAAATGCCAGGGCCGTCGTCCTCAATGGTGATAAGGCAGGAGCCGTTCGCAAGCTGCATCGAAGCGGAAACGGCACCGCTTGACGAAGTTGCTTCGAGGGCGTTGACAGTGAGGTTGGAAAGAATGTCGTTGAGCGCTTCCGGGCTGACGGCGACGGGAATGGAGTTGTTGGGTTCGGTCAGGCGGAGAGAGACGCCCCGACGATCCGCTTCCGGTCGCAGAACCTCAACGACTTCTCGCAATACGGCTGCGGCATCTGAAACAAACGGAACTTCGCTGCCGCGAATAGCAGGCCGGCTGAACTGGAGTAACTGATTCAACTTTGAGGAGAGGCGGCTAATTTCCTCAAGGACCATCTTTGTTTCCCCGCGCATGGAGTCCGGCATTTCCGGGTTCTCGAGCTGCACTTGCAAAATGGTTTTGATGGATCCGAGAGGGTTCTTCAAATTGTGCGAAATACTGGCGGCCGTTTGCCCAAGTAGCGCCAGCCTCTCCCGTTCTGCCAATTCCCTTTCGAGCTGCAGCTTTTCTCCGACCGCTCTGCATAGATCGATCGCAGCTGGTAGTTGCTCGCAGAGGAATTCGAGTGCTGCGCTTGTCTCGCCGGAAATCATTCCCCCGTATGGCTGGACGTCCAATCGTCCTAACTGCCTTTCGCCTCGATGGATTGGGAAGGATGTTGTGATATCAATCGCATCCGCGTCGAGTGGAATACTTGTTTTTTCAGAATCAAGGAACAATTGAGCGGTAGCCAGTTCCAGTTGTTGTTTCACGCTTTTTTCGATGGATGTGCGGAGTCCTTGCAAGTCGCCTTGGCTGGCGGTTTCTTGAATTTGAGTCAGTAGCCGCTGCGTTCTGTCCACCTCGCCTTGCGCAGTCTGTCGGAGACTGCGGCTGAGCATTCGCTGCAATGGCTCGAAAAAGACCACAAGCACAAAGACAAGCACGGCGGCGGACGCTTCGGGGGGAAGCGCGGGCTCCAGCCACGCGCTCACGCGCCTTACCAAGCTCAGATAAAGAAGCGCGAAAAAAGTCACGCAGATGGCGTAGACCAGATTCTTTTGTCGGCCGATTTGCAGAAAATTGTGCTTGTGCACGAGATAGATCAGGATACCCAGCGGCAAAATGGGCAGTAACGCGAGAATCGTGCTCGCCTGACCGGCAATCTCAGGCGTCACATGCTTGCGTCCTGCATGAAGAAATAAAACCAACAACGCCGCGATCGCAATTAGGGAAGCAGTCATGCCATGGAAGAATTTTTCCGCGGGCTGCGGCGATTTCCTAAGCAGAGCAACTTCCCAAACGCAGCAGTACAGCAAGCTCATGGAGAACATGTAGCCATAGAACTCCCCAAGCGTCTTGCCAGGTTGCAAGAAATCGAATCCATTCCCACTGCTAAGGATCGGATATAGGCGAAGCGCAAAATAGATCACCGGTGCGTATAAGAACGCCAGCTGTACCTTCTTACGAGTGAGCCACTGCATTTGGTTGCGAGTCTCGAGATACTCGAGATGTAAGTGCGCGATTAGGCCGGGCAGGAAGCTGAGGCCGATTGCAATCAGAGCGAAGGCGAAGGTGCTCAGTGGCAACGGTTGAATCGGATAGTAGATTTGCGCGTTCAGTGCGAGGAGAGAGCCGCTATAAAAGAAAAAGAGGGCCAAGCAGCAGAAGAAGAAGACGCGTTCGAAGTTGCGTTGGCGGCGGTAGCCGAGGATGACGACCATCCAAAAGAGCATCAGGAGGGTTCCGGCGGTGAAACCGATCAGGCGGACGTAGGTAAGGGCGTTCATCTGGACTGGATGTCAGGATCGCAAAAATCTTACTCCGCGAGATAGGGCACGGCAATCGCCAAGTGCAAGATTTTTCTTGCATCTCGCAATGTGAACTAAATAAAAGACTTAAAAGAAATCAACAAGAATGTGAAAATTCGATGGCAATCATCCAAAATGCAGGGCAAAGGCTTGACTTGGAGGATTTATCTGCTATATTAGCACTCGCCTGTGAGGAGTGCTAATTTCCGGCCCTCCTTCCCACAGCAAACCTGAAAGCTCACCAACGGAGGTTTTTCGAAGATGGCAGTCAATCTGACGCCGCTGCACGACCGCGTGATCGTGAAGCGCATAGAAGAAAAAGAAACCGTCAAGGGTGGAATCATCATCCCTGACAGCGCAAAAGAAAAGCCCATGGAAGGCGAAGTTGTCGCCGTCGGCGCTGGAAAGCGCGAGAAGGGCGAACTGATCCCCCTGGACGTAAAAGCCGGTGACCGCGTGCTGTTCGGCAAGTACAGCGGCACGGAAATCAAGATCGAAGACGAAGAGCTGCTTATCCTCCGCGAAGAAGAAATTCTAGCGAAGCTGAGCGGCGCGGCCAAAGCGGCCAAGAAATAAGCGCGATTTTGCAGTGGCTGGTCTTTAGACCGGCGCGTTTGAAGCGGCATTAGAAGTCAGCACAAAGAATTTCACGGAGGAATTGAGAAATGGCGAAGCAGATTGTTACAGGTGAGAATTCCCGCCAGGCGATTTTGCGCGGCGTGAATGCCCTTGCCGATGCAGTGAAGATCACGCTCGGCCCCAAGGGCCGCAATGCGGTGATCGAAAAGAAGTTCGGCGCGCCGATCATCACCAAGGACGGCGTAACGGTTGCAAAGGAAATCGAACTGCGGGATCCGCTGGAGAACATGGGCGCGCAGATGGTGCGCGAAGTCGCTTCCAAGACGTCTGACGTCGCTGGAGACGGCACCACCACGGCCACCGTTCTGGCTCAGGCCATCTTCCGCGAAGGCGTGAAGACGGTTGCGGCAGGCGCAAGCCCCACGGCGCTGAAGCGCGGCATTGATAAGGCCGTCGAAGTCGCCGTCGAAGAAATCAAGAAGCTGCACAGAGACGTCAAGGGCGACATGATTGCCCAGGGCGGCACCAAGTCCGCGAATAACGACAAGCAAATCGGCGGAATCATTGCCGAAGCAATGAAGAAGGTCGGCAAGGACGGCGTCATCACCGTGGAAGAGTCCAAGACCATGGAAACGACGCTGGAAGTCGTGGAAGGCATGCAGTTCGACCGCGGCTACCTCTCGCCCTACTTCATTACCGATCCAGAGCGGATGGAATGCGTTCTCGAAGACGTCCGCATCCTGATCCACGAAAAGAAAATCAGCTCGATGAAGGATCTTCTTCCGTTGCTAGAACAGACCGCCAAGATGGGCAAGCCCCTCTTGATCGTCGCGGAAGACGTCGAAGGCGAAGCGCTCGCGACTCTCGTCGTGAACAAGCTCCGCGGCACGTTGCAGTGCGCCGCCGTCAAGGCTCCTGGCTTTGGCGACCGCCGCAAGGCAATGCTGGAAGACATCGCCACCCTCACGGGCGGCAAGGCCATCACCGAAGATCTCGGTATCAAGCTGGAAAACGTGAAGCTTGAGGATCTCGGCCGCGCCAAGAAAATCACCATCGACAAGGACAACACAACGATCATCGAAGGTGCGGGTAAGGCCTCCGACATCGAAGGCCGTGTGAAGCAGATCCGCGCACAGGTCGAAAACACCACCAGCGACTACGACAAGGAAAAGCTGCAGGAACGCCTTGCCAAGCTCGTCGGCGGCGTCGCTGTCATCAAGGTTGGCGCGGCCACCGAAACCGAGCTGAAGGAAAAGAAAGCTCGCGTTGAGGACGCCATGCACGCCACTCGCGCGGCTGTTGAAGAAGGCATCGTTGCGGGCGGCGGTTCTGCTCTGCTGCGCTGCATCGCGGCCATCGAAAAGCTGAAGCTCCATGATGACGAAGCCGTTGGCGTCGGCATCGTGAAGCGCGCTCTCGAAGAGCCCGCTCGCCAGATCGCTCTCAACGCCGGCCACGAAGGCGCCGTTGTGATCGGCAGGGTTCGCGACTCGAAGGACGAAAACTTCGGGTTCAACGCGGACTCCGGCGAATACGGAGACATGGTCAAGATGGGCGTTATCGACCCTGCAAAGGTCACTCGCCTGGCGCTGCAGAACGCAGCTTCCATCGCGGGCTTGATGCTCACTACGGAAGCTCTCATCGCCGAGCTGAAGGAAGAGTCCCCGAAGGCGGCAGCTGCGGGCGGCCCTGGTGGCCCCGGCGGCATGGGCGGCATGTACTAAGGTTTGTCCAGCTAGCCCAAAACCTCAATCAACAAAAAGGGCGGTCCGATTTACCGGACCGCCTTTTTGCTTTACCTTGGGCTCTTCAATTAATCCATGCGGTCCGCAGCCAACAGTGCGCTAATAATGTGCGGCAGTTCACTCTGGCTAATCGTAAACTCAAACTCGACGCGAGTCCGCGCCCCAGGCTGGTGCGTCGCCGCCCCCATAACGTGCATTTTCCCTTCCCGTTCCGCTGCGAAAGTCATCACCAGATACGGCTCCCCCGGCCTTAGCACAGCAGTGCATTTCAGCCCCTGATTAAGGTGTTCTAGATCCTTCCCAAACCTGCTGAGCTCCCCAAGCTGAAATTGCGCCGGGAAATGCCCCGTCCATGGCATGCATCGCAGAAAGATATCCGCGGAAAATGCCGCAGAGTCGGTCCTCGCGCTGGGTTCGATTATGATGTGATCGGATCCTTGTTCGCCAATCCGAATCGTCACGGGGTGCCGCTTGCTCATCGAAGAAAAGTGTGACGGCTGCCGTTGCGCACGTCAACGCACTGCGGCAAGCTCGCCAACACTCTCAGCCTCCACAGAGACGCGGCGCTTCGTAGCACTCAATCAACAGAAGAGGCGGTCCGCTTTTCCGGGCCGCCCTTTTGCTTTCGAATCTGGGATCTCAGAATCAGTAATCAGTTGAACAAAGTCGTGTGCAGGGACGCGGACCCACTAGATGTTGGTTGTACAGTCTGCTGGCTCTGTGATTTCTTGGCGCGCAATTCGCGAGCGACATCCCCCAGTGGCTTCGCGGGAATCTGCTGCTCAGCCAATTGTTGCTTGCCGAGTGCCAGCCCCTGCTCGTAATCCATGTACGTCGATGGCTCGTAGCACCAGTCGCCATGAGTTGCGGCGTTCGGGCGAGCATGGTTGGGATTTGCTGATGCGATACCAGCGGAAAGTAGAAGAACTGCCACTGCGAGGGTGCTTTTCATAAAGGCCTCCTGGGTAGTTGCCTTATCTGAAAGCCGGTGTTGGGGACCTCACATCTGCTTCTGGTAATGGGACGTGCTCCTACTTCTGGAGGTTTCAATAGTCCCATAATGCCATTATTTTCATACACTTAAGCCAGCCATTGCGCAGAGAAGGCAACGTGGGAGGCCGTGCCCAGTCCGATTCCAAACGCTCGTTCACCTTCCTTGCCTCCTCACCGCTCCTCGGCTACACTTCCCCCGCTTCGTCTTACCGACTCTCCAGGGGGAGTCAAACAACATGCCAGGACTTTTGCAGCGGTTTCTTCCGCGCGAAAACGATTTCTTTGAGCTCTTCGTCAAGCAAGCGCAGAACATTGAAAAAGGCGCCAGCGCTCTTGTAGAAATGCTCTCGCATTACACCGGCGTTCCCGAAAAGGTTCAGATCGTTAAGGCAATCGAGCACGATGGTGACGAAATCACCCACACCATTCTCACCAAGCTCAATCAGACATTCATCACTCCGTTCGACCGCGAAGACATCCACCAGCTCTGCAGCCAGCTGGATGACATCATTGACCTAGTGGACGCTGCAGCGAGCCGCTTCGTGCTCTATCGCGTTACAGCCGTAAGACCAGGCACGATCGAACTCTGTAAAGTTCTTCTTTCCGCAACGGTAGAGGTCACAGCCGCCGTCCGCACTCTGGACATTCCCACGCAATCCCTGGCTCACTGCGTTGAAATTAATCGCTATGAAAACGACAGCGACCGCATCTGCCGAACTCTCATCGCTCAACTGTTCGACGAAGAGAAAGACCCCGTACAAATCATCAAGTGGAAGGAGATTTTCGAGGTCATCGAAACCGCAGTGGACAAGTGCGAAGACGTCGCCAATGTGATCGAAGGCGTCATCCTCAAGAGCGCATAGCCAGTGAACAGTTTTATTCTTCTTATCATCGTCATCTGCCTTACCCTCGCGTTCGAATTTTCGAACGGCTGGCATGACGCAGCTAATTCCATCGCGACGGTCGTCTCCACGCGCGTGCTAACTCCATTCCGCGCTGTAGCCTGGGCCGCTTTCTGGAATTTCATTGCCGCTTTTTTCTTCGGCACCGCTGTCGCCAGCACGATCGGCAAAGGCATGATTCACATTGAAATGATCTCGCAGCAAGTATTGCTCGCCGGCCTCCTCGGCGCCATTTCATGGAATATCATCACGTTGGTTCTGGGCCTGCCCACTAGTTCCTCGCACGCGCTCATCGGCGGCTACGGAGGCGCGGCTGTCGCGCACGCCGGTTTCAAAACCCTAATCCTGAGCGGTTGGCTGAAACCGATCCTTTTTATTTTCATCTCTCCAATTGTTGGCATGGCGCTGGCAATTCTCTTGACCATTTTCACCAGTTGGATCGTGCGCAGACAGCGCCCTCAGCGCGTGGACAAATGGTTTCGCCGTTTACAGCTTCTCTCGGCAGCACTCTTTAGTTTGGGACATGGCACCAACGATTCGCAAAAAGGGATGGGCATCATCACCACGGCGCTAGTCGCCGGCGGCATGATGAAGTCTTTTGCCGTTCCCTACTGGGTCATCATCGTATGCCATCTGGCCATGGGTGGCGGCACAATGGCCGGCGGCTGGCGCATCATCAAAACCATGGGCCAGCGCATCACCAAACTCACACCGTTCGGCGGTTTCGCCGCGGAAACCGCTGGCGGCATTACTCTGGTCTTAAATGCAAAATTCGGCGTTCCCGTGAGCACCACGCACACTATCACCGGTGCAATCGTCGGCGTCGGCGCAACACGGCGACTCACCGCTGTCCGCTGGGGTGTTACCCGCCGCATCGTTTGGGCCTGGATCCTCACGATTCCCGGCGCTGCGCTCATCGGCGCCGGCCTATATCACTTTCTCTCGCCGCTCTTGACCCGAATTCCCTAGCGCCAGCGATTCAAGTGAAACTCACGCCTTGCACGCAAACAGGTGTAAGCTGACCGCAGTCCTTCCGCCCCGAATCGATTTCGCTCTCGACTCCTAAGGAGAAACAATCCATGGCGCGCATGCTCGTACTCTGCATTGGCTTGCTCTTGTCTTCGTCGATAGCATTTGCCCAATTGGATCAAATCGAGAAACGTATTGGCATGGGCGGTGTCAGCGAACTAAGCGATTCCAAGGTGGCTTCCGGGCTAAAGGAAGCGCTCAAAGTTGGCGCTGAAAACGCCGTAAAACTCACCGGCAAGACGGATGGTTATTTTGAAAATGAGGCCATCAAGATCCTGATGCCGAGCAACCTCCGGTCTCTGGAAAAAGGGCTGCGCGCGGTTGGCTATGGCCCCAAGATTGACGAATTCGTCCTCAGCATGAACCGCTCCGCGGAATCGGCTGCGCCACAAGCGAAGAAGATTTTTGGTGACGCGATTCTGGCGATGTCCTTTGACGACGCTAAGAAAATCCTCTCCGGCGGAGACACTGCAGCAACGGACTACTTCAAGAGCAAAACCACCGAACAACTTACTGCCGCGTTTCAACCTATCGTCGAAAAAACGATGAGCCAGAACGGTGTCACTCAGCAATACAAAGCGCTTACCGATCAGTTCGCTTCCATCCCTTTTTCCAAGAGCCAGAGCTTTGACATCAACAAATATGTGGTGACAAAGGCGCTCGATGGGCTGTTCTTCGAACTAGCCGATCAAGAGCGCCAGATTCGCAAAGACCCTGCCGCTCGAACCACCTCTCTGTTGAAAGAAGTTTTTGGAAAAGCGCGTTAACAATGCCCAGCAGGCGTAAGTGCTATCCGCTCCATTTCCTCTAGCTTTTTTCACGATATATTCTGACTTTGCGATCGTATTAAGAGGCGGAGAAAATTCCGCCCACGTGTACCTATCGGGGCGCAAAACAATGCCATTCGCGAGGCAACACAGTCTATGAATGCTCACGGAGATCTTGCACTCTGGATATTGAATTCTCTTTTGAACGCCGCAGGAGTACTTGCGGCTGCGCACGCCTGGAATACTCGCTATTTAAAAAAATACGCTCGGCTGACTTGGCTCCTGCCGGCCGTTGTGATCGCGGCCTGCCTTGCGAGTTTCTTCGGGGCGCCGCTCATTGGGCAAGCAATATCCGGACTCACCGTTTCCCTTTCTGTGCGGAGCCTTGGCACAAACCTGCTTGCCTACCTTGTTCTCGGACTGGTTTTTCTCTTGATTCGGCGCGCAACCCTGAAGCGGAACGCCACCGGCGCACCATCTGGAAAGCTAGGAATGGGCAATACTACTGGGGACAAGGACTTGCGCGAAACCGTCGAATCGTTCCTCTCCGCAGCTGACACCGCCAACGTCGACCGCCTCGCCTCCGTTTACGCCCCAGACTTCGCGTGCATTCGCGTCGCCGACGCCGGTGGTTTCGTCCAACTTACCGCCGACCAGATGCTCTCCTTTATGCGCCGCGCAGTCTCCGGCCAGGCCAACATCAAACACGCCGTTCCTACTCAATCCACCAAGGTCCATCACATCGAAATCTTCGGCGACTCCGCCATCGTCCTCCTCACACGCACCAAAAACCTCGGCAACGGCTTCGAGCCCCTCTTCTATACCCTTCTCTGGAAACTCGAATCCGGCACCTGGCACCTCCAGCGCGAAATCGTCCACCAAAAATCCGCCCCGAATTGGGCTTAGATTCGTCTCGTCTCGCAAAAATCGGCTCAAATCCGGACCGTCAGCACGGGACAGTGCGCGCTAACAACGACGTTATACGCAGTCGTCGCCGGCAAATGGGACAATGCGCGTCCATGTTTGGAATGCTTTAGCCCCAGGATAATAAGAGACGACTTCAAGGATCGGGCAACACGCAGGATCTGTTCCCCGTGTTGTCCAAACTCCACGATGAACTCCGGCTTTACCGACAACGGTTCATGCCCCTGGATGATTTCCTCAAAATTCTTCACCGCTCGCAAGCGCGCCTGTTCCCGCATGCCTGCTATGTCAGGTGCTGTGGACCAATGAAAGCTCTCCGGGATGGGCACAGCCGGATCGACGTGTAGGAAAACGAGCCTTACTCCAAAGTGATTGGCAAAAGAAATCGCGTGCGGCAGAGCACTCAAAGAGGGCGCGGTAAAATCCGTGGCATATACGAAAGAACTGGTCTCGTTCAGGCTTTCCAGAGGAGCATCGTCTGGTGAATGCGGCCCCACAGTGAGAACCAGTTCATCCGCATCGCGAAAGATCTGTTCCGCTACGGAACCGAGAAGAAGTTTTTCAACGTCTCGCCGCCCCCGAATCCCGGCGACGATAAGATCGACCCGCTTCTCACTGATTACCGATTTCAACTCCTGCCAGACGTCGCCTTCGCGGACGATGAACTCATGGGAGAGTCCCGAAAGATCTCCCTTCTCCAGAAGCCGTCGCTCCAAATTTCGCAGTTCCCCCGAAGCCCCTTCGGATACCAATGCAAGGGATTGCGCCCCGGCGATTGCGAACCCGAGGGAGGAAACCACATGGGCCACGCAAAGTTTGGCGCCAAAGTGCCGGGCAATGGTAACGCCGTGCCGTAGCGGTCGTTCGGACGATTCAGAAAAATCCGTTGCGACCAAAACCGATTTCACGCGCATACTATCCGCCGCCAGATTCGACATATCCAGTCAGCCTCCCGAAAGAAAGAAGAATAAAACAGAATAGCACCGCCAGAATCACGCTGCCGGAACGCACTGTTCCTTACTTCTTTACATACGTAGTTCTTTACTTTTATCCTTTAGCTATGCCTGAAAATCATCCCAATTTCGCCACCGTGGAAGAAGCCGTCGAAGAAATTCGCAACGGGCGGATGATCGTCCTGGTGGACGACGAGGATCGCGAAAACGAAGGCGACCTGACCATGGCCGCCGAAAAAATTACACCGGATGCTATCAATTTTATGGCGAGGTTCGGCCGTGGATTGATCTGCCTACCGCTGACCGAAGACCGTTGCGATGAATTGCACCTGCCGCTGATGTCGCCGATTAATACCTCAGTGCACGGCACGGCGTTCACCGAAGCGATTGACGCACGTGTTGGCGTAACTACGGGCATCAGCGCGTCCGACCGCGCGATTACCATTTTGACCGCGATTGACTCAAAGACGCGCCCGCAAGACCTCGCTCGCCCAGGTCACATTTTTCCATTGCGCGCGCGGAACGGCGGCGTGCTTGTTCGCGCTGGGCAGACAGAAGCGTCCGTGGATTTGGCGCGCATCGCGGGATTGCAACCCGCTGGCGTCATCTGCGAAATCATGAATGAGGACGGCACAATGTCCCGCGTGCCGCAGCTGTTAGAGTTTTGCAAAAAGCACGACTTGAAAATGCTCACCGTAGCGGACTTGATCCGCTACCGCATGCAGCATGAGCGCTATGTGCGCCGCGTTGCGGAAACAGTGCTACCCACGCGATTTGGCGATTTCCGCATGATTGCCTACGCAAGCGACGTGGACCACGATCAGCACGTTGCGCTGGTCCGCGGCGAGCTGGAAGGTGATTCGCCGGCGCTCGTGCGCGTTCATTCGCATTGTTTGACGGGCGATGTTTTCGGTTCAACGGCGTGCGATTGCAAGGATCTCGTTGCGCGTTCGCTGGAAATCATCGCGAAAGAAGAGCGCGGCGTGTTTCTCTACTTGCATCACACCGGCCGCGGCTTCGGAATCGATCAACCCGAAGAAGCCGGCAAACTTCCTCAGATTCACATTCATAAGCGCGGCCAGCTTGATCGCGAACCCGCCCGCCAGCGCATGGTGCAGCACGAAAGCGGCATCGGCGCCCAAATCCTGATTGATCTGGGATTGAAAGATATTCGCGTGCTGACCAATCATCCGAAAAAGGTCGTCGCCCTCGAAGGCTACGGCATCACGATTGCCGATCAGGTTCCTCTCAACGTCAACCTACCCAAGCCAACTCATCAACGCTTCTGAGAAATATTGAAGGGTCGTGACTACTGTTCTGGTGAAGCGTCGGCGCCGGACTGGCCATTGTTTTTCGCCGGAGAGGCTTTTGCAGGTTGCTGAGACGCTTTCTTCGGAACCGGTTTGGCCACCGTAAGGTATTTGCGCATCTTTTCCAGCCGTTTCGGACCAATGCCCTTGATCGCGCGCAAATCGTCCACGCTCTTGAAGGGCCCGTACGATTTGCGCATTTTCAAAATCTTGTCCGCTGTGACCGGCCCGATGCCCGGCACTTCCTGAAGTTCCGTGGAGCTTGCGGTATTCAAATTGATGGGATGCAGCGGCGGTTTCTTGGTGGCCTCAACGCGAACCACAATCACAACTGCGAATGCGCAACAGAAGAGCGATGCAATGAGATGGCGCCGCCTAACCATAGCGGTGCGGATATTATAGGAAGTATATATATAATTCAATAACATGGAGCCAGGCGAACAGATGGTGCCTAGGTGAGCCGATTTCCTTGCGCATCGAAGACTTCTACTTCGCCAAAAAGCGCGGATTGCGATTCGATCTTGCTCCGGTCGCCGACCACTACAATTTGTATGTTCGCGGAGTCGAAGTACTTCTGGGCAGCGGCTTGCACGTCGGCAGGCTGAAGCGCGCGCACTTTTTCGCGGTACGTCTCGAGGTAGTCGTCCGGCAAATCGTTCAGCGCGACGGTCGCAATCTGTGAAAGCATGCCGTCTTGCGTGGCAAGGCCCATCGAAAAAACACCACTCAAATAATTTTGCGCGTCGGCAAGTTCCGGTTCCGGCACAGGCAAGGAACGCAGCTTGTCGATTTCATAAAAAATCTCGGTAAGCGAGGCAGCCACAACTTCATTGCGTACTGCAGCCGATACGGAAAAATACCCGTGCTGCTGCAAGGCGTTTGCGCCGCTGCGCGGGCTGTATGTGTAGCCCTTGGCTTCGCGAATGTTCATCACCAGCCGCGAATTGAACGCGCCGCCATAGAGACTATTCGTCAAGCCCAGCTTGACCCAGTCCGGATGCTTGCGCGTGATGGCGTGGCAGCCGCAGAGGATTTGCGCCTGCACCGCACCTGGAAAGTGCACCAGATAGACGCGGCGTCCCCGGGGATTTGCGGGAGCAGGCGCTTGGGGGACGACCGGTTTTTTCCCGGACCACGGCGCAAAGATTTTTTCAATCGTTCCCAGCATCGCGGACGGCTGAAAATCGCCAACGAGTAACAACAGCCCATTTTCCGGCGTGTACGATTCCCGATAGATAGATTGCAGTTCTTCTCTTTTGTAAGCGGAGACCTGCGCTTCGCTCGGCGAAATCTTCGCGTAGGGATGCTCGCCAAATAAGACCTTGCGCAGCCGCTCTCCGGCAAGGAATCCCGGTTGCGTACGCTCCAGCTTCACTTCTTCAAGTTTTTGCCGGCGTTCGCGCTCAAATTCTGCGTCGGGAAAGGATGCTTCGCGCGCCAGTTCGTTCACTAGCCCCAGCAATGGTTCAGCAAATTCGCTGAGCCCCGCAAACACAATCGCGCTCGTATCCTGCCCCGCGCTGGAAGAAAGGTCCGCGCCCAACCGCCGCAAGTCTTCTTCAATTTGGCGGCTCGCCCGCCTCGCCGTGCCCGTGCGCACCATCGTAGCCATCATTTCGGCTAATCCAGGCGCACGATGGGAAACCGCCGCATTTCCCGAGCGAAAAAACAGCTCGCCATGAAACCGCGGAACCGAATGCGACTCCACGAGCACTACTTCCAGCCCGTTCGCAAGTTTTGATTTCATTCGCTTTGGCCAATTCACAGCCCGTTCGGGCGCAAGGGTCGGAACGGCATTCGATGGCTGCGTCGTTGGAGTCGCCATTACGCGGCCTCCTTCGCTTCAGAATTCGCAGGAGTGCGGAATACGATTGCGCGATTCTCTTTACGCAGATATTTCTTGGCAACAGCCTGTACTTGCTCGGGCGTGACCTGCAGGAATCCGTCGAGAATCGAATTCACGAGTTGCGGCTCGCCATCGAACAATGAAAAACACGCCAGCAGATGCATCAATCCGTATTTCGGCATGTAGCCGCCGCGGCCGCCTTCGAGCATGGCGTAGTAATCCGAGCGCCATTTCACTTTCAACTGTTCCAGCTCATCCGCGCTGATTCCCTTCTCCTGAACTTCCTGAATCACTGCATCGAATTCGGCAAGCGTTGCGTCGCTGGAAATTTCCGGCTTGTGAAGAATGCGCGTAGTCATTTGCGAAGGCCCGTTGTATCCGAAAATATCGTCCACGCCGCCGTCCGCCTCCACCGCAATCTGCTTTTCAAGCACAAGGTTGCGATAGATGCGCCCCGCGCGCCCCCCGTGCAGCGCCTGATCCAGCAGGGCCATGGCGTACCATTCCGCGCTTCGGCGTTTCGGCATTACGTAACCAATCGCCATCGCCGGCAGTGTGCCGAATTTTTCCTCCACATGTCCGCGGCGTTCTTCCGCTTGCGGCGGTTCATTCGGGTCGGCGAAGGGCGGCTCCGTTCCACGCGGAATATCGCCAAAATATTTCTCCGCCAGCGAAAAACCCTCTTCCTGTTTCACGTCGCCAAGAATCAGAAGCACCGCATTGTTCGGCAAATAGTAGGTCTTGAAGAAGGTCTGCACGTCGGCGAGGCTTGCCGCGTCCAAATCCGCAAAATCACCGTAAAAATTGTGCGCATTCGCCCAATTGCGAAACGCCACCGGGGGCATGTCCAGCCAAGGGAAACCGCCATAAGGCTGGTTCAGCACGTTGACGCGCACTTCCTCTTTCACCACGTCGCGCTGGTTCTTCAAATTCTCGTCATCCACCTTGAGCGCGCGCATGCGATCCGCTTCGAGCCAGAGCACGCGGCCGAGCGCATTCGAGGGAACGGCCTCGTAATAATTTGTCACGTCGTACATCGTCGAGCCGTTCAAAACGCCGCCACTCGAATTAATCAGCTTGATGTGCTCCATCTTCGGCGCATTTGCGGAGCCTTGAAACATCATGTGCTCGAAAAGGTGCGCAAATCCGCTGCGCCCCTGCGGCTCCAGGCGAAACCCAATCTTGTAATAAACGCCTACAGTTACCACCGGCGCGATCGAATCCGGCGCAATCACCACGCGCAACCCATTCACCAGCGTTTTACTCTCG
>Ga0210402_10001695_pt1 | contig 22494 bp, 24 predicted proteins | sample IncBWC7MmetaG_FD_161055 | JGI IMG/M metagenome (GOLD analysis project Ga0210402, IMG submission 161055) | Forest soil microbial communities from Barre Woods Harvard Forest LTER site, Petersham, Massachusetts, United States - Inc-BW-C-7-M | ecosystem: Environmental > Terrestrial > Soil >... | reverse complement strand
CCACGGCAGGACCTCGACGCGGCGAGAGGCCACGGCAGGACCTCGACGCGGCGAGAGGCCACGGCAGGACCTCGACGCGGCGAGAGGCCACGGCAGGACCTCGACGCGGCGAGAGGCCACGGCAGGACCTCGACGCGGCGAGAGGCCACGGCAGGACCTCGACGCGGCGAACACTGGCGCAGCTGCCAGACCAGGTGCCGGCATGGTGCCAAGATGGTCAGGACGGTTGTCATAAAGCAATCCATCTGTTGCACGCACGGGGACGGGAGGTGGGGAAGGCCAGTCTAATTTTTTGGATTAACCGGCCTGGCCGCGCGAGAAAATAAAATTTCATTATCGAAACAATATATTTCGATATGTAAATATAATTGTATATACTTACATACGCATATACATACGGCGTCGAGAAAAAATACCGCGTCCTGTGCCGCGTGCATGTTTCTAAACTACAACAACACCTTGACACCCCTTGTATCACTGGCTACCATCGGTTTTTCGCAGGCATCAAAGGCACCGACATGCCGTACACGAGCCGCCAGAGACGATATTTTCACCACTTGGCCGAGAACCCGGACGACGCCCGTGCCGCCGATGTCTCGCCTCGCACCGCCGCCGATCTCGCCTCCGAGGCCGACGACCTGGCCCGTGCCGGCCGTGAGCGGAAGCCGGTCAAGAAGCAGACCATCAAGTCCTTCCTCGACCTGGCGCCCCTTTTTGGCCGCCCCGATGCCTGAATCGCCTGTTCCAGCCTCCCTCGCGCAGGCGTCCAAGGCATCCCGCCACCTCCAGCCTGTCGGCGACACCCACCCGCTGCCGTGCCCGTTCTGCGGCGGCGGCGCCATTGTAGACTACGACGCCGCCTACGGCTGCTGGTGCGTGCGGTGCCTCCGTTGTCACTGTCGGACGGTGCTGTCCCGGCCGCGCACGGAGGCCGTCGCCGCGTGGAACCGCCGCGCCCCTTCGATGCGCGGTCCGAATGCCTGAAGGGCCTGCGCCGCCTGTAGATACGTCTGTATCTACGCCAAAACTTGACCTGCCGACCTACTACAACGGAATCCAGACGACGCGCGGCTTCTCGCTCGCGCCGCATCATATTCCCCTTTGTCAGGGGCTGGAAGATAAACGTATCGACAACGTATTGTTTATGGGACCCCAAGGCACGGGCAAGAGCACGATTCTTTCATGCGTATATCCAACCTACGCCCTCGGCCTCGATCCTACCCTCGCCGTTCTGTCCATTTCTGCCGGAGAGCGCCTGCCGCAGACGTTCATGCTGGCGAGCATGCAAATAATTCAGCACGATCCCGTCTTCCGCAGGACCTTCCCGAACGTAACCCCAGACCTCGGCACCGGCTGGTCCCTCGACCGCGGCCTGTTCGTGACCGGCCACCATCCCGGCGACGAGAACCCCTCGTACTTCTCCTGCGGCCTCGCCTCCAAGGCCCTGACGGGCCTCCACGCCCGGCTGATGATCCTCGACGACCTGCACGACGAGGAGAACTCCCGCACCCCTGAATCCAGGGCTGCCGTCGTCGATCGCTACTACCGCACCATCCTCGGCCGCGCCGACGCCCGCGGCTGCCGCCGCGTTGCCGCCGGGCGGTGGTGGGCCAACGACGACCTCTACCAGGAACTGATCCAGTCCGGCGAGTGGGTGGTCATGTCCCTGCCCGCCTCCCGCTCCGGCAACCGCCGGCTGTGGTACGACGTGTACGTGCCCAAGGGCCTTGCATGCACGTTCTCCGAGACCGGCATCCCCGAGCCCAGGGGCCAACTTGACCAGACCGGCGCCATCCTCGACTCCGAGCCCCTCTACGACCGGTTTCGCGTGTACTATGGCGCCGCCGATCCCCTGGCCCAGGGCTTCTACTGGCCCGCCAGTCCGTCCAAGAGACGCGACTACAACGCGGTCCGCCGCCGCCAGCCTCGGATTGCCGCCATCAACTGGAACGGCGACCTGTCCGCGGCCGAGGACGCGGTCTTCACCGCCGAGGATTTCCGCCCGTACGTCCTGCCGTTCGCCCACGAGGAACTCGCCCAGGGCCGGCACTCTCCCGCCGTCCACGCCTTCACGTCCTCCTTCAAGGGTGCGCACGTGGAGTCCGCCTGGGACACCGCCTTCGGACAAAGACAGTCCGAGGCCCTGACCGTGGACATCACGGGCCTGTTCGTCCCCTGTACCCAATGGCACCGGGGCGAGGATCCGACCCTGGTCGGTCCCTGCGACTTCCACTTCGATGTCTACCTGCTGGACATGATGGCCGACACCCTGGATTTCCGCGAGCTGGCCCTCGCGTTCCGCACGCGCTACGGCCTGTGGGGTCCCCGCCGGGTGACCGTGGAGGAGAAGGCCAGCGGCATCTCGCTGCTGCAGACCTTTCGGGGGAGCGCTATCCCGCTGCGCGGCCAGCGCGTTGCCGAGGGCAAGATCGACCGGGCGATCAATCCCGTGTTCACCCCCGGTAGCGCTACGCGCTCCCCCGGCGTGCGGGCGCCCCACGGCGTGGGAGGCGGCGCGGCCTCCGTCCAGGGCTGGGCGCGGATGGGCCGCATCCTCTACCCCGCCGGCGCCCCCTGGACCCAACCCAGCAAGACCGATCCCACTGGCCGGCCCGGCTGGCTGCACCGGATGCTGAACTTCACCGGGGGCACCCGCAACGCGGACGAGTTCGACGCGACGGTCCACCTGATCACCAGGGCCATCACCCTGTCGGTCCGGTCGGGCCGGCTGCCCACCGGTGCCGGAGAAGGCGGTAATCAGGATGTGGGCGCCGTGCCGGATTATCTCACCGACCCGTACGCCGGTGCCCGGGAGGCCCTGGCCGCCATCGCGGCCCTCCAGGCTCCCTCGCCCCAGGCGACCGCCAACTCCTTGTCCGACCCCGCCTCCAACCCGTTCCACGGCTTCTGCGGCGGCGGGTGCGGTGCCTACGGCACACTTGACAACTCGACATTTTGTTTGCGACATAACAGGCGTGTGACAACCTTCGATGGTTGCGCGGACTGGTCCACGACCCCTCCGGCCCCGGAAGTCACCCCCGCGTGGGACAACTCGCCCATTTTGACCTGACCGGCCTCGCCGACCGGTTCGGCCTTCGATCCTTTATCGAGACCGGCACCGGCCGGGGCGACTCCCTCGCGTACGCCTGTCGCTTCTCCCCGCCCCTGACCCGGCTGCACTCCTGCGAGGTCCACCCCGCGCTGGCGGCCGCCGCCGTCTCCCGCTTCGCGGGCAACCCCCTGGTCCAGGTCCACTCCCTCCGGTCCACCGCCTTCCTCGACCGCCTCCTGCCCGTCCTGCCCGACCGTCCCGCGCTGTTCTGGCTGGACGCCCACTTCCCCGGCGCCGACTACGGCCTTGCCCCGTACGACGCCACCCTCGACCCCGCCGTCCGCCTGCCGCTCCGATCCGAACTCGACCTGATCCACCTCCTGCGCCCCCTTGCCGCCTCTCGTGACGTGATCCTGATCGACGACGCGCGTATCTGGCTGGACCTGCCGTTCGGCAGCGGCCCCCTTCCCGACGACATCCGGCCCCTGTGTCCCGCTGCCCGCGACATCGCGTTCGTCCAGGACCTCTTCAACGACACGCACGACATCCACGTCGACCTGTCCCACGAGGGCTACGTCATGCTGACCCCGCGCGAGCCCCCCTCGGCGACTGGCAGACCAAGGTCGCTGCTGGCGGCGGAGACCGTCGGGTGAGACCGCATGATGCGACCGACTGGATCGTCGTCGGGATGCTGTTCACGGTCTTCGCGCTTATGGCAGCGGTGATCGCGCTGACCTGCCTCTACGATATCACGATCCATGTCGCCGTGACCGGTCAGGCAAGGACCTGGTACGACGCCGCGTTCCATGTGTTGGTGGCCATGGTGGTCGGCGTCCTGATGTTTGCCGTACTGCGGTTCGCATGGCCCAAGGCGAAGAAGGCGGAGGACTCCCGTTGATGGCCAAGTCACGCATGCTCCGTCATCCCGCCTTGACCACGACGGGCCATGTCCTGATGGCGGTGGGTGCCTTGCTGCCGCTTGTCGCGTCCATCGGCTACTACGCCCTGACGGGACGCTGGGGCCGCGTGGCGGTGGGCGTCGCGACGACGGTTGCGGTCGTCGGCGTCTACGCCGCCATCAGGCTGTGGCCGCGCGTCCATGACGCTGCCGTGCTGCGTCGTCTTCACCGCACCGGAGTAAGGCACCGACATGGTTGATCAGTCCACTGTTCGCCGCGGCATTGTCCAGGTCTCCGGGGCCTTTCTGGCCGAGGCTCTGGGCCTGCCGCCGGATGCGCGCATCGTCGCCGTCGACTGGTCGCCAGGCTGCCTGTACGGCCGGGTCGTCGTGGAATCGCCGGCGCTGCCGCCTTTGGTGCCCGCCACCCCTAGCTGTGGCATGTCCCTGCCGGACGTGTCCTTAATCTTCACTGCCCGCGCCGTACACCCGAGTCGCCTGACCGACCCCGTGTGTATCATCTCTTGCCGCTGGGCGCACGATCCGTCCGTGACGTGGACCGTGCCCATAGCCCGGCTTCGCCACGAAACGGCGGTGGCGCTGAACGCGCAGGACGGCGATCTGTCCTGCCGCGCAGGCGGCGTCACGACCGCTGAGACTTGTCGCGTGACCGGAGATACCATCTGATGGTTGATTTCGTCACTCGGAGTTATAGCCGTTTGCCGGCATCAATTCGCACTTCACCGACGGGCACCGGAGCAAGCTCTTGATCTCCCGTCTCCATGCGCGTTACATCGTTGCCGATGCGGTTCCAGCCCTCCTGGCTGTACCAATAGTGATTCACAGCGGCGTTTTGATCGCGCCCCATGACGTTGCCGCAGTCGCAGTGCATCACCCGTTCCTTGAGGTTCTTCATTTCACGGTGGATTTCGCCACAACAACTACAGGTCTGACTGCCGGGGAACCACGGGTCGATCTTCTCGATCCGCCGCCCTCGCCAATCGGCTTTGTATTCGCAGAACCTAATCAGCCGGGACATCCCGGCATCTGTCACGGATAAGGCAAGATGATGGTTTCGGAGCATGCCCCGGATATTCAACGTCTCGACCTTGAGCACATCAGCCTTGGTTGTCAGTTGATGCGAAATTTGGTGCAGCAAGTCCTTCCGGCGCTCCCGTACCTTGCGGTGGATCACACCAACCCGCCGGATCTGGGCACGTCGCCGGGTGGAGCCTTTTTTGCGACGGGACTTGGTGCGCTCCGCCCGGCGCAGTCGCTTCAACGCCTTCCGAAGGTGCTTGGGCGCGGTGATTTCATCGAACCCGGAACCGTCGAAAGTGGTGACAAGAGTGGCGACCCCGAGGTCTATGCCAACGGTCACGCCGGTTGCTTCCATCGGCGCAGGCCGCGCACACTCGAACTGCGCCGACAGCATCCAGCGCGAGCCGTCACGTCGAATGCGAACACCCAACAACCGTCCATTGGGCAGGTCGCCACCGCGCAATTTGACACGGCCAAGTTTTGGCAATTTCGCTTCACGACTGCTGATTTTACTTATGTAATTCGAACAATATATTCCAACTTCACGAATAAACTTTTTCTTCGGCCTGGGGAATCCGTAGTCACGCCCCACCTTGCGCTCCTTGGCCATGCGCTGAAGTGTATAGTCTATTCGCGAAGATACATCTTGTGCGGCACAGGATGGCAGATCAGCCAGCCATTCAAGTCCAGGTTGATATTTCATCGCGGCGGCGATCGGCTGCAACTGTTTATTCCAGATAAATTTGCCAGTTGCAGCGTATTCGGCCTTTTCTATATCCAGCAGACGGTTCCACAGGAAGCGCAGCGATCCCGACCACTGATTAAGTCGGACCACCTGATCCTTGGTTGGATAGAGCTGAGCAACGAAACCGACGACGATCTTGTTTTCCATTATCCGCTCGTGATATCAGACAATATGGTGAGAGTCAACCGTGATATCACGAAAAACCGGCCTAAGCAGCGTGGATTGCTGGTGGCTGTCCGGCTTCAACCTACTGCGCTGAGTCGGCTCGATGACTGGATAGCGAGCCAACGGCAGGGAAAATTGACGCGGCCGGAGGCTATCAGAACACTTGTAGATATCGCTTATGCGTGCGGTGCGAATCGCAAAAAAGGTTATGTTTAATGGTTGATTTTACAACCTTCGCCTCCGATCCCCATGCCGCCCCCTTCGACGTGAACGCCTCCCCGCCGGTCAAGGGCGCCGCCCTGCCGCGGCCCTCGACCCTCCTGCAGGGCCTCATCGTCTCTCCCGACACCTACACGATCGCGCTGGCCGCCGACGCCGGCTCCGACCCCCTGACGGCCTCCTTCAAGGCCGTGGGCGACTCCATCGCGGCGGCCTGCAAGGCCCTCGCCATCCCGCCGCGCGCCTACTCCTACGCCTCGATGTCGTTCATGCCGGACACCGCGGCCCACGGGCTGATCCAGTGGCCCGGCATCAACCCCGATTCCCTGCGCAAGGTCTCGCGCGAGAACATCATTCCGCGCATGGTGTTCAACGCGCGGGTCAACGACATCGCGCGCTACGCCGACTTCGCCCGCTACCCGTGGCAGACCGGCTGGACCATCGGCCTGCGGGACCCGTCGTCCACGCCGACTTCCCAGGACCGCGCCGACATCCGCGAGGCCACGTCCTTCGTCATGAACTGCTGCCGCGATTCCTCCTTCGACCCCGACGCCCCCGCCGACCCGCGCGGCCGCGACGCGCATCGCCTCATGCCCTTCGATACCTTCCTGCGGGCCTCCACCGACGACATGATGACGTTCGACGCCTGGGCGATCTGGACCGACCGGACCCGCCGCGGCGGCGTCAACGCCTTCACCTGCCTGCCCGCCGGCAACGTCCGCCTCGCCAACCCCGCCACCGGCTACCGCAACGACCCCTCCCTCTTTGCGGCCCTGCTGGACGAGACCGGCAACCCCGTGGCGGGGTTCACGCGCGACGATCTCATTTGGCGGGTGCAGTCGCCCCGCACCGATCCGTCCACCTACGGCTACGGCTGGCCGCTGATCGAGCAGTCCGTCCGCGTCATCCAGGCGTTCCAGAGTGCAGTCGATCTGAACGCCTCCACGTTCGACAAAAGCGGCATACCGAACGCGATCCTCAAGCTTACGGGCGAGTTCTTCAACCAGGACCAGATCGACGCAATGATGCGTGAGTGGAACAACATGAAGAAGGGCATCTCCAAGACCTGGGGCCTGCCCGTCATCGCCATCCCGGAGGACGGCGACATTGAACTGCTGAACCTGAACGACATCAAGGGGATGGACGTACGCTACAAGGACCACATGAACATGATGGCGGGCATCTGGTGCGTCATCGCCGGCTTCCCGATCCGCCGGATGGGCTTCTTCGCCTCGGGCCACTCGCGCGACAACATGCCTGTCCCCGACCAGTCGGTGGAGATTCAGGGCGTCGACGACCCCGGCCTGCCACCCCTGCTGTCCCACATCGAGGCGACCCTCAACCCGTACATCATTCAGGCCAACTGGCCGCGGCTCGCACTGTATTTCTATAACAAAGATCCAAAATCCGACGCGCGGGGCTACGAAGCCAGAAAACTGGCGCGGACCTGGGGCGAGTCCCGCGTCGAGGTCGATCAGCCCGTGCTGGCCGATCTCGCCAAAGGTCCCAAGGCGTGGCTGAAGCCCTTGATGGAGATGATGGACCTGGCGCCCGAGGATTCCGCGAAGATGTCGGGCTACTTCTCGCTGGGCCAGCAGTTGCTGGTCGATCGCCTCAAACGGGAAGCGATCGACGACGGCTACGAGTTGGACCCGACCGATCCCCCCGACGCTACCGCCGGCGACCGCACCCCGGCCAAGACGCCGGGCGCCGCCTTCCCCTCCAAGAAGGACCCGGCAGCCTCGCAGGAGCACGGCCACCGCGCCGGCGTCCGAAGGACCTCCCCCACCACCGGCCGGTCCTCCGACACGTCTAATCGTCCTCATGGAGGTGCCACTACGCGCGGCGAGGATAGCCGCCAGACCGGCGGCGGAAGGACCGAGCGGCGGGCGGAGGCCAGCCACTGATGGCGGACCCTGTCGCAGTCGAAATGCACCCGGTGCAGCGCAGCGCGCGTCGCGGTCCGACCCGCATCACCTCGGCGGTGACGCTGCGCGCCTACGAGGTCTACTGCCATGTCTACGGGGAACAGGAGGCGATGGTGACCGGCTGGTGCCGGGGCGGCTTCGGCGACGGTGAACTGATCGCGTTTCTCTATGCGCGGTCGTTCCCGAAGAGCGAATGGCGTGCACGAGTCGATGAGGTGTTCAAGAATTCGGAGAACCTGTGATGTCCGAATACAGCGATCAGGCAAAAGCAGTTTTGGATCGGTTGGCGCGTGAACCGATGCCCGAGTACGTCGAGGCCCTCAAGTGCAATGCGACGCCGGAACAGGTGCGCGAACTTGAGGCGGCGTGGGCCGAGTACCTCAAAGGCCCGTGGCAGAACGTGCCTTTGGAGGTTGTGCCGGACGATCCCGTTGAGCGGCAGGTCGAGATGCTTGTCGCTAATCTCCCTGCTGACTCGACCGGTGTGCTGATCGTCAAGCTCCACGGCGACTGCATACGGCAGGACGATATCGATCGGTTCGGTTGGAGTTTGCGTCAGGCCGTCAGTGCTGCCGGCCTGAGCGTGTCGCTGTTGTTCGTCGTGGATACCGGCGAGGTGGCGTTTGACTTCCAACTGCTCACCAACGACCAGTTGCGCGATATCGGGTTCAAAAGGGTTGAGCCGACACCGAACTATTTCGACATTACCAAGGCCAGCGTGTAGCCGTGCCGGACACACCCAAGACCTATGATGGCGCGGCGGAGTTCTCCCGCGTCACGGGCCGCTCCCGCGAGGAGATCCTGTCGATCTGGGACGAGGTCAAGGCCAACAAGGCCAGGCTGGACGCCTGTCCCCGTCATCGCTTCGCGCCGGTGCCGGTGAAGTTGGGCGACAGGTTCACCTGCATCGCCTGCGGCGGCGTCGTCAATCTCACCGACCTCGGCAACTACGTGAAGGGCTACCGGGCCGGTGGCGGCGATCCGAACGACATCTGGCCCGGCTGGGATACGCGGCATGTGCAGAAGGAAACCGCATGATTTCATCCGACCGACCGCCGTTCATTCTTGTCGTGCAGAGTGATGGCCAGGGTTGTGGTTATTGGCGCTGTCAGATACCGTTAGGACTGCTTGCTGCGTCCAACCTCGCCGAGGGCCGCGTCGAGATGGGCTTCTGGCCCGACGATCTCCTGACCGCGGTAAATCCCGACGTGGTCGTCTGGCAGCGCGCGGTCGAGGACCACCAGTTCGACCACATGCGCCGCTACCGACGCCTCCTGCCCGAGGCGCTGTTCGTCTACGAACTCGATGACCACCTCGGTGCAGTGCCGGCGGTCTCTTTCCACGCCGGCTACATTCCGCCGCACCTGCCGGAGCGGGTCGGCCAGGGCCTGTCCCTGTGCGACCGCGCCACGACCACCACCGAGCCGCTTGCCCAATGGCTGCGCACCCTGTCCGACACGCCCGTGCACGTGGTGCCCAACGCCGTGCCGATGGCCCGGCTGCGCGAGCGCAAGCCGCGCCTCTCCGGCCGTCTCCGCATCGGCTGGGCCGGCGGCATCTCCCATGCCGGCGACCTGGAGATCCTGCGGCCCGCCATGGAGGCGATCGGTGACGACGCTGTCTCATGGGTCTTCATGGGCATGGCCCCCGCCGATCCGCCGTGCCGCTTCCAGCTGCACCCCGGCACGTCGCCTCACCAGTACCTCGACGCGATGCTGTCCCTGGATTTAGACCTCGCCCTGGCTCCGCTTGAGAACAACACCTTCAACCGCTGCAAGTCCAACCTGCGGCTTCTTGAATCTGCTTGCATTGGCGTGCCGGTAATCGCGCAGGCGATTGAGCCGTACTTGACGGGCACCCCGCCGGTTTTCGCGTACGCCTCCGAGCCGTCTACCTGGACCGACGCTATCCAGACCTTCATCGCGGCCACGTCCACCCGGCGCGACGCCTCTGCACGGAACCTTCGCGCCTGGGTCGGCCGCCACCACACGCTGGAGGGGACCCGCCAGGCGCGGCTGGAGGCGTGGACCCTGTGCCCGACTTCGGCATCCTCGACGACCACGTCCCGCTGGTCCCCCCGGCCGCCCGTGATCGGCGGCGCCGGCCACGACACCTTCGTCGTCGCCTGTCCCGGCGGCGTTGACCGCTCCCTCCTGCCCCCCTTTATGCGGACGCTGAAGGCGCACCGCTTCCACGACTCCCTCGCCTCCGCGTGCGCGGCCTCCCTGCGGACCGGCGCCAACGTCCTGTGGCTGCGCCCCGGCACCGGCATCGACGAGACCGGTTGGAACCGCCTCAGTGCCTGCCTGACCGGCACGAATCCCCAGGGTGAGGCCGTCGTCGCCTCCGCCACGCCGCTGTCCTCCGACGGCGCCAACGCCTTTCCCCACCCGTCCCAGTACGTGGTCGTCACGCCTCAGTCCGAGGCCGCCATCCGCCGGATCGCGGCACGTCGCATGGTGGGCCGGACCCTGCGCGTCGCCACGCCGTCCGGCCCCTGTGTTCTCTTATCCGCCGCGGCTCTGGCAGCCTTCGGCGTGCCCGACCCGACCGGCATCGGCGACGAGGCCGCCATCCTGGAGTGGGGCCTGCGGCTGATCCCGAAGGGCATGGCGCACGTGCAGGTGCCGGACGCCTACTGCGCCTCCCTGGCTCCGCCGGCGGCGCTGTCGCCGCTCGCGAACCTGCGCGTCCAGGGCCGCGGCCATGCGCAGTTCGCCCAGACGCCGCCCGAGCCCCTTCTCCCCGACGATCGCGAGGCGATGGAACTTGCTCTCCTGCGCGAGCAGTGGGCGGGACCGCAGCCCGGCATCATGGGCTTCGACAACGACTATGCGACGTGGAGCGCGCTGAAGGGCACGCCTATTACGACCTTCGGCGGCGTGTCGAACGTCGTTCACCGGGTCGTCTTCGGACAGGAGCTGCGCAGCGACACGGCGTGGGCGGTCTACGTGGACGGCGACGTGACGCTGCGTCCGTACGCCCTCAACGTCCTGCACGAGGCGATCCGCCGGGCGTCGCCGGATGCCCGCGTCGTCTACGCCGACCACGACATGCCGCAGGGCGGCAAGTTGACGCCGGACTTCAAGCCCGACTTCGACCTGGAGCTATTCCTGGCGCGCGACTACGTCACGCCGGTCTGCGCCGTGCGCGCGGATGTGTTCTCCGTTGTGCCGAAGGACCGTGCGGACCTGTTCCGCACGGTCCTGGACATCGCCGTCACCAAGGGCCGCAGGGCGTTCGTGCACGTGCCGATCGTGCTGGCCACGGTCGCCGACGGCGAATCGCCTGAGGTCAAGGCGATGTACGCGCTGCAGCGGCAGATCGCGATTCAGGAACACTACAGGGCCGGCGTCACGGTTGAGGCACGGCGTGATTTGCCGGGTGCGTTGAAGGTGGTACGCGATTGGAAAGCCACCGCGCAGGGCGACCCGCTGGTCTCCATCATCATTCCCACGCTGGGCAAGGGCCGGCTGATCCAGCCGTGCATCAACACCATCCGTTCCCTGACCGCCTACCCGAACTACGAAGTCGTGGTCGCCCACAACGGGCCACTAGCGGCTCCCGAACTGTCCGACGACATCCTTGCCGATCCGCGCGTGCGCGTCGTGCGGTGGGTGCCCGAACCGGGGCACACCTTCAACTGGTCGCTGGCCTCCAACTTCGGTGCGCGCCATGCGCGCGGCACCTACTACTGCTTCCTCAACGACGACGCGTGCGTGGCCTCCCGCGACTGGCTCGACGCCATGATGGGCCATGCGGTGCGCCACGACTGCGGCGCCGTCGGCGCCCGCCTGCTGCACCCCATGGGGGCCTACCAGCACGTCGGCGTGGTCTGCCACGAGGGCGTCGCCGGCCACCTGCACAAGGGCCTGCCGGTGGGCAACCCCGGCTACTGGGGCATCGCGACGCTGACCCACGAAGTCTCTGCCGTGACCGGCGCCTGTCTCCTCACCAGCCGCGTCAACTTCAACCTGCTCGGCGGCTTTTCGGAAGCCTTCCCCTGAATTATGGCGACATCGACTTCTGCCTGCGCCTGCGCAAGCGCGGGATGACCAACGTCGTCGAGGCTGCGGCCGAACTGGTCCATCCCGAGGGCACGACGCGGTCGGAGGGCGTGGACTTCACCGACTACGAGGTGATCCGCGCGCTGGCCGACGACAACCGCCGACTCTCAAGCCTACACCCCGGCCCTGATCCGTACTGGAACCCCAACCTTGCCCTGGGCCTAGTCCAGGGCGGCATGAACATCCAGGGCCTCAACTGCGACGCGCTGGCGTGGCCGCAGGTGCCGCCGCAGGCGGACGCCGTCCGCGTCCTCCTCGTCAACGACCTGCCCGGCATGGCCGGCCGGATCCTCTCCGTCGTGCGCGACGGTGTGACACCCTTTGTCGCCGACCTATCGGGGTTTCACGTGAAACTCATCGCACCCAACGCCGTCAACGCGGCCCCGTGGGATGTGCGCGATCCGGTCCGCCTTGCGGCTGGTCTGGGCGCGCTGGGCATCTCCCGGATCGTCCTGCGGTCCCTGGTGGGCAGCGCCGGTGCCGCCGCGCCGGTGGAGACGCTGCGGTGTTTGGCTACGATCAGAGATTCCTTTGACATCGAAGTTGTCGTCGATGCGATCGATGACCTGACCGTGGCACCGTGGTTGGAGCTGGTCCGGAACAACGACGAGAAAGTGTTCGGTGCCGCTGATCGTGATGCGTGGCGGCGGGCTTACGACGAGTTGGTGCCGTCAGAACTGATGGATTTGTTGTCCAAAGATGAAAATCAGGAAGCTGCACAATGAGCGAAACGATAGAGAAGGGCTTAACCCTGGCCCTGGAGAGCCCCGATCCCGTGGTGCGCAACCTTGCCATCCGCCGCGAGGAGATCCAGCGTGAGATGGGCAAGTTAGACGGCTTCCTGGGCGCGTACGCGGAACTCTCCGCCGGCCGACCCCTGGAGTTGCCGAAGCCCAAGCCCCAACCCGTCGCACCCCGCGCGCAGGCCGATTTCGGCGAGGAGGCGGTCGGCATCATCATGGGCTACGGCCGGCCGATGTCGTTCAACGACTTCCGCAGCGCCTATGCCGCGATCCACGGCGCCGAGCCGGAGCAGAACGTGCGCAAGCGCCTCAAGCGCCGCGACGACATCATCCGCATGGTCGAGGGCCGGGGTCTCTGGCCGGTCAGCCAGCCGGTGCCGGGCGGCGACAACGGCGCCCCGGCGTCAACGTCGCATTGATGTCTCCCGGCTTTTCTCCCGATCCGACGGTGCACTGGGCGACGATTCGCCAGTTGGCTCTCCAGGCCGAGTACGCCGTCCTCGACGGCCTGCTGGGCGCGTACGTCCGGATCGCCGGCCACGGCAGCCCGTTCCCGCTCCGCCTGCCCCAGCCCCTGCTGGGCCACTTCCCGATGCTGGAGACCGACGACTGCGGCTGCGACCTTTGCGCGGACTGGTCGCTGCGGCGCGACGAACTCCGCCGGGCGGAGCCGTTCGTGCCGGACGGGCACCGGTATCACACTTGCGACTGCCGCGGCTGCGCGTTCGTCAAACGGTTTTGGTTGAACCTGAAGGCGGCGGAGAATCGGCGGGACCTGCTGATCGGTGCGTCGTTCCACGCCTACCACAATTCCGGCTATGGCTTGCAGGTGATGGATTGGTTTGTGGCCGAGATTTTACAGCCCGAGCGCACGACGAACTGGTGGGCGCTGGAGGGCGGGAGATATCCGCTGTCGCGGTGGCTTCGTCGGTGCGAGATGCAGTTGGGTCCGGTCGTGTCTGGAAGCGTTTTTGAGGGGATCGAACTTTGACTCAAATACCGACAATCGGACGGATCGTCCGCTACACGCTCAGCGCCAGCGACGCGGCGCAGATCATGCGGCGGCGCACGACGGGCAATAGCATCGCCGACCGCATCAAGGCCGCTGTCTGGCCTCTTGGTGCGCAGGCGCACATTGGCAACGCCGTCGCTGAAGGCGACGTGTTTCCCATGCTGATCGTCAAGACATGGGGTAATGACGAGACCGGCGCGGTGAACGGTCAGGTCTTCCTGGACGGCTGCGATGTCTTTTGGACCCAGTCGGTCAAGGTCGGCGACGGTCCGGGGACGTTCTCCTGGCCGACGCGGACATAAAGAAACCGGCGCAGTGCTGACCGCGCCGGTAAGTGGGTAGGAGGAAACGTCGCAAAGGGGTAGAGAAAGCCTAAGCAAACGGCGGCATAGTACGCCGACATGCGGTGTATCGTCAGGTCGATGACGAGATTTACGGGGTGTCCCTGCGGAATGGGTGGATCGCGCCATCACGACGCACATCCCGTGGCTGATGCTTGCTTCAATGAGGTCCGCAGGTGGTGCTACCGTAGCTTGACATGGGTGGCGGTGCAAGCACGCGATAGCCTTGGTCAATGGACCTCGATCTTGAACGGGCTATTACGTTACATATACCGACCTTAATCAAGGCGCGGCCACCTGAGTCCAACGGGCGGCGCATCGTAGAGGTGGCCTGTTCAACAGAGACCATCGATCTCGATGGTGACCTTGTATTGCAGTCCGCCCTTCTCGACGCGGCGAGCAAGTTCTGCGCCACCGGGCATTTGGATATCGACCACTTCTCTGAGATCGGCTATCAGATCGGCATCCCCGACCCGGCGGCCTATATCATAGGCCGCCCCCTGGAGGTGAAGTCCCTTCCTGGCAATTGCACCTCGGTGATCGGCGAGATCAGCCGCCCCGTGCACGCGAAGCACGCGGTCCGGCACCAGTCCGACATTTTCTGGGAGTCGCTCCAGCGCGACCCACCGGTGCAGTGGTACTCGTCGATCTTCGGCTACCCGACCTCGTGGGACGACTGCGCCGGTAATGACGGGGCCTGTGGCTGCATGGGGGCGACGCGGTTCGTCATCAAGGCGATCGACTGGCGGTCCCTGGCCTTTACGCGCAGCCCGAAGAACACGGCGTTGAAAGGGGCCGCTCGCATCGTCATGGCGAAGTCGCTGGTCGCCGACCTGATGGCGCTCAAGGCCGCGGCTCCCGACGGCTCGCCGCATCGTCCGGTGCCGGTCCTGGCCCCGCATCACGTTGCCATCGCGGCGGAGCGCGTCGCCACGCCGACGCCTGCCCAGGCGGCCTCCGGGAACTATGCCCACGGCCACGTCGTGGTCGGCGGCCTGCACATCGCGATCGAGAACCCGATGGGTAGTGTCCGGCGCGGTGTCTCTCCGACGGGCCAGGAATGGGCCTCGCGGATGCCAGCAGACTATGGGCGACTGAAGCGCACGGATGGAGCGGATGGCGATGAAGTGGATATTTACCTCGGCATGCACCCCCACAAAGCAGAAAGCCTTCCTGTGTGGATTGTCGACCAGATATGTCTCGATTCCGGGGGTGCCTTCGACGAGCACAAGTGCCTCGTGGCAATGCCCAACGTACACACGGCCAGACAGACGTACGTTGATGGATTTTCAGATGGTCGGGGCGCTGAGCGGGTCGGGGCGGTCAGTCGGCTGACCTTCGATGAGTTCCGCGATTGGCTTGCCAATGGCGATACGACGAAGCCCCTGGCGTACAGGGAACCGGCGACGGCGGAGAAGTCAGTATTGGATACGGACAGCATAGGTCGACCGCCCGGCGTTTGGTCGCCGGACACCATGGATACCGTGTGGAATTCGCGTACCTGCGAAGCCTGCGGCGTGCACGAGAACCCGTCCCTGTCCGGCTACCGGCAGCATTTCGCCAAGTGTTTGGGTTGTGACCAGGGAGTCGCTGACGTGGCGGCGCATGCATTGATGCACAAGAGTAACATGAACAACGCCTAAATCGACATGAACGCATCGACGCTGCCTTCGTATGGTCACGACCGACAAACCTGCGGCTGCGTACGCTGTACTATGGGAGGCCCCATGACCATCCAGTCCGACCTGAAGGATTCCACGACCCTGACCCCGAAGGCCGCAGGCATCCTGACCCGCGCCGTCCGAGCCCTCATCAAGACTGATCCGAAGGGTGCAGCTGAGTTGGTGCAGGACGCGTCGGTGGACGCCCTGTCGAAGGCCGCGAACCTGCTGGGCTCCGGCGACGACGGCGGCACCATCGGCGTGATCGAGGACCAGTGGAGCGACCATCCGGACAACCACGCCGACACGCAGACGACCGGCGGGCCGGGCAGCACCGCTGCCTCGGGCAACATCGCGGTCGGTCCCGGACAGGCGGCCTCCGGCAGCGGTGCCCCGGCGATGCAGGCGACCTATTCGCGTCCCGCGGCGACCAGCGGCGTGCAGGCGGACACCGAGCGCCTGGGCCGCGAGGTCATGCGCGTCAACAAGGCGATGCGTGCGCTGCTGGGCGTGCAGGAGGCCCAGTCGATGCAGTTCGAGACCATCAAGGCGGCGCTCGACGGCATCCCGACCGAGGAGGCGATCGGCAAGGCGGTCGCCGAGGCCATCGCCAAGGCGCTGCCGGACGCAATCAAGGGCCTTGCGCCCGCGCCGGCCGCTAAGGCCGACGACAAGAAGGACGACGATGACGACGACAGCGACGACAAGAACCCGTTCGCCAAGGCGACCACCCTGGTCGCGTCGGCCCGCGAGGAGCTTGCGAAAGCAAGTGAGGCCGACCTCGACGGAAAGCCGAAGGCGGCGGCGCGTCATCGCATGACGGCGCAGGAGCACCTGGAATCCGCCGAGCCTCTGGTCGTCAAGGCGGCCGAGCAGGTCGAATCCAAGGACCCGGTGATCGCCAAGGCGGCGCAGGATGTCAAGAAAGTTTACGACCGCCTCGCCAAGGCAGTGACGCAGCCACCCGCCGAGAACCAGGACACGTGGCCAGCGTCCGACCCCAAGACGGTCGGAAAGGCGGAGCCCGATGCTCCCGACCTTCGTGCGGCCGTGGACGCGATCGGCAAGGCGGCCGAGGGCATGGGCATGCTGACCGCGAACGTCCAGCAGGTGCTGTCGGCGTTGGGCAACTCAAGCCGCAACCCGGCCGGCCTGCCGCCGGTGTTCTCGCTGGCCAAGGCGCAGGTCGCTGACGTGGACGCGCGCATGGCCAAAGTCAAGGCGCTCGCCGAGGCCAACGAGATCACCTGGTCCGACGTGGACGCCACCCAGGACGCCGTGCAGCGCCTTCGCATGGCTTCGGTGGGTCAGGGCATGCCGCCGGCCTGGGCGCAGCAGGCAATTACGAAATTGCCCGACAAGGTGCAGCAGATCCTGCGCGACGCGGCCTGAGCGGTATCGGAAGGTAGGACACACCCATGAGCATCAGCACCGGCACCCCCGATCCGCAGGCTCCGAAGCCAGTCCGTACGCGCAAGGCTCGTGCTCCACGTGAGGCGCAGCCGCAGCGCGGTCCCGACATCTTCATGCGCAGCGGAAACATGACGGCCCGCGTCCACACGGCTGCGATCGACTACAAGCATCCGTGGGGCTTCATCCCGCAGCGGCTTGCCGACCGCGACCCGCAGGCGCAGGCGATCGAGAATGCGCAGGCGCTCGACCAGATCAACGCGTCGATCCCGATGACCGGGCCGATCTCCGGCTACCGCGACATCATCGTCGGGATGGCGATGAATCAGGCGACGCCGGGGTCCGACTTCAATCCGGTGCTGGCGAAGTCGGAACTTGAGAAGCCGATGGAACTGGTCAACGTGCTGGCCGCCGAACGGCGTGCCCATCCGCGCTGGTACCAGGGCGTCGCCCCGCCGTGGGGCCAGGACAACCTTGGCCAGGATTCCGGTCGGATGCACGGCTTCGGCTCGCGCGGCGACATCGATCCGCGCCAGTTGATGAAGTCCGGCGTGCTGAGTAAGGCGGTCTTGGACGTTGGCACGGCGACCAACTTTTCCCAGATCACCGGCGGCCAGTCGCTCGGCTACGTGTCGCTGGATACCCGCATCGCCCGCGGCACGGTCCGGCCCGACAGCTTCACGCTGTACCAGATGCTGCCGAAGTCGGCGGCCTATCAGGTGGTCGATTACTTCGCCTACGTGGACGACACCGGCGGCGCGCTGCCCGGCTCGGCCACCACCGGCTTCTCTAACGTCTCCAGTGGAACACTGGCCACCAACGCCGGTATCTACGCCCTGCAGTCGATCAACCTGAAGCTGATGCAGGACGGCCGTGCCGTCACCATGGCTTTGATGGCGCAGAACAACTTCGTCGACGTGGTGGCGCAGGAGAACGCCAACGCGGCACTCACCGTGCTCGGCACGGCCGACTGGATGTCGTACTTCGGCAACTCGACGCTGTTCACCAACCAGTTCAACGGCCTGGCCTCGACGACCCCGGCGGCGAACATCTTCGACTACCAGCAGTTCTACGCGGCGAACGCGGCGATCCAGGGCTGGTCTCCGCCCGAGACGCTGTACAACATGATCTACGAGGTCGGCGGCCAGGTCACGTCGTGGGGCCGGTTCGGCCGCATCACCCACGCGTTGATGACCCCGGTCACGCTCGGCGCGCTGGCCTCTCTGGTCACCAACCTGTTGAATAACATTGTCAACAACCAGTTCAACATGGCGCCCGGCATCGTGGTGGACGGTGACCTGCAGGGGATGCGCACCCGCTACGGTCCGATCCAGTTCGCCATGGACGCGGTCATCAGCGCCCGCGACATCCCGGCCCAGGGGCAGGTGCGCAGCAACGCGACGACGCCGACCACGACCGTCAATCCGTCCCCGCCAGCGACCGTCACGGTCGCGGCCTCCGGCGCGGCGATGGCGGGGTCCAACTGGAACGTCGGCGCCGGCTCGCCGTTCATCGCGTCCGGCTCGTGGGGCGCCAGCGCGATCTACCGCTACGCGGTCGCCGGCACCGACGTGAACATGAATGAGTCGAACCTGACGTGGTCGGCCAACTTCACGCCGACCCAGGCGTCGGGCGCGGTGCTGACCATCACCGGGCCGGTCGCGGCGGACGCGTACGCGTTCCGCGTCTATCGGACTGGCAACGGCACCTTCACCGGCGGCTCCGGCGCCAACAGCGCGACGGCGGCGCGGTGGATCGGCAACGTGCTGGCCAGCGGCTCTGGCGCGGTGACGTTCGTCGATCAGAACACGAAGATCCCAGGGAGTGAGAACATCTTCCTGCTGGACATGCGGGAAAGTGACGGGGCGCTCGATTTTAGGTATCTTCTCCCATTGACTAGGATTGAACTCTTTGCCCAGAATCTTTTTATGCCGTGGGCGGTTGCAGCCATAGGGGCTATTCGGAACAGGATTCCGAAGTTCCATGCGATCATAGCGAACTTCATTCCGGATTCCGCGCTTTGGAATCCGGCGGGTCCGAATACGTAACTACTGCGAATCTCCCTGTGTTGTGCAGGGAGATTCATACATAACGTCGTAGACGTTTTTGGCTTCATCAAACACGTACACGTCGTACGGGTCGTGTCCACGAGACACCCACGCTTCAAGCGTAGCATCTATTTCGTTTTGGACATCCTCGCGGAGACGACACATTTCATATCCCCACCGTACTACGCCGTAGCTGCAAAAATCCGCAGGTAGAGTAACTTTTGGGTGGATGAATCCGTGGCCATACGTTGTAAACGGTGAGTAGTCGTCAGTGTATTTTCCAAAGAGTCGGTATACGACGTTACCGCGCAACTGCACGAAATACGGTAAACGGATTACGAAGTAACCGTGGTCCTCCCATAAATTATCGAGGTCTACGTCGCGCCGAGCAACCTTGGCCTTCGTAAAGTGCAGGGGTCCGTCGAACTCCACTAGCAGTCTGTGCTTCTCACTGTACCAGTCAGGCCGACGAACCATTCCTTCGAGCCGGAGTGTCGGCGCGTGCCTGATGTCGGGATCGACGCGCTCGCGTAGGAAGTCTCCGAGAGAGGCTTCGAGCATGTGGTCGGTGATGGGCATAATGTGGTTGCTCCTTGTGTTCGACAATGGTATAACAGGTTCGACATACGGGAGCAAGTGAAATGTCGAACAAAGTTAACCGGACGGAGCGGATAGGGATTCGGGTGGACAGCGACATGAAAAAGGCGGTGGAACGGCTGGCTGCGGCGGAAGGACGGTCCATGTCTCAGTGGATGGAGCGGCTTGTGGCGAGCGCCATAGGCAGGAAGAAACAGCCTGTACGGTGACACGAGCCGAACGCAGGTTGAACTGGCGCGGGCGAATGGGCTGATGCGGGTGGAAGGCTTGCCCCGTCTCCGCTTCATCCTGTCACCGACGATCGACCCCGGAGACTGATCTATTATGGACCCACCCCGGCCGCGCGGAGCAACTCCGGCAGGCGCACCATGACGGCCGCGAAGACCGCGATCAGCGCGGCCAGCGTCAGGATCCACGGATCGCGCTCGAACTTGTGGCCTTCGGCCAGGAGTTTGCGGGATTCCTCCATCAGTTTTTGCGTTTCGGCGCGGTCGCGGTCGATCCTGGCCAATTCCTGCCGCAGGTCGATCTGTTCGCGCCAGTCGGTGGGGATGCCGCTCACGTCAGCGGTTCCCAGTACTGGCCGGCTTGGCCGCAGTTCTCCCGGAAGGATCGTGCTTCGTGGCAGGACATCTGCTCCGGTGGCTGGACCTCGCCGGTGACGAGGTCTGTCCTGGGTGGTCGAACTGACTTCTCACGGGTACATAGCCACGTGAACGGAGTACTGCCCTCACGGCTCACGAACCGGCAGTCCTTGCAGAACTTGGTGTTAGTCATGGGCATGTATCCTTCACATTGTCTCGTTCCCGTTCTCGCAGCAGGCACCGGATCGCCACCGCGGCCACCCCGCTGACCGGCACGGCACCCGAGATCCACCGGCGCACCGTGCTGCCGTCTACGCCCAGGGCCTCGGCGAGGCGGGTCTGCCAGCCCCACTTGCCGTAGAGTCGCTCGCCCGCCTCCCTGAGTTCGTCCCGCGTCATCAGTCCCACCGGTCGATCCGGTAGTCGGTCTTCAGTCCGGCGGTTGTGACGCGCAGCAGGTAGTTCAAGTTCGTTGAACCCTTGCGCACGTCGAGGCCGCAGGCCGACGCCTCCTCGCGACCGGCGATCTGCTCACCGCGCGAGTAGGCTTCGATCGTCGCGCGCACGGGACGCAGGTCGTCGATCAGGCACTCGGGGAATAGCGCGTTGCCCTGTCCGGTCTGTGTGTCGGCGCAGCCGTTGAGGACCAGCACGAAGCCCTCGGTGAGGTGCGGTGATGGTTTATCACCCCACATGGTGGGCAGCGCGGCGATGGCGGTCACCCTGGTCCAGCCTGGCGCTAACCCCCACTGCGACGGCGGAGAGCCGCCGTGGTAGACGTACCACGCTATCGGGTTGCGTCGGTCCGCTCGGTCCCATCTCAGGATCGGCGGGGCGTCCTCGTGCGCGGCGGTGGTCAGCGCGATGAAGTTCATCGACCCGACGCCGATGTGGACCTCGATTGCCTCGGCGCCCGGAAGCACCGTGCGGGCGAACTTCTCCCACGTCATCGTCGCCGGCGGCGCGTCAGACACGCGCACGGGTCCCGGTGTCCCCTTGGTCGAGAGGTGGGAGAACACGCCACCGGCGACCGTCGGTGCGGCCTTCGCCGTGAACGGCGTCCAGGCGGTCTCTATCTCGTCGAGCCGGGCGAAGCGGCGTTCAAGCGAACGCCTGATGCCCATTTGTTCGACGATCTTCTCGCCCGCGGCGATGTTGCCGGCGGCCGGTGCCGCCTGCGGTCGCTGGTACTGAAGCGGGTGCATCTTGGCATCGAACTTCGCCTTCACGTCGGCGAAGGACAGACCGGCCGCGATGTCCTCCAGCAGCGATCCGGTCATGGAGGTGCGCGGGTGGCAGTAGCCGTCCGGGGCCGTCGCGACCGCGCGCCACAGGAGGTTGTCGCGGGCATTGCCCTTGGCAATGTTGCGCTTTGCGTGCAGGTCGGCCAGCCAATGCAGCGGCGCGATGAACCGCTCGCTGCGGTGCAGGTGGCCGGCCTCCAGCAGGCGCACGGCCTCGGTGATCGTGGCAGGGGTGAAGTCCGCCAGCGCGCGGGCGACGGTGGCGTGGTCCTCGCGCTTCGCGGCCATGGCCTGGCCGGCGGCGAGGGTGGCGCGCGAATAGACGGATGATGGCACGACCGAGAAATGCGTCCAGGTGCCGGTGACGGGCGTGCCCCAGGTGCGATCGGACGACAGAAACACGCCGGTGACGCGAGCATGCTCGACCAGCGACGCCATCTTCTGGACGGCGCTGCGGTAGAACGCGGGGACGGTCTCGGGGTCCCATATCGCGGACGTAGTGTGGCCGTCCTCGCCGATGGTGACGAGGGCGCCGAAGGTGCCGATGAACCGCCTGCAGGCGTGGCAGGTGTGGATCAGCCGCTCGCCGGTGAGATTGTCGAGGTAGGTCTCGTAGAGGCCGGTCGCGCTGGTGGCGAACAGCGGCTGTTCTGCCGAGCGGGCGAAGGTCGAGCGGACCGCGGTGAGCAGCGATTCGTAGTCGGCGTCGTGGTTGTGGATGGGGGGGGTGGGAGTGGCG
>Ga0210402_10001694_pt1 | contig 22494 bp, 16 predicted proteins | sample IncBWC7MmetaG_FD_161055 | JGI IMG/M metagenome (GOLD analysis project Ga0210402, IMG submission 161055) | Forest soil microbial communities from Barre Woods Harvard Forest LTER site, Petersham, Massachusetts, United States - Inc-BW-C-7-M | ecosystem: Environmental > Terrestrial > Soil >... | reverse complement strand
GGTTGTTCCTCCATCGCCTCGGGACTGGTCCCGCCGATCGACAGCATGCCGATGCCATGCCGCCCCGACGCCAGCGCGCCCGACGGCGAGCGCGATGCCGCGACCGCCATCTCCATGATCGGCTGCGTGTAGCAGGGAAGCTGCAACTGCGCGTCCACAAGGTTGTACCAATCGGTCTTCTCGGTGACGCTCTCGCCGCGCAGCAGCCGCATGATCACATCTAGCGACTCGTTCATCATGCGACGCTGATCGCCGGCCTTGATGCCGATCTTCAGCGCATCGTGCACCAGCGCGCCCGGCCCCACGCCGAACATCGCGCGCCCGCGCGTCATGTGGTCGAGCTGCACCATGCGATCCGCCAGGATGAACGGATTGTGGTACGGCAGCGAAGCGACGCCGGTGCCAAGCCTGATATGCCGCGTGCGTTCGGCCGCCGCGGCGATGAACATCTCCGGCGAGGCAATGATCTCGAAGCCGCCCGAATGGTGCTCGCCGATCCACGCCTCGTGGTAGTTCAATGTGTCGATGTGCTGCAGCAGTTCCATGTCGCGCTCGATTGCGAGCGTCGGGTTCTCGGTCAGATTGTGGAACGGCGCCAGGAAGATGCCGCTGCGTAGATAGGACATGGGTGGCCCCTTGAGAGTTACTGGCCAGTAGGATACGCCCGCTTCCTGCATCCGACCAGAAGGGACCCAATCCATGACCATCCGCTTTGACGATCGCGTCGCCATCGTGACCGGCGCCGGCGCCGGCCTCGGCCGCTCGCACGCCATGCTGCTCGCGAGCCGCGGCGCGAAGGTCGTGGTGAACGATCCGGGCGGCGCTGTGGACGGCAGCGGCGGCGAGCATTCGGTCGCCGACAAGGTGGTGGCCGAGATCAAGGCCGCCGGCGGGCAGGCGGTGGCGAATTACAATTCGGTCGCCGACATGAAGAGTGCGCAGAACATCGTCGATACCGCGGTGAACGCGTTCGGCCGGCTCGACATCCTGGTGAACAATGCCGGCGTCCTGCGCGACAAGGCGTTCAACAACATGAGCATGGAGGACTTCGAGTTCGCCTCGCAGGTGCACTACATGGGCACCGTCTACTGCACCAAGGCGGCGTGGCCGATCATGCGCAAGGCCGGCTACGGCCGCATCGTCGTCACCACGTCGGGTTCCGGCACGGTGGGGAACTTCGGCCAGAGCAATTACGGGGCTGCCAAGATGGCGGTGGTCGGCCTGATCAACGTGCTGCGCATCGAGGGCGCCAAGTACAACATCCTGTGCAACGCGATCTCGCCGTCGGCCAACACGCGCATGACCGAGACTTTGTTGCCGCCGCATATGGCGAAATACATGCGACCGGAGTTCGTCTCGCCCGCTGTCGCCTGGCTATGCAGCGAGGAATGCAACGCAACGGGCGAGATCATCGCCGCCACCGCCGGCAACTATGCGCGGGTGCAGTACTTCTTCGCTGAGGGCGTGCAGTTCGATCCCGAGGAGCCGGTGACGATCGAGATGGTGGCCGACAAGATCGGCAAGATCCGTGATATGTCGAATGCCAAGCCGTATACCGGGATGATGGGCAACGTGGAGAAGAACCTGCGCGCGATGGGCCGCATCAAGTAAGGCAAGGAAGGATATGGGTTCACACGGAGATCACCGAGGAAGAAAGGCCACAGAGAGCCACCGAGTTAGGATCTGCCGAGAAACAACCGACTCTGTTTCGGACGCGCCTCATACCTCATCGTCATGGCGGGGCTTGACCCCGCCATTCACGTCTTCGCCGCCGGCACACAGCAAAGACGTAGATGGCTTGCCTTCGCCGGCCATGACGATGGAGGTGCGATCGTTGCTGCGCGTGGAGCACTTATCACGCGGGGGGTCCTAAAATTGAAAGCGCCACGCGCGAATCGCCAACGATCCAACTTTGTGGCTCTTTGTGGCATCACACATCCAGCCGATACGTATCCCCATCCCGCACGATCCGCCCGGCCGTCGCTCCAGCGAAATGGGTGCCGATCACCAGCACGGGCGTGCCCGCCAATTGCTCGAACATCCGCTCGCGCGTGCGCTGCCCTTGTTCCGGATCGGAATCCGCGGTGGACGCCCACTCGGGATGTGCGATCTGGCAGGGGTGGTGCATGAAGTCGCCGGTGATCAGCGCCTCCTCGCCGCGCGATCGGATGCGCACGCTGACATGACCGGGCGTGTGACCCACCGTCGGTATCAGACTGATCTCATTGCTCAGTCGCGCGTCGGTTTCCACCAGATCGACCAGCCCGGCGTCGAACACCGGCTGCACCGAATCGGCGAACACAGCGGTCATGTCCTCGCGTCCGCGCGGGCGTGACCAGTGTTCGAATTCGACGCGTCCCATCAGGTAGCGGGCACGCGGGAATGTCGGCACCCATTTGCCGTCGACCAGCATCGTGTTCCAGCCGACGTGGTCCACGTGCAAATGGGTGCAGAGCACGGTATCGATCGACTCGCGTGGATAGCCGGCTGCCGCCAGGTCCGCGAGGAACGGACCCTGCAGGTTGTTCCATGCGGGAATGCGCCGGTTCTGCTTGTCGTTGCCGAGGCAGGTATCGACGACGATGCGGCGCGTCGGTGTTTCCACCGTGAAGGTGTGGATGCTCATGCGCAGGCGGCCGTCCTCATCGGCGAAATGCGGCCGCAGCCACGCGATCGGAAGGATCGCCTCGCGCGTCGCCTGCGGCAGGATGAAGCGACTGCCGCCGGTCACCTCCAGTTCGACGATCTTCGTCACCGTCACGTCGCCGATCCGCCATCGCATCGCAGGATTCCTCGATTCGTCATGGCCGGGCTTGACCCGGCCATCGGTGCAATGACAGTGACGGGGTGGATGGCCGGGTCAAGCCCGGCCATGACGAACGGACGAATGGAGGAGACCGACGTGGCCGTGCATATCGATTACTATGCGTCGCTGAATTCGCCCTGGACCCATCTGGGGGCCGCGCGCATCGAGGCGTTGGCTGCCAACCATGGCGCAACGCTGCGCATCCACCCGGTGGACTTCGGCACCATCTTCCCTGCCTCGGGCGGGCTGCCGTTGCCGAAGCGGGCGCCGCAGCGCCAAGCCTATCGTCTGATGGAACTGCAGCGCTGGCGTGACTTCCTCGGCATCCCGATCAACGTCCAGCCGAAATTTTTCCCCTCCAGCGAAACACTCTCGGCCCCATGCGTGATCGCGCTCCGGGAAACCATGGGGGACAAGCCGGCCATCGCGCTGGCGCACCGTGTGCTGCGTGCTGTGTGGCAGGACGAGAAGAACCCGGGCGATCCGGCGACGCTCGCCGCGCTGATCGCCGAGGTCGGGCTCGACGCCGATGCGGTGATGAAGCTCGGCGCCGATCCGCGCTGGACGACGCGACGCACCGCCGACACCCAGGCCGCGCTGGGTCGCGGCGTGTTCGGCGCGCCCAGCTACGTCATCGGCGACGAGATCTTCTGGGGCCAGGACCGGCTGGATTTCGTCGACCGGAAACTGGCGCGCGGAGGCTAGGTCGCGCTCCAGGCCGGGATCGGCTATGGAGATGGCATGACGTCCGAGACAAGAAAACGGAGCGAGGTGCGGGCGCTCTGGCTGATCTCCGCCGCGCACTTCGTGAGCCATTTCCACTACCTCGTGCTGCCGCCGCTGCTCTATCTGCTGACGCAGCGCATGGGCGTGGGGTTCGTCGAACTTGGCCTCGCGATCACGATTTCCAACGTGGTCTCCGCTGTGGTGCAGGCGCCGATGGGCTATGCGGTGGACCGCTTCGGTCCGCGCCGCATGCTGATCGCCGGCCTCTGCCTGTCCGGCATCGCCTACGGGTCGATTGGGGTGTTCCCCGTGTATTCGTGGCTGCTCTGCGCCTCGGCGATCGTCGGCGTCGCCAATTCGGTCTATCACCCCGCCGATTATTCGATCCTTGGCTCGGTCATCGATCCGGGGCGAGTGGGCCGCGCTTTCTCCATTCACACGTTCGCCGGCTTCTTCGGAGGTGCGATCGCCCGAACCGTGATGCTTCTTCTCGCCACCACAGCGGGGTTCCGTGCCGCGCTGATCTTCGCCGGGCTGCTCGGTCCCGCGGTCGCCGTCCCGCTGCTCCTGGCGCGCTGGCTGGACCAGGCGGCGAGTCACCGTGTGACCACGCCCCGCGGGCCCGACCGGCCGCCGGCGGCAAGCCTGCTGTCGCCCGCGATCATCAGCCTGACCGCATTCTTCGCCCTGCTCAGCCTGTCCTCGGGCGCCATCACGACATTCTCCGTCGTGGCGCTGGTGGCGCTGTACGGCGTGCAGTTCGCGGTCGCGAACGCCGCGCTGTCGGCCTATCTGATGGCCACCGCGATTGGCGTGCTCGCCGGCGGGTTCGTGGCCGATGCGACGCGCCGTCATGCCGAGGTCGCCGCCGCAGGATTCGGCGTGGCAGCAGTCATCACCTTCACGATCGGCACCGTCTATCTCGGCGCCGTGTTCCTGGTACTGGCAATGGCGGCATCCGGCTTCCTCGCCGGCATGATCATGCCGTCGCGCGACATGCTGGTGCGCGCCGCCGCGCCGCCCGGCATGGCAGGCCGGACTTTCGGCATTGTCACCACCGGTTTCAACATAGGCGGCACGATTGGACCGATGCTGGGCGGCTGGCTGATGGACAATGGCGAGCCGCGGTGGATTTTCTATAGCTCGGTCTGCTTCATGATACTGACCGTGCTGATGGTTCTGTTCGGCGACTGGCGGTCGCGCCGCCGGGAACATGGCGTGGCATTGATGCAAGCGGAGTGACACGATGAGCGAACTGAAGCGCGGCGACGAGGAACTGGAATTGATCGAGCTGGCGCGCCGCGTTCTGCCCGCCGGCAGCTTCGGCAACCTACCGCCCGACATCGTGGTCCGTGAGGGTCGCGGCGGCCGCGTCTGGGACATGAGCGGCAACGAGTATGTCGATTTCCTGCTCGGCTCCGGCCCGATGTTCATCGGTCACTGCCACCCCGACGTGATGGCGGCCGTGCAGGCACAGGTACCGCGCGGCACGACGTTCTTCGCCAACAACGAGCACGGGATCCGGCTGGCCGCCGCCGTCGTCGATGCGGTCCCCTGCGCCGAGAAGGTACGCTTCGTCAGCAGCGGAACGGAAGCCGACGCGTACGCCATGCGGGTCGCGCGCGCGTTCCGCGGTCGCGACAAAATATTGAAATTCGAGGGCGGCTATCATGGCATGAGCGACTACAGCCTGATGAGCCTCGCACCGAAGCGACCCGGCAACTTCCCGCAGGCGGTTCCGGACTCACCCGGCATCCCGCGCAGCGTCCGCGACGAGATGATCATCGCACCGTTCAACGATGCGGCGATGGCGGTCAGCCTGATCCACGAACACCACGACGAACTCGGTGGCGTCATCGTGGAACCATTCCAGCGTCTGCTGCCGCCGAAGCCGGGATTTCTCCAGGCACTTCGCGACGCATGCACGGAACACGGCATTCCGTTGATCTTCGACGAGGTCGTCACGGGGTTCCGCTTTGCGTACGGCGGCGCGCAGGAATTCTACGGCGTAACGCCAGATCTTTGCACATTGGGAAAGATCATCGGCGGCGGCTTCCCGTTGGCGGCCATCGCCGGGCGCGAGGACATCATGGCGCAGTTCGATCGCGGCAAGGTCGGCGACGATCGGTTCCTGACGCAGATCGGCACGCTGTCCGGCAACCCGGTGGCCGCGGTCGCCGGCCTGACGACCCTGGAGATCCTGCGGCGGCCGGGTGCCTATGAGAAGGTGTTCGCGACCGGGCGCGAACTGATGGCGGCTATCTCCGGGATGCTGCAAAAGGCCGGTCTGCCGGCGCAGGTGATCGGCGTGCCGCCGCTGTTCGACATCGTGTACACCGCGGGTGATGTGTCGGATTACCGCGCGATGCTGCGCGCCGATGTCGAGATGCAGCGGCGCTTCAATCGCCGCTTGCGCGAAGCTGGCATCATGAAGGGCGAAAGCAAGTTCTATGTCTCGCTGGCGCACGATGCGGCCGATATCAGGCGCACACTCGGCGCGGTGAACGCGGCGGTTGAGGCGGAACTAGCCGAGACACGTGTTCCGGCGCAGTAACGGTTTCGGCCGGAAGCTCGCCTCGCGGCGGTTAAGCTCTCCAACTGCGACTTTGCACGTCATAGGTGCATTTCACGCTGGCGTGAACGCCCCTCAGGCCATATAAGCACCGCACAGATCATGCTGCGGGGAGATGTCGTGTCGGTGCAGCAAGGACGCCCGATGAAGGCCGCCGTTAAGGAAGCAACCGGTCTCCGGCAACCCGGGGACACGACTGGAGACCTGTCGGAACGAGGCCCCAGCGGAATGATCCGGATGCTGCGGCTGCTCAAGATCGGCGCATTGATCCTGCCGGCTCTGCTCTTCACCCTGGCTGCGTGGAAAGACCGGTCGGAAATCCTGGCAAGGGAAGAGGATGACGGGGTCAAGCTCGTTGCTCTCTTTGGTGAACAGGCCGAACACCTTCTCAGCGGCCACGAGATCCTCCTGGACATCGTTGTGGAGCACATGCGGGACCGCGGCTGGGATGAGGTTCCCACCGACCTTTTGCACGAAGTCGAGGTGATAGACACCCGCCTCGACGGTGAATCCGACATTCTGCTCGCGGATGCCAATGGTGACACCCGCGCAACGACACTGCACCTGCAACCGCAACAGGCAATGCCGGTCCCCGACCGGGACTGCTTTCTGGCCTTGAGCAGGAATGAGACCAAGACCTGCATCAGCAAACCGCATCCCGATCCGGTGTCCGGGAGCAATCTGTTCTCGCTGAGCCGGCGTCTGGAGAAGGATGGCGAATTCAACGGCGTTGCGCAGGTCGCCATTTCGGTGGCGTACCTTGCCGACCTTTGGGCATCCGCCACCCCGAGTTCGTCAGATGTCATAACGATGTTCCGTTCGGACGGCACCATTCTCGCTCAGTCCGGAACGCAATCACAGGCGGCGACAGGTCAGACTGCGAACGGTCCAAACTTTTCAGGCATTACCGCAACAGGTTCGTCCGCCGCCGGCGACGATCGGCTTACCATCCAGAGAAAGCTCACCGAATATCCGGTCTACATCAGTCTGCATCTCGATAAGACAGCCATGCTGGCGCCGTGGTACAGCAACGTCGCCGTCTATGGTGTGGTCGCCGCGATCACCACGATAGGCATGATGCTGGCGCTCCAGATCGCCACGCGACGAGCGCAGAAGGAGCGCCGGGTCATCGGCCTGTGGCAGGCGGAAGTTCAGGAGCGGGAGAATACGCAGGAGCAGCTTCGCCAGAGCCAGAAGATGGAAAGCCTTGGCCAATTGACCGGGGGCATCGCACACGACTTCAATAACCTGCTGACGGTGATCATCGGCAATGTCGGCATCGTACAGGGCAAGGTACAGGACAGCGACGACCGTAGGATGCTGCGGAGCGCGCTGCGTGCCGGCGAGAGCGCGGTATCGCTGACGCAGCGGCTGCTCGCCTTCGCCCGCAAGCAGGTTCTTCAGGTGAGGCCGGTCGATCTGCTGGGACTGGTCGAGGGCATGCGGAGTCTGCTCAGCCGTACCTTGGGCCCCGATGTGCGGCTCACCGTTTTCGCGGACCCGCAACTTTGGCCCTCGCAGGTCGATCCAAACCAGATCGAGCTGATCATTCTCAATCTTGCAATCAATTCGCGCGATGCAATGCCGACCGGCGGGACGTTGTCCGTTACCTTGTCGAACGGCGAGACTGGCCCCGCTGCGCCTCGCGATCTCGCGCCTGGGCAATATGTCGTGCTTACCGTCTCGGACACTGGAACGGGCATGGACGAGGCAACCCTGGCTCGGGCCACGGAGCCGTTCTTCACCACCAAGGAACCCGGAAAAGGGACAGGCCTTGGGCTCTCGATGATGCAGGGCGTGGTCAGTCAGTTGGGGGGCGCCACGCGGCTGCGAAGCAAGCCGGATCGCGGTACCGAGGTCGAGCTGTGGCTGCCGCGCGCGAAGACAGCGCCTCGTGAAAGCGCGGTGTACATGCTGCATCATGAGCCTCAGGGTGATGGCGCCATACTCGTCTGTGACGACAACACGGCGGTGCTTGAATACGTTTGCGATGCGCTCAGGACCAAGGGCTATCAGGTACTGCCGGCAATGAACGGCCGCACAGCCATTTCCCTGCTGGGGGAAAATGAGTCGATCCGTTTGCTGATCGTGGACTTCCTCATGCCGGAGATGAATGGCGCGGCTGTTGCACGTGAGGTTCGAATACTTCACCCGCGTCTTCCGATCCTCCTCATCACGGGCAATGCCGACCCGGAGGCCACTCGATCCGATCTCCCGGATGTGCCGGTTCTGCGCAAGCCATTTGACCGTGAGCAGTTGGCCACGCGCGTTGCGGAACTTCTCGCGGCCTGAGCGCCAGTCCGGAAGGTCCACCGGCTGGCTGGGGCGGGAGGATTCGAACCTCCGAATGGCGGAATCAAAATCCGCTGCCTTACCCCTTGGCTACGCCCCATCCGACAACGTGAATAGGTCGCGTGCTGGCGCACGTAAAGCCTGCTCAGTCGAGGTGCAGGCTGCCGCCCCAGCACCACCAACCCGGCCGTTGCAATCGCGATGCGCCTAGCCTCCCCGCCGCCGCGTCGGTGAACAGGCCGAAGCAGGTGGCGCCCGCACCGCTCATGCGCGCCAGGAGGCACTCCGGCGCGGCCTCCAGCGCTGAAAGGACCTCGCCGATCATCGGACAAAGCGCGATGGCGGCCGGCTGCAGATCATTTCGCTGCCGCCCCAGATCGTCCGCCATCTCGCCGGCGTCCCGCCACGCCGCCGGCAACTCCGCCCGTGCGGACCACGCGCCGCTCCTCGCCCGGAACACATCGGCAGTTGCCAGCGCGACGCCGGGATTGACCAGGGCAATGCCGCACGACGGCAGTGTCGGTGCAGGTTCCAGATGCTCCCCGACACCCCCCATGCGGCTGGCACGACCGGCGAGACACACTGGCACATCCGCGCCAAGCCGACGCGCGAGCCCGGCAAGCACCCCGGGGTCCGGCTCGATGCGCCACAGCCGGCACAGCAGCCGGAACGCCGCGGCCGCGTCCGCCGAACCGCCGCCGATGCCGGATGCCACCGGCAGATACTTGGTCAGCATCAGACGCCCGCCCGATGTGACGCCAGCCTCCGCCGCCAGCGCCCTCGCCGCGCGCAGCACAAGATTGTCGGGCTCCTGCGCAAGGTTCCCGGCAAATGGGCCTTCGACCGTGAGCGACAGCGCGTCGGCTGGTTCCGCGCGCAGCGTGTCGCCCACTTCGGGGAACACCGCCAGGCTGTCCAGCAGATGATAGCCGTCGGCGCGCCGCCCGAGCACGTGGAGGTACAGGTTGACCTTGGCGGGTGCCTGTTCGGTCAAATCACCCGGCACAAACCCTACTGACCGCTGATAACCGCCGATTGGCGCAAGCCGCCTTGCAGCTTCGCCTCCAGTTTGGCGGCGTCGTCGGGCTCGGGATTGAACGTCAGCGCGCGGCGCCACTGGTACGTCGCCTCCAGCTTGCGCCCGGCGGCCATATACGCGTCGCCGAGATGGCCGTTTATGGACGCATCCTCCGGTTCCAGCTCGACCGCACGCTCCAACGTTCTTACCGCCTCTGCGGTCTCGCCCTGGCGCAGCAGCACCCAGCCGAGGCTATCGACGATCGCGCCATCGTTGGGGCGTTGCTGCGCCGCCTTCTCGATCATCTGGCGGGCCTGCGTCAGGTTCTGGCCCATGTCGGCCCAGGAATACCCCAGGTAATTGAGCACAAAGGGCTGGTCCGGCGCCAGCGCCAGCGCGTGGCGAAAATCCGCCTCGGCCTTTGGCCACTGGTGCGACCGCTCGTAGCAGATGCCCCGATCATAGAACACCAGCCAGTCGTTCTGCGCCGGCTCCGTGATACGCGCGATGGCGCGGTCATACGCCGCGATCGCATCGGTGAAGCGCTGCTTGCCGCGCAGGATGTCGCCCTCGCGAATTGCCGGCAGCGGGCTCGTGGGATAATCCGCGGCGATGCCCTGAAGTTCGCGCATGGCCTCCTCGGCGTGGCCGAGCCGTTCGGTCAGCGACGCGCGCTGCAGGCGGATCACCGGGCTGAGCGGGTCGTCGCTGTTGACCGCCACCAGCATCTGCAAGGCGTCATCGAGATGGTGACCGCTTTCCAGGATGTCTGCGGCCAGCACCCGTGCCGCGGTGAAATCTGGCCGCATATCCAGGGCAAGACGCAGCAGCATCATGGCGAAGTCGCCGGCGTCCTGCTGGCGCAGGGCGGCGGCCATCGCCAGATAGGCTTCGGCGATCCCATCTGTGGCGTGCGGCACCGGGGGTGTCGCGGCTGCGGCAATCAGCCCCGGCAGCGCGATGGTCATCTCCGGCGCAGCCTCGGCCATGGCGGCCAGCGTCCGCTGCGCCTCGACTGGCTGGCCATGACGCGCCTCCCAACTGGCGAGGATCTGCGCCAGGCGCAGGTTCATGCCGCCAAACTCGGTCTGGGCCGTGCGATAGAGCTTGCCCGCGTCCGCCGCACGGCCGGCCTGATCGGCGATCAGCGCGGCGTGCAGGGTATAGACGCCGCGGAACCGCTGGCCGTCCAGGAACGGGTGGAGCGTTGCCAGCGCGGCATCGGTGTGGCCGCCGCCCTGCTGCGCCCAGGCGACCAGCAATGGCTGGAGCAACTGCGTGAGGCCCTGGCGCGGCAGGCCATGGAACTTCGCCTCCGCCGCCTGCCAATGGCCGGCCCGGACTTCCACGGCGCCCAGCAGCAACTGAGCGGCCTGACTGTCGGGCAGCTGCCGGGCAAGCGGCACTGCCTCGGTGCGACCGGCAATCAGGGAGGCGATGAATGCCTGTTGCAGCAGTTCCGGATCATCGGGACGCGCGGCGCGGGCGCGCAGCAGCTGCTTCGCCGCAGTGGTCGGATCGGACTGGCTCATGGCGAACCGGCCGACCATGTAGTCGGCGAACACTCCGGTCGGTGCATCGCGGGCCGGGTGGTTGGCCGCCTTGCCCGGGGACGGGTCAGCAGCGGCGCAGGCCGACAGCAACGATAGGGTCAGAAGACAGGCGCGACTGGCACTGAGGATATGCTGCATCCGCACAGGCTACGTCACGCCGTCGCGAGAGTCATGGGAATTTGAAGGGCCGATACAAACCGTCACCCGACCCTCGGTTGAGAGTTCTCACATGCCGCCCGGATAGTTGGGTCCCCCGCCGCCCTCCGGCGTGACCCAGTTGATGTTCTGGGCCGGGTCCTTGATATCGCACGTCTTGCAGTGCACGCAGTTCTGCGCGTTGATCTGCAACCGCGGGTTGCCCTCTTCGGCGCCGACGATCTCATAGACACTGGCTGGACAATAGCGTGCCTCCGGGCTGCGAAAGCGCTGCCAGTTGAGCGTGATCGCAAGCTCGGGATCGGCCAGGTGCAGGTGCGGCGGCTGGTTCTCCTCGTGGTTGGTGTTGCTGATGAACACCGAGGACAGCCGGTCGAAGGTCAGAACGCCATCTGGCCGTGGGTATTCGATGCGCGGCGCAGCCTCGGCCCCGAGCAGCGTTTCGTTATCGGGATGCCGATGGTGGAAGGTCCACAGCGCCTTGCCGCGCAGCAGGTATGTGTCGATCGCTGAATAGGCCAGGCCGCCCCACAACCCGTACTTGGCGAATGCCGGCCGGATGTTCCTGACCTGGGACAACTCCTGCCACACCCAACTCGCGCGCAGCCGCTCCTCGTAGCCGGTTAGCTCGCCAGTGCCGCCCGCGGCGAGCGCATCGGCCGCAGCCTCGGCGGCCAGCACGCCCGACTTCATCGCGGTGTGCGTGCCCTTGATCTTCGGCACATTCAGGAATCCGGCCGCGTCGCCGATCAGAGCGCCGCCGGGGAATGTCAGACGCGGGATCGACTGGAGGCCGCCCTCATTCAGGGCACGCGCGCCGTAACTGACGCGTCTGCCGCCTTCGAAGTGTCCGCGCACCGCCGGATGGGTCTTGAAGCGCTGCATCTCGTCGAACGGCGATAGCCAGGGGTTGCGATAGTCGAGGCCGACGACGAAGCCGTAGGAGACCAGGTTCTCGCCGAAATGGTAAAGAAACGAGCCGCCATAGGTCCCGCGATCGAGTGGCCAGCCGATGGAGTGCTCGACGAGCCCGGGCCGGTGGTTGGCCGCCGGGATCTCCCACAGCTCCTTGATGCCGATGGCGTAGGTCTGCGGGTCGCGGCCGTCGCGCAGATCGAAACGCCGGATCAGCTGCTTGGACAGCGAACCCCGGCAGCCCTCGGCGAACAGCGTGTAGCGCGCGCGCAGCTCCATCCCGCGCTGGAAGCCGTCCGTGGGCCGGCCGTCCTTGCCAATCCCCAGATCGCCTGTGGCGATGCCGACGATGCGCCCGTCGTCCTCCAGCAGCTCGGCGGCGGGAAAGCCCGGGTAGATCTCGACGCCCAACGCCTCCGCCTGGGTCGCCAGCCAGCGACAGACGTTGCCCAGCGAGACGATGTAGTTGCCGTCATTGTGCATCTGCGGCGGCGTCGGCAACCGGAAGGCGCGGGTCGCCGTCAGATACAGAAAACGGTCGTCAGTGGCCGGCGTATCGAGCGGCGCGCCCTGCTCGTGCCAGTCGGGGATCAGCTCGTCCAGTGTCCGAGGCTCCAGCACGGCGCCCGACAGGATATGGGCGCCGATCTCGCCACCCTTCTCCACCAGGCAGACCGCGGCGTCAGGGGCCAACTGCTTCAGTCGGATCGCGGCGGACAGGCCTGATGGACCTCCACCCACGATCACCACGTCGAACTCCATTGCCTCCCGCGGGGGCAACTCATCGGCCATTGCGCATCTCCCGGTGCAGCCACCACAACCCTAGGCAGACTGGCGCGCTGGCGCAAAACCGCAGGCATTTCGATTACAGGGTGTGACGACAGCGGGCTACCCGTGCTAGTTGTTCATCAGATCGTGATGGGCCTACCATCAGGTGGAATTCGGAAAGCATCGGAATGAGCGGCCGCACTCGTCGGGAGGGTCAGATCCTGGAGCTGCGCAAGCAGATTGCGTCTCTGGAGGCGCAGGCGGCCGGAATCGCCCTGGCCCAGGTCATGACGCGAAGCTTCGAGGGGGAGATCCGTTACTGGTCACGCGGTATGGAACGGCTCTACGGCTTCTCGGCCGACGAGGCGATGGGCCGAATATCACATCAGCTGTTGCATACCGAATTCCCGCGGTCGCTCGACGCTGTGGACGAAGAGCTCCTCGCGCGGGATGAATGGACCGGCGAACTGCGGCATCGCCGGCGCGACGGCGAGGAAATCATCGTCGTCAGTCACCAGTCGCTCCGCCGCGCCACGAGTGGCGAGACGCGGCTTGTCACCGAAGTGAACAACGACATCACCGAGGAGCGACGAAACCGGGAGGCCAGGCTGTATCTGGCCAGCATCGTCGAATCGTCTGAAGACGCGATCGTCGGCAAGACGTTGGACGGCGTGGTCACGACGTGGAACCAAGCAGCTGAAATGATGTTCGGCTACGCCGCCGCAGAAATGCTCGGCCGATCGATAACTCGGTTGCTTCCGCCGGATCGGCAACACGAAGAGGACATGATCCTGGCACGGCTGCGGCAAGGCGAGCGGCTCAGGCACTACGAGACCGTGCGGCTGCGCAAGGATGGCAGCGAGATTGCTGTCTCGTTGACCGTCTCACCCATTCTGAACAGCTCGGGCCAGATCATCGGCGCCTCGAAGATCGTGCGCGACGTCACGACGGAGCGGCAGAGCCGGTCGCGCATCCAGGAGCTGCAGGCCGAACTGGTGCACGTCTCCCGGCTGTCCACGATGGGGCAGATGGCTTCGGCGATCGCGCACGAGCTCAACCAGCCGCTGACGGCGATCGGCAACTATGCCGGCGCGCTTGGACGGGTGCTGGCCGCAGACAGCAGCGGTGCGAACGGCGATCGCATGCGCGACATCGTCGAACGGATCCGTAAGCAGACAAACCGCGCAGGCGAAGTGATCCGGCGGCTGCGCGATCACGTCGCCAAGCGGAACACGACGCGGCAGCGGGAAGACATCAATGCGGTGATCAGGGAGGCGGTGGAACTGGCACTGGTCGGCACACGGCATCAGGGCGTGCGGACGACGATCAGTTTCGATGAGGCAGCCGGCACGGCGCTGATCGACCGCATCCAGATCGGCCAGGTGCTCATCAACCTGGTGCGCAATGCGGTGGAGGCGATGGAGGAGAGCGAGCGCCGCGAACTGCTTATCTCGACCGATGCCTCGGCCGAAGCGGTGGAGATTGTCGTGAGCGACAGCGGGCCAGGCTTGGCGCCGGAGGTCGCGGACCGGTTGTTCGAGCCGTTCGTCACGTCGAAAGCATCTGGATTGGGGCTCGGTCTGTCGATCTGCCGCGAGCTAATCGAGGCGCATGGCGGGGAGCTGTCCGCCTCACCGGGCGCGACGGGCGGGATGGTGTTCACGATACGGCTGCCGACCGCTGCAGTCCCCGAAGAACGGACCTGAGCAGCGGAGCGGTTACTGGTTGGTGTTCCAGATGTCGGTGTCGAGTTTCCAGTTGTGGCCGACATGTCGCCAGAGGACAACATACTTGCCCTCTACATGCATCACCTGCTTCTGCGCATTCGGCTCGTCGAGACTGAACTCGCCGATCTCGCGTGCAGCATTTCCAAACTGGTCGACCTGCAATGCCTTGAGGGTAATGTTCTTGACGCCAGCCTGGATAGCGCCCTGCCAGACAGCCTGGATGGCGGCGCGGCCCTTCGCCATGGGAGCGCCCGGCGGCAAAGCCGTTGCCCGCTCGGTGTAGAACTGGCCTATAGCGACCGCGTCACCCTTGTCGAAGGCAGCGACGAATTTCGCGTTGGCGGCATCGATGTCCGCCTTGAGGTCGCGCGCTTGCGCGGACCCAGCCAGGACCAGCAGCGGAATGGCAAGAAGCACGGTTTTCATCGGTTCGACGCTCCCTTTCTTGGGTGTCAGTGCAGGTATATTGGCAACATTGGCATTCGTCTGAAACGGAGCGTCACTCCCCCTTCCGCAAAGCCACCGTCCCTCGGGCCCCACTTCTGAGTTACGAGCGTGGTGGCGGCGACGAGGAGCGGGGCTCGCGTCAGCTTTAGAAGCAGCATCATGGTATCACCGCCGCGCAGTTCAGGCGGGCCCGCCCCGGTTTGCACCGGACGAAAGTCAGGGGTTCCAAGGGCTCGGCCCTTGGTGGGGTGCGGGGCGAAGCCCTGCCGCTTCGGGTTGACTCGCCCGCGCGCCTGCGTCTACCTCGCGGGCAAGCCCCCGGCAGCGTGGGCCATGAGCAGGGAGCTACGTATGGCAAGCCGTCGCGGCGCCGATCGGATTGGCCGAAAAGCCACGCCCACGCCGTGAAGCCTCCTGCTTCGTCCGCCGCTCCACTGCTCCAGGTCTCCGACGTCGCTATGCGATTCGGCGGCGTCGTTGCGCTGGCAGGCGTCTCGTTCGACGTCGCCTACGGCCAGATCTGCGGTCTGATCGGGCCGAACGGCTCCGGCAAGACCACGCTGTTCAACTGCATCAGCGGCATCTACCGCTATGCCGACGGCGACATCCGGTTCGAGGGAAGCTCGCTCAAGGGGCTGTCGCGGTATCGCATGGCCGGCCTCGGCATCGGCCGCACCTTCCAGAATGTCGCGCTGTTCCGTTCGATGAGCGTTCGCGACAACATACTGGTGGGCGCGCACCATCTCGGTCATTCCGGATTTGTTACAAATGCGCTCCGACTGCCCGTCGTGCGGCAGGAGGAACATCAGGCGGTGGCGCGGCTGCGCGATCTGCTCGAGCTGCTCGATCTGAACGACGTGGCCGACACGCGAGCCGGCGGCCTGCCGTTCGGCACCCAGAAGCGCGTGGAGCTGGCGCGTGCATTGATCGGCGGCCCGAAGCTGCTGATGCTCGATGAGCCGGCAGGCGGACTGAACCACGGGGAAGTGGACGATCTGGCGCAGCTGCTGCAGCGCATCCGGACGCACTTCGATCTCAGCATCCTCCTGGTCGAGCATCACATGAACCTGGTGATGCGGGTGTCCGACAAGGTGGTGGCGCTGGAGTTCGGTCTGAAGATCGCCGATGGCACGCCGGACGAGGTGCGCAACGAACCCGAGGTGATCCGCGCCTATCTGGGCGAGACCGGGGAAGAGCAGCATGCTGGCGCTGCTTGAGGCCCGCTCGCTGCATGCCGGCTACGGTGAGACGCGGGTGCTGCACGGCATCGACTTCGCGGTCGAGCAAGGCGGCGTCACCGCGTTGCTGGGTGCGAACGGGGCCGGCAAGACCACGACGCTGCGGGCGATCTGCGGCATGGTGCGCACCAGCGGCGAAATCCGGCTGGGCGAGGAGCGGATCGACGGCAAGCCAACCGAGGACATCGTGCAACGCGGCGTGGCGCACGTGCCGGATGGTCGCGGCACGTTCGTCGAACTGACGGTGGAGGAGAACCTGCGTCTCGGCGCCTATATCAGGCGCGACCGCCTGGGCATCGCCGCGGATTTCGAACGCGTTTTCGGTTATTTTCCGCGGTTGCGCGAGCGCTTCCGTCAGCAGGCCGGCACTCTGTCGGGCGGCGAGCAGCAGATGCTGGCGATCGCGCGGGCACTGCTGCTGCGGCCGCGGCTGCTGCTGCTGGATGAACCGTCGTTCGGGCTGGCGCCGCTGATCGTTCAGGAGATCTTCGCGATCATGCACCGCATCCGGGAGGAGGAGGGCGTGTCGATCCTGCTGGTCGAGCAGAATGCCAGTCTGGCACTGGAGATTGCCGAGCAGGCGTATCTGCTGGAGACCGGGCGCATTGTGATTTCGGGACCGGCCGCGGAGATTCGGCGGGATGAGGGTATTCGGCGTTCGTACCTGGGGTATTGAGATGGTGACGAGCGAACCGCTGCATCAGCCGCGGTGCGCAGCGATGAAACTGACGCGTGCGGTCCAGGTTTACTCGTCATGGCCGGGCTTGACCCGGCCATCCGTCGCGGCATCGGTCCGGACGGAGATGGCCGGGTCAAGCCCGGCCATGACGACATAATTCCCTCTCCCGCGAAGCGGGGGAGGATTAGGGAGGGGGTGCCGTGGAAGGCGTGCTGCATCAGGTCCTGTCGGGTATCGCCAGCGGCGGCATCTACGCCTCCGTCGCGCTTGCCCTCGTGATGATCTACCAGGCGACGCACCACGTGAACTTCGCCCAGGGCGAGATGGCGACGTTCTCCACCTACATCGCGCTCACCCTGATCAACTTCGGCCTGCCATACTGGATCGCCTTCATCCTCACGGTCGTGATCTCGTTCCTCATCGGCCTGCTGATCGAGCGCGTCCTGATGCGGCCGATGATGGACGCCCCGGTGCTCGCCTCGGTCGGCGTGTTCATCGGCCTGCTGCTGATCATCAACAGCTGCACCGGCTGGGCGTTCGACTACATGATCAAGACATTCCCGACACCTTTCCCGGGCGGCCCGGTGCTGTTCAGCGGCTATGTTTCCGGCCATGAACTGGGCGCCACGGGCGTGACGCTTGTCGTGCTGCTCGCGGTCTATCTGTTCTTCCGTCACACCAAGCTAGGCCTGGCGATGCGCGCGGCGGCGTTCAATCCGGTGTCAGCGCGCCTGGTCGGCATCCGCGTCGGCTGGATGCTGGCGCTTGGCTGGGGCCTCGCCGCATCCATCGGCGCGGTCGCCGGCATGATGGTGGCGCCGATCGTCTATCTGGACCCAAACATGATGGCCGGGATTTTGCTATACGCCTTCGCCGGCGCGCTGCTGGGCGGCATCGACAATCCGCTGGGCGCCGTGCTCGGTGGCTTCGCCGTCGGAATCATCGAGAACCTGGCCGGCGCCTACGTGGTCGGCACCGAACTCAAACTGACGGTGGCGCTGGTGATCATCGTCGCGGTGCTGGTGGTGAAGCCGTCGGGTCTGCTCGGCCGAACCGTGCTGAGCAGGGTGTAACCGATGGCCCGCAATGCTGCATTGGCTGTTCTGGTGTGGCTTGCCGTTGCGTTCGTGCCGACGTTCCTGTTCAGCGACTACCACCTGTTCCAACTCACCATGGTAATAGTCTATGCCATCGCCATCCTCGGGCTTGCCATCCTCACCGGATTCAATGGCCAGATCTCGCTCGGGCACGGCGCATTCTACGCGATCGGCGCCTACGTCACCGCGATACTGACCTACCAGTACAACGTGCCGTACTGGGCGACGCTGCCGGTCTCGGCAATTGTCTGCGCTGTGGTCGGATTCCTGATCGGACTGCCGGCGCTTCGGCTGGGCGGGCTGTATCTCGCCCTCACCACTTTCGCGCTCGCCGTCGCCGTGCCGCAGCTTTTGAAGCACAATGCGCTGGAGCCGTGGACCGGTGGCGTTCAGGGCCTCGTCATCGACAAACCTGACGCGCCGTTCGGCCTCGATCTGTCGCCCGACCAATGGCTCTATCTGTTCACGCTGTTCATCGGCGCGCTGCTGTTCCTGCTTGCGTGGAACGTGGTGCGCGGGCGGATCGGCCGGGCGATGATGGCGATCCGCGACCACGCGCTTGCCGCCGAGGCCATGGGCATCGACATCGCGCTGCTGAAGACGCGCACCTTTGCCCTCAGCGCGCTCTACACCGGTGTGGCAGGCTCGCTTGGCGCCATCGTCGTGCAGTTCGTCGCGCCTGACAGTTTTGGCATATTCGTGTCGATCTATTTCTTCGTCGGCCTCGTTTGTGGCGGTGTGGCCTCGATCGGCGGGGCGATCTTTGGCGGCTTGTTCATAGAGTTCGTGCCAAATCTTGCCGAGAAGGTGTCGAAGGCGGCACCCGGCGCGGTTTACGGTGTGATCCTGATCGCCGTGATGTTCCTGATGCCGGCCGGTGCGGCCGGGTTCGTCCGTTCCCTCGTCGTCCGCTTTCGTCGCGGCGCGAAATCGGCTGATATCGGAGCAGCCAACAAAGGGGAATCCGGCTCTGACACCATTGCTGCTCCGGCCATCGTGCGTCATGGCGTTGGTCCTGACGCTGGCGTCAACCGCCGCCTGTAAGAAAGAGAACGCCTACGTCCCGCCGCCGCCGCAGCAGGTCGGCGTCGCGAAGCCGCTGCGGCAGGAGGTGCTGCCGTACCTGGAACTCACCGGCAACGCGGTTGCGTACAATCAGGTTGATCTCGTGGCGCGCGTGCAAGGATACCTCCAGGAAATCAACTACAAGGACGGCGCTGAGGTTAAGCTGGCCGACACGCTGTTCGTCATCGAGCCGGGCCCGTATCAGGCGCAGTTGCAGCAGGCACAGGCGTCCCTCGCGGCCACGCAGGCCGATCTTGTGCAGGCCGAGGCCGAATTCTTCCGGCAGTCAACGCTTGGTAAGAGCGATTTCGCCTCGCAGTCCAAGGTGGACGAGGCGCGGGCCAAGCGCGACAGCGACAAGGCCAAGATCATGAACGATCAGGCCGGCGTGACGATCGCGGCGATCAACCTCGGCTACACGCGGGTCAACGCACCGTTCGACGGCGTGGTCACCGCGCATCTCGTCTCGGTCGGCGGCCTGGTCGGGAGCAACGGCGTGACGAAGCTCGCCACCATCGCTCAGCTCGATCCGATCTATGCGAACTTCACCGTCAGCGAGCAGCAGGTGCTGCGGACCAAGCAGGTGTTGGCAGCGCAGGGCGTCAAGCCGGAAGACATCAAGGGCTCACCGGTGGAGGTCGGGCTGATGACTGACACCGGCTATCCGCATGCCGGCAAACTGGACTACGTCGCACCCATGATGGACGCCGCCACCGGGACGCTGACCGCACGCGCCCTGCTGGAGAACGCCGACCGGGCGCTGCTGCCAGGCATGTTCCTGCGCATCCGCATACCGCTGTCGCGCCAGAAGGCGAACGCGCTGCTGGTGCCCGACGAGGCGTTGAGCGCCGACCAGCGCGGACCGTATCTGCTGGTCGTGGACAAGGACGACATCGTACAGCAGCGCACCGTGCAGACCGGGCAACTGGAGGGTCGGCTGCGTGTGATCGCCTCGGGTATCAGTCCCGACGATCTGGTTGTCATCAGTGGCAACCAGAAGGCGATACCAGGCGAAAAGGTGGCGCCGCAGGTGACGGCGATCACCGCCGACGCCGCGCCCGCCCCGCCCGGCAAATCATGATTTCGAAGTTCTTCATCGAACGGCCGGTGCTTGCCAATGTGCTGGCGATCGTCATGGTGCTGCTCGGCGCCGTCGCGCTGTTCGCGCTGCCGGTCGCGCAGTATCCGAATGTTGTGCCGCCGACCGTGTCGGTCACCACGCGCTATCCCGGTGCCAGCGCGGACACCGTGATGAACACGGTCGCGCTGCCGCTCGAGCAGCAGGTCAACGGCGTGCAGGGCATGCTGTACATGCAATCGACCAGCGCGTCGGACGGCACCTATTCGCTGATCGTGACGTTCGAGATCGGCACCGACCTGAACTTCGCGCAGGTCCTGGTGCAGAACCGCGTGTCCGCGGCGATGGCGTCGTTGCCGCAGGCGGTGCAGGTGCAGGGCGTGACCGTGCAGCAGAAATCGACGTCGATTCTGCAGATTGTCACGCTCACCTCGCCGGACGGGCGCTACGACAGCCTGTTCCTGAGCAACTACGCCACCATCAGCCTGGTTCCGGAGCTTTCGCGCATTCCCGGCGTCGGCAATGTCGGCGTGTTTGGTGTCGGGCAATACTCGATGCGGATCTGGCTGGACCCGCAAAGGCTGTACGCACGCGGACTGACCCCCGACGACGTGATCAAGGCTGTCCAGCAGCAGAGCCAGCAGGTCACATCGGGACAGGTCGGCGCGCCGCCCGCACCGGCGGGACAGAATTTCCAGCTCACGGTCAACGTCGAGGGGCGGCTCACAGATCCCGCCGAGTTCGGCAGCATCATCATCAAGGTGGACAGCGCCAATGGCGGGCAGATCACGCGCGTTCGGGATGTCGGCCGCGTGGAGCTTGGCGCCCAGACCTACTCGCAGGCATTCCGGCTGAACGGCAAACCGTCGGCGGGGATCGCGATCTACCAGCTGCCGACGGCCAACGCGCTGGAAGTCGCCAACCGCGTCAACGCCCGAATGGCGGAACTTGCGAAGGCGTTTCCGCAGGGGCTGGCCTACGGCGTTCCGTTCGACACCACGCGGTTCGTCACTGCCTCGATCCACGAGGTCTACAAGACCCTGATCGAGGCCGCGGTTCTCGTGCTGATCGTGATCCTTGTGTTCCTCCAGGACTGGCGCGCTACGCTGGTGCCGGCGACCACCGTGCCGGTGACGATCATCGGCGCCTTTGCCGCGATGGCGGCGTTGCGCTTCACGGTGAACCTCTCCACGCTGTTCGCCATCATCCTGTCGATCGGCATCGTGGTGGACGATGCGATCGTGGTGGTGGAGGGTGCGGCGCACCACATCGAGCGCGGCCTGACGCCGCACGACGCCGCGATCAAGGCAATGGACGAGCTGTTCGGGCCGATCGTCGGCATCACGCTGGTGCTGATGGCGGTGTTCATTCCGGCCGCCTTCCTGCCCGGTCTCACCGGACAGATGTACGCGCAGTTCGCCCTGGTGATCGCGGCGACCGCGCTGATCAGTGCGGTCAACGCCGCCACGCTGAAGCCGACGCAGTGCGCACTGTGGCTGCGCATGCCCGTGCCACCCGCGCAGCGCAATGTGTTCTATCGCGGATTCAACCGCATCTACCAGCCGATCGAGAACGGCTACGCACGGCTGATCGGCGGAATGGCGCGCCGCAGCGTGACGATGGTGGTGCTCGCACTGGTCGTCGCCGGCGTCGGCGCGTGGGGTGTTGTGCGGCTGCCGACGGCGTTCATTCCGATCGAGGACCAGGGCTACATGATGGTCGCCGTGCAGCTTCCCAACGGGGCGGCCGTGGGCCGGGCGCAGCAGGTGATGGACCAGGTGACGCAGGCCGCGCTCGCGGTTCCCGGCGTGGACCAGGTGGTCGCGATCAGCGGCGTATCACCGCTGGACAACAACGCCACCTTGGCGAACGCCGGCGTCGCCTACGTGGTGCTGAAGGACTGGAGCCAACGCAAGCCGGGCAGTGGTGCCGATCTGCGAACCCTGTACGGGAACCTTCAAGGTGCGATGGACAAGCTGCAGGATGCGGTGGCGCTGGTGCTGATCCCGCCGCCGATCCAGGGCATCGGCAACGCCAGCGGATTCACCATGCAATTGGAGCTGCGCGACGGCAGCTTCGATTACACGAAGCTGCAGACCATGACCCAGACCATCGTGCACGACGGCAACACGCAGTCCGGCCTGCAGCGGGTCATATCACCGTTCCGCGCCGGCACGCCGCAGCTCCAGGTGATCGTCGATCGCGTTAAGGCCGAGACGCTGAATGTGTCGGTGGGCGACGTGTTCAATGTGCTCGCAGGCTATGTGGGTTCCAGCTACGTCAATCAGTTCAACAAGTTCGGTCGCACGTTCCAGGTGTATGTTCAGGCGGACTCGAAGTTCCGTCTGTTGCCGGGC
>Ga0210402_10001693_pt1 | contig 22497 bp, 12 predicted proteins | sample IncBWC7MmetaG_FD_161055 | JGI IMG/M metagenome (GOLD analysis project Ga0210402, IMG submission 161055) | Forest soil microbial communities from Barre Woods Harvard Forest LTER site, Petersham, Massachusetts, United States - Inc-BW-C-7-M | ecosystem: Environmental > Terrestrial > Soil >... | reverse complement strand
CGAGCCGCCTACCAAAGCCATTTTGCCTGGCACGTCATCGCTACGCGCTTCAGCGCTCTCCTCACAACTCGCTAGCCGCGGGTTTTCCTGTCTTTCTCTGGATTGCACTTGAGGCAAGCTGTAGGGTCCTGAGGTGGAGCATTGACAACATCAGAGGTCGAATGCGAGGTGCGCCTGGCTGAATGGCACCCGCTAGGCCTGGAGTACAAATTCATTCTCGCAGTTATGGTTATGGTATAAATATTCTCTTAGTGTTCCTTGAATAATCTCTGATGCCGGTCACGATGAAGCAGCTTCTTTTACTCCTGTTTTTCCCTATGGCCGTTTTCGGCCAAACAACCAATGCAGGACGTTCAATAAACGGTCCCTCCACAAATCGGCCAGTATGTTCCAGGGATGCAAACGACTCGAATGCTCATAACGGCGACGTGTATAGCGACACGGATGATGGGAATGCTTATAAATGCTTGGACGGTGCTTGGCGGACATTTGGTGCAGGAACCACAAGTCCAGTGAACCCAGCCAATCCCTCCGATCGCAGTACCCGTGAGAGTGAGGTCGAATCGATCGCCCAAGTTGACATTAGGGTCCATGGCGCATATGCAAAATTTTCTTCCACTACGTGCAGCACAAGAAACGGTTCTTTCCGCGTGACCCTTGGTGCGGCTTCGAATTTCAAGAACGGCGAATATGCCACCTGCTACAACGCCGGAGCTGCGACGACGGCAACCGGACAATCCATGCCCACCGTAACTCCTGGTGTTCATGACGGCGGTATGACTATCACACCGGGTGGGGGTAGATCGACTTCCTATGCCTACAAAATCGTGGGTGAAGATGCCTATAACGGGCGCTCAGCAGCTTCTCCTGCCGGCGCGACTTCTACGGGTGCGGCCGCGCTGGGCAAGGTCGGCAGTACCTTCAAAGACTGCACACGCTCCAACCAGATTGTAACGTGTGCCACGGGTTCGCCGCACATGTTCATCCCAGGGATGCAAATCTGGGTTGCTGGGATGACGGACCCTACATTTAATGGAAACTGGGTCACAATTTTTCCAACCAGTGGATCTTCGGTAACATGGAAATCAGGTTGGGACACGCGCAATGGAGCTTCGACCTTTTCGACAGTGACCGGAACGGTTCTTGGTTATAACGTCTGGGGCTGGCTCCTGAACCGGATTAGTTGGCCGCACGATTCGACTTCCTATCGCCATCACGTCTATGGCCCGAACTGCCCAACCACCTGCAATTGGATGGGGCAAACCATGCTGGACTATTGGGATGACTATGGTTTCACCGGGATGGGCGCAAACCAAACTCAGCCACCTTATATTCCCACGGTGGCTCCCAGTTCGGCGACCAACCAACACTTTACGTTCCAGATCGTATCGGGTGGTGGCGCAACTACCCTAATGGCGAATGTCAGGGCGGGCGCCTCCGTCACCGCAAAGACAATCGTTTCTGACGTTGGCCCTGCGCTCACAGCGGCATGCACTGCTGCCAAGACATCCGGTACGGGAACTTTGTCGAATGTTTTTATTGCCAACATGGATATCACTTGGCAGGTCAATTCATACACCAATCTCTATAAAAAGAATTGCTCCATACTCCTGAACGGCAGTAATCTTTCCCTCAATCAACCTATCGATAATGCCGCCTCCATCATCGGAACTGGTAGTGGCAAGGTTGGCAGTTTTGGGTGGTCGCCTAGTCCAGTCATAGGTGGAGGACTTGCCTATCCTCTTATCGCACAGACGGGAGGAGCAGGTACGGTTCCTATCCTAAAGAATCTGTCGATTTTCCCGAATCAGTCAAACGGCGGATTAGCGATCTATTTGAACACGCCGACGAACATTGATTGGGACACCATATTCATTCAATCGAGTCCTGGTAGTACAAGTGACTGCACCGGTCAAGGCGTGGTGATTCAGAATTTTGCTACTGGGTTCTTCTGGAACATCAATAAGTTTACTTTTCACGGAGGCGCTTGCGAAGTATCAGGACAGCAGTATACGGGCGACTCGCCGGTACCATTCTTTATCTCAACAGGTCCGAGCAATGGCGTAGGGGCTGGCAGCGGCTTATATATGAAACAGGGGTGGATGGTGAATCGCGGAGGTGTAAACCTTGACCTCCCGTCGACAAGCTCCATTGGCGCAGTTCAAATCAGCATGGAGCGCGTCTGGACTCAGAGCAACACTGTCCCCGCGATATCCTGGAGCGGTCCCTATACAGGTCTATCTTCCCAGATTCGTTTGGTAGACATCTGGGGTGCAGACTTCGCCACACCACAATTCGTAAACTACGCAAATGTTCAAGGGACAATCATTGTTCAGAATGTTAGCCCTTATGGTGGTATAAGTGCTTTCGGTGGCAATCCAATTACCGGCGTATCTATGCAAAACGTGAATGCCGCGTTTGCTGGAACCAATAGCCAGTCGTTCAATCAGGTTGCATCGCAGTTTGTGCTCGATGGCTTCTATAACTCCACCCCTGGTTCGATGGCCGTATCCCAAATGAATGAGGAATTCCTATTGGGGAATGGCTATCCGTTTGTCTCCGGTACGACTCAACCCGCCGCGCCTACCTGCTCTGTGACTACCGCTGGCCCTCCTTACACGGCCGCAGGATCATATACTTTTGCGTACGGGGTAGCGTACCCTCCAAGCAACGGCGTAGGGCAATTGTCTCCTCGTTCTAGTTCTTGCACGGCAAACGGGACCTCGCAGCAAATCACCATTAACATTCCCGAGGCGGTCCCAGGAGCGAGTGGCTATACCATTTGGGGCAAGTCGATGCTGACGTGCTCCTCACCCACAACCACAACGCTGAGGTATACCTGGACAGGTTCGGCTTGTGGTCCCAGTCCACCCAGCATCGCTGGTGGCGGTCCTGCAGGGATACAAGGAATGAATGCGTGGGCGACAAACTTTGCGATGGGAGCGACGGTTGCCCCGACGGGAGCGACGAATACAACATACCTTTACATGGACAACAGGACGCTCTGGCCGGCGTTCAAGCCGAATGGGAACAGAGATTACGTGATCCCGGGAATCAGCGGTCCGATCACTGACGGCCATAGTCTGTGTTCCACCGGAACCCGTGGTGCTTACATAGATTGCCAGACGACCCGAACCATTGCCGTCGGGACATCCACATTGCGAACGACTCTGATTGCGCCTAAGACCTGTTCAAACGTGGTTATAACCGAAGCCGCGGGCGTGATTACCACCGATGTTATTTCCTACTCGTTTAATGCTGCACCTTCAGGCGCTTTTACCACCGGGCTTGTCATTCAATCCTATGTGACGCCAGGGAACGTAAATTTCCTCGTATGCAATACGACGGAGAATAGTCTCCTTCCACCCGCCGCAACTTTGAATTGGCGTGTTGTCAGATAGAAAGAAACCACTGGAAATTAGATCGGCCTTGGTAGCAAAAATCGATGCAAGCTACCCAATTCGACATTTCTATCCGATAGCTCACCAAAGCTCATCCTCGAGAACTTACGCCTCCCTTTATTCCAGAACTTATATGCGGCTGATCGAGCAGTCCACCACTAAGATTGCCAAGGAGACGCTGGAGTCCAGGTTGCAGGCGGCAGGAAGGGTTGTGCTCAAAAACTCCAAAAACTAATCCGTTTTCCCGTCCTCCCCTGCTTCCCGTATGGCCACCAGAATCCTTCCCTCGGCGGTGAGCAACGGATGAAACCAGCTCCGCGAGTGAGTCAAACCACTAGGCAGGATAAAAAGGCGATCCGCCTACGACTCCACAAGATCAAGAGAATCGTAGCCACAGTAGGAGTAGAACAGGCCGTCACCTTCTGAAATCTGATATCTACGACGCTATACGCCTCATTTTGCGAACTTCGGGACGCTGTTCGAAGACAGGACAATTGGCAATATCAGGGACTGGCGATTGACATCAATTGGCTCGCTGCCCTATGTTCGTTATCCATCGTGGAAATGAAACCAGGAGTTCCCAAGAAACGGAATACTCTGGCTATTCAGAGTGTGATCTGCATCTGGGCCGTTGCTGTCTTCCTTTGGTATTTCTGGCAGTTCTTTCCCGTCATCGCGCCCCTTCTCAACAGATTCCTATGGAAAATATGGCATTGATACACGCGGCATTCGCGCTGGTTTCGGTGTGCGCATTCTCACTTGCGGCAGCATCCATGGGGAGTCTGATTCTGAGGGTATTGCAACTGGAGATGTATACCGATGGAGAGCACCTACTCGTCTGCACCGGGCTGGGAGTGGTTTCTATTGAAATGCTGCTGTTCGGCGTTGAGGTCACCCAACAGGTTCGTAAAGGATGTTTGGTGGTGGTTGGTTTGCTCTGCGTATTCCTTCTTGCAGAATTTAAGTGGATCGCGCCAAGGTGCTCGCGGAGTTTGAAGGCCGTATTTTCTGGCCCCCGAGTGGACGGCTTCCGGATACTCGTCATTGGGATCGTCCTCGGCCTCGAATTCCTAGCGGCTCTTGCGCCGCTCACCGGCTCTGACGCCCTGCATTACCACTTCACGACACCAAAATTGATTTTAGCGTCTGGATTTCATCCAGATTTTTCGATATCTCACAGCTTCCTCTGCGGCCAACATCATTTGTTGGTTTTGTTTGGCCTGGCTCTGGGCAGTGAAAAAGTAGCAATGGGACTTATTTTTCTTGGCGGAGTGCTGACAGCTTTTTCTTTGGCCTCCTTGGCTTCCCACTGGTCTTCCCCCAGGACAACGCTGACAATCACGTTGCTCTTTCTGCTTACCCCGGTAGTGTTTTGGCAAATCTCTTCCTCGGGCGCACCGGATATTTGGATGGCGTTCTTTGCGAGCGCTGCAGTCATGGTCCTATGCCAAAGCAAGAATTCTGGAACATGGCGTCAGGCCCTTGTGACGGGACTGTTGACCGGTGGCGTCGCCGGGGCAAAATATACCGGATGCTTTGTAGCTGCCGCACTCCTGGCGGCGATTGCAATCGAGTACCGATCAGCCCGAAGTGCGTCTATTCTGTTTACCGGCTCCTTGGTTACTGGTATCTGGCCTTATCTGCGCAATTTTGCTTGGACCGGGGACCCTGTGTTCCCTTTTCTGTCCAAGACCCTGATACCGGAGCGGCTAAATCTCTTTGCACTGAAAGCGCTACTGGCCGATACAGGCGCATCTCAATCAGGCCATCTTTCACAGTTCATTCCCTTCGTTTTTTTTGCTGGGATGCGTCAGAGTTCTCTTGGCTTCTGGGATTTCTTCGGTCCAATTGTCTTTGCATTGGCGCCTTTGTTGATTGCTGGCTTTGGTGGCTTTCGGAAGTGGCGAGTCCCGGCCGTGGTCTGGTGCGTCTCTGCTTTCGGTATATTTTATTCTTCCGGCTTGACGCGTTTTCTCCTTCCCGTCTTTCCCCTTGCATTGGCCTGCACTTCGGCGGGGATCGATTTTTCCAAGCAGAATGGTTGGAAATTTACGGATCGCTTTGTCTCCGGTCTGTTGATCCTGCTTTGCATTGTTGGCGGTGTAGGATTGATCCTGTACACCTGGAAACCTGCCGCCACTACTCTCGGATTCGTTGGCGAGGTTCGCTACTTGCAAGAAAAGCGTCCTGAATACCAAGAAGCGGAGTTTATCAATCGGGTGCTGGCCGGCCAGACCAAGGGTGGCAAAACGTTATTGTTTCTACGACACACATATTCCCTGGACGTGCCCTTCCTGAACGGTGATCCTGCCACGAGTTGGATGATCAATCCTGACCATCTGCAAACGCCACATGATTGGGAGGTTTTCTTTCAGAAGGAAGGAATCGAGTTTATTGCTCGGTCGCCTGACTATCCGAAGGTGATCGAGGCGCCACTCAAGGAGATGGAGGCGAACGGGGATCTTGTCCCCGTGGCCCGATCTGTTGTGCAAGATTTTCAGGGAATGCGCATTGATGGTAAACGCACAGAAATATCGGTCATCGTTTTGAGAGTGAAAAGTTTCATCGAAACCAAAACACTGCAGGATCACTGAGCGCAAAGGATCCAAATGCCTCACTTATGATTGAATTGCCTCTGGGGGAAGCCGCAGATAATTTCTGGAAGCTTCCAGTCTCTTGCTAATGACGTCACACCCTGAGAGCGCGATGTAGTTGTTGAATCTGGTTGCTGCCCATTAAGTCCTTCCGGATTGCCTCAAAATGCTCGTGTCCAATTTTCATGCCAAGAATCTCTTCAATACATGCCCGAATGTCAGTTGTGTGATCGCGCCTGCAGACTTTCCCCACCCCGTACGTTTCAACAAGTTCGGCAAGTCCACTGTCGCCCGGTGTGTGCGCGAAAATAGGGCGCTGTGCCTGGATGTAAGTGGAGAGTTTGATGGGCAGGCTGGTTCGACGGAAGCCGCGGAAGCGGAATCCTGTAGGATACATCGCATAGACAAAATCGCAGGTGGCGAGCACCGGTAACGCATCCTGTTCGAGCAGCTCCCCATAGTTTTCAATAGCGACAAGGTTCGCGGAGTCGATGTTGTCCATCTCAGGAGAAGCGCCGATTCTTTTGATTTTCAGGGAACGGTTCTGACTTTCAGCGTAGCCGCGGCACGCCAGAATAAATTTCCGAAAGGGGTCCGGGTGGTAAAGAGAGCCAATGTGCCCGACCGTCAATGTCTTCTCGGAGAGATGGAAATTCATGATGGGAAGCTCGGGTAGATATTTGTAGAGTGCAAAGCAGTCCACGCCGTATTTGACCTTGAAATAGTCGCGCATTTTTGTGCTGGTGACATCCACTGAGCGAGCTCCCCGGATGACACGGGAAAAAGTGATGGACATAAGCGGCCACAGTGGGCGAAAGCGGCGCGAGCGAACCAGCATGGCAAGAGGCTCGTCATGAACCGTCAAATGGACGGGCCTGCCCATGGACAGTAGTTCGGCAGCGACAGAGATACCTTCATAGTGGGCTACCACCCAGTAAAGGTCCGCATTCATCCGGCCGACGATATCTCGAACAGGTTTCGTGGAACCAGGCAAGTAACCACTTCGAGCAGCAAGATCGGCGGCAAATTGGTAGGGGGGGAGTGGTTGGCCAAGCCACTCCCGATGACCGCCCTTAACCGCGGCAGTAGAAAGGTAATACCATTGAACATCCAGATCCTGCATCTGTGCCAGATGGCTCCGGAGCTGCACTGAGCCGCCACCAATTTCAGGCGAAAAGGGAGTAAAGAGAGCAATTCGCATGTGGGGACTCGGTTAGAAATTCTCTCTGCGTTGCAAAATGTTAGTTTATCCTTGATTGGATGGTGGTTCGGCATCCTGTCCACAGTCCACTACAAATTTACTACGCTTTGTCTCTCACCTGGCGAACTTTGGTTCCGTGTTTAGCGACCATACGTTCGACTTACTGGACCGCCGGTTGACACCAAGGATTGTCTGCCCTATTTTCAACCGGCAGAATGGAATCGAAATCAGAAACTCCCAGAGTTTCCCTGGCGATTCAGAGCGCGATCTGCATCAAAAAGACTTCACCGAAAATATGGCATTAATTCACACAGCGCTTCTACTTATGGTTGTGTGCGTGTTCTCCCTTGCAGCGGCATCTTTGGGGCCCTGCGGATCATGCACGTGGAGTTAGATACCGACGTGCAGCTCATACGCGTGAGTGCCGCTATGGGCTGAAAAGAAAGCATGATTCTTGAAGTGCCAGAAATCGCGACGACTTCAAGAATGCGAGGATGCTACATTAGAGTCGACCTAAGAGTGTTGGCGTCTGCATTTTATGAAAAAGAGCCGAAGACAAATGGAGGAATTATTGTGGGTATTGAGACTACACGCCCCCGCGCGCGCCCTCTATGCGGCGACACTGGGACGAGACGCCTCACTGGCGCGCGATAAGATGAAGGAGTTTTACCGAGGCGTGCTGCAGCCCGGTGCACTCGTCTTCGATATCGGTGCAAATGTGGGTGTGCTGTCAGCGGTATTTGCTTCTCTGGGCGCCCGGGTCGTAGGCCTGGAACCCAATGCAGATTGTGTCCGTCATATCCAACTCTCCTATGCGGACAAGCCGATTGAAGTCATTCAGGCGGCGGTTGGGGCGAGGAATGGTTTGGTAGTGTTAAATGTTTCGGATGAGAGAGACGTGAGAAGTTCTGTGTCGGATGACTGGATGGAAAACATGGAGGCACAGGATGAGAGTTACCATGGCATTTGGTCCCGACAGAATGTCGTCCCCGTTGTGACGCTCGACACCCTGATTGGGCATTACGGGATGCCACAGTTCATAAAAATCGATGTTGAAGGTTTTGAGGAAAAGGTGCTTTCAGGATTGTCGGCACAACCGCCTCTGATCTCGTTCGAATTCACGGCAAAGTACCTGGCGCAGGCTATGCGATGTTTGGAGATTAATGTCATTCAAGAGGGCTCCACGTTCAACTTTGCGTACAACGGCGATTGGGGATATCCAGCACGGTTTGAAAGTGATACCTGGCTAGAAAAGAGAGGATTGAAGAGAGCCCTTCTGGAAATCGAAGGGAACGACCTGCAGGGGGATGTTTTTGTAAGAGCTCCTAAATAAATAGGGTCTGGGTCAATTCTTGCGCATTTGCTGAAGAGTATTTTCTAAGAGTTCTCGTGTTCTCTCCGCATTTTCATCCCAGCCACAATTGGCCAGGACATACCGGGAAGCAGCTTCTCCTGTCTGCATGCGAAGGCTCCGGTCTGAGTAGATCCGGCGGATGAAATTGGCAAGTTGCGTGTGGTCGCGGGGATTGCGGAGAATGAAGCCTGTTTCCCCGTCGCGGATCATCTGACTGACGCCGGCCGTAGCGCTGGCGATGACGGGAAGCCCGCATGCCATCGCTTCCAGGATGGGAATGTTGAAGCCATCTTCCAGGGATGGTCCTACATAGAGGTCAACTGCAGAAAAGAACTTTAGGACATCGGCAGAAGGTTTTACGAATGTAGTCATCCTCTGCAAGTCAAGCTCCTTGAGGATGCGGTCATAAAAGCCGGGATCATCGCTCCCTACGACCAAGAGTCGCAAGGGTAAATCCTGAAGCTGAGCGAGAGCCCGTAGCAATGAATCCAGGCCCTTTTTCTTCAAATCATTGCCGATCAACAGAAGGGCAAGCTCGCTCTCGGAAAACCCAAATGTCTGTCTCGATTCCTTTCTTCTTGCGCTGCACGCCGCCGGTGTGAATCGATCCGTGTCCACGGCATTGGGGATGACCGTAACGTTGGAGCTTCTAAAATATCTCCTTAGTTGCTCCGCGACCATTTCTGAGACGGCTACAAGATGCACATGCGGATTGCCGTAGAGCCTTCGCTCCAAATACATAATGAGAGCATAGTAGATTTTTCGGTGAATCGCCCGTGGCCACATCTTCATGGGCAGCCGTTTCAACGCGATCTGCGATTTTGCACGGGCGTGAAACTCGTGAAAGACGATTTGCACCACAATCACATCAGCATCCAAGCAGTTAATTCCTGGGGAATAGACCAGATCGGGAAAGATTTTGCCTGAGCGCCGATCCCACCACCGGAGGCATTGATTGGCTAGGAACCACCAAACATATTTGAAGAGATGTGGCCCCGGAATGTCTGGTACTTTGTGCCAAAGAATAGAGCCCGAAGACGTTGCGGGAACTTCCGATGCAAGACGCACTCCTTTCACTTGCGATACCGCTTGAGAATACAGCTCGATACTCCAATGATCCTGGCGGGCAAAACGCTCAATCTGCTCGATGATACAGAGTTCAGTCCCGTGGTACCGATCCAGAAATGGAGAAATAACCAAGAGGCGCAATTCAACTCTCCCCTTGAATCACTCGAGTCTGAGCGGTCTGTATTGCTTTCGGGAACAACTTAAGTCGATAGAGAATGCCGAGCAAGAGCCAGAGATAGGAGTTCAAGACAAAGTCCTGGTAAGGACTGGCACCGGTAAACATCATCGGGAAAGTGAGAATTATGGCATACATGCAGATGGAAAATGCCAGTGGAAACCAGGGCTCACCACGGAGTTGAACCGTGACCTTCCAGGCAGAAATAGCTATAGAAATCCCAAGTAAAATCCAAAGAATGAGTCCGACGATACCGAGTTCCACTATCAGATTGCCATAGCCACTTTCAACACCGATATGCATCGGTGTGGCATGCAGTATGCGGGTTACATATTGTCCGCCAAGGGTACATGTGCCAATGCCGTAACCGTATGGCCACTGTGGGTGGTCGAAGGCATATTCCAACTGTTTCAGAGGATAGTCATGCGTGCGGTGAATGAGTTCGGTCGTAGGGCTATCTGGCATCAGGGTTTCGGAGTAGATCGCCACTCGCGAGCCGAGTTCGTTCGGGAAAATCGTTAATAGGAGGAAAATCCCTATACCTGTTAGAAGTGCGGTTCTCTGGATGGCGCGCAATATCCGAATAACCTCACGCTGGCGCCAAGGCGCTCCCCAAAGAAACCCAGCAGTCATGAGGAGCGTAGTTAAGGCATTCCACATGAAAACACCGCGGGAAGCGCTCATTAATGAAGCAGCGGCAACGACCCCCACCGTTGTAAACACGAGGGTGCGGCTCCGGCGGGTGCGTAGGAGGAGATATCCGCCAAAGCCCACAGAGATCAGCCATGCAACAATCAGAAAGTCTTGGAAACGGCTCATGCTGACGAAGACCGAAGTGGGGCGATAGGCTATCAGACCAGAGATGGGTGCCGCCCGGTAGGTCGTGCTGAGCTCTCGGATCTCCTCCTGCAAGTTCCCCGGATTTAGAAACGTCGGCCCAATGATGGATTGTGCGAGGCCCAACGCCGACACAATCAAAATGAGGGCACTGGTAAAGGTGAAGAAACGACGTAGATCCTCCTCGGAGTCAACGAGCGCATATCCGACATAAATGAGAGGCACGTATAGGAAATAAACCTTCATTCCGAGAATACCGTAATAAATGCTGGTGCTAGCTGGATTAAACATCTGAAGCAGGCAAAACCAGAAGAAAATTAGCAGGGGGATCCGGAATGGAATCTTGAACTTCTCGACACGTTTGGCGAGTCTGGCACGGAAAAAAGATAGATAGAGAATAATAGCCAGTGCATCTTTGGCGAAATAGATGGCCATGTTGTTGCCTAGATATTTCCGGATAAAATCTTCGAAGAGAATCCAAGCAACGAGGAAATATAGGCCCCTGCGCCAATCGTTGAGAATAGCAACGACCACTGCCCCGCCGACAAACAGGAGTGCGGCGTATGCCAAGCTGTTGATGTCATCCGCGATGATGGCTTCCGCAGCCTCGTAGGCCACAAAGATCACTGACGCGAACAGTCCGAATGCCACTAGCGGATTTCGCGGAACCCTCAGTGACGAAATTACGCCCAATTCCCTCATCGCGGGAAACTGCGCTCGTTGTAAGGGTTTCGGTTCACCGTGTTTGCCTTTGGAGTCGTAGCTTCCGCATTCTTGAAAGGAGGCCTCATCGACTGAATAACGTCAGCAGCCCTAGCCAGTTCTGGTCCGGAAAATCCGCTGGCACCCAGTTTCAGGGGGAAAAAGTAGCTTGAGTGCGGCACGCGGGACCTTCGTACACTCTTTATCATACCTCTGCGCATCTTCAATTGCAGACATGTGTCTTGGGCTTTCGCCGTTGGACGCGGCGGAGAGCGGCACTCACGGCCGCCACGGTTCCCGCCACCGTTTCTTCGGGAGACCATCCGGCCAGGCGACTCCTAGCAGCAAAGCCCAACTCCCGAAGGCGTCCGCGATCGCGGCACAATGCGCTCAGGAGTGTCGAGAGGGCTCGAAGGTCTCCGCAGCGATATATGAGACCCGGATCGATGGGGGCAATCAAGTCCCTTGCTGCCCCAACATGGTCGCTGGCGACAACGGGACACCCGCAGCAAAACGCTTCGTTGACCACCACCGCAAACGGCTCATATTCCGATGGCAGTACCATAAGATCCGCGGCGGTGTACACGGCGGGCAGCTCTGTTTGATTCATGAATCCAAGGAAGCGGATGCGCTCGCCGACTCCGAGAGCTGTTACTTCCCTCTCCAACTCCTGACGCTGCGCACCTTCTCCGGCAAAAATCAAAAGGGCATCCGAAAGATTTGCCTCTGCAAAGGCACGAAGAAGATCCAGAGGACGCTTCCAGGGTTGGAGTTTTGCGCAAAAGAGAATCACCGTGGTCTCCGGCGTTGCTCCCCAACTGGCACGCACGGCTTCGCGGTCCACCTTCTCGGACTGAGCTATCCACCAATCGTTGTCGACGGAATAAGGGGTAAGTGTGATTCGGTCTCGCGGAATCCGAAGAGAGAGCATGAGATCGCGCGTGGCGGACGAAGGAACGAACACCTGGTCCGCCAAGGAAAACAATCTGGGCCAATAAGCCCGCTTTAAATGGGCCTTCCACGAGCCGCCGCTCCGAGGAATCAGGCTGGAAGCATCGGTGCCGAAGAGGAACGCTGCTTCAGAGCGGCGAGCGGCGAAATAGGAGATCCAAAAGGAGGCGCACAAGTAGCTGAGGTAACAAAGGACGGCGTCGAATTTGCCAGTACGAATGAGTTTGGAAAGACCAGGATTGTACAGCCCCCAAAAGGAGTCGGTGCCTGAGCCACGGTTTGGAATTTCTTGCCAAGGGTATCCCTCAAGCAGTGGAATATCCCATTTCACGGTAGTGTTAAAGTCTGGATCGTGAACCGGTTGTGCTCCTCGGAGAGTACAGTACGCCACGGAAATGTCTAGCTGTGGGTGTTGAGCCATCCGACGTAATAGAGGCGCCATGTACTGGACCGGATGGCTGCCAATGGCGAGGACGCGGTAACGGGGCTCAGGCAAAGGCCACCCCAAACGGGAAACAATTCAGATTGAGACGGAATCGGCAGCACAGATTCGACAAGAAGGATGCTCCACAAAAAGTATACACTTCCCCCGGACTAATATTCGGGACGGTTATGGTAGCCCAAATTTCATACGGAGACTGTTGCTTGATAAACTGTGAACCCAATATACTTAGTGTCACTCTTGGGTCTGCTTCATGTTGGTGATGCTGATAAGAATAGAAAAACTCTCTCACTTCTTTAGGACTAAATCCTCGGGGTGATCACTGCCGCCGAGCAATTTCGATTAAGTCGGGCGACAAAAAGCAGAAAGTACCAAGATTTCTAGTCGAACTCGACTCCGGTTGCGAAATGAAGAGTCACGCTACGCCAGAGTTCTCAACACAAACTTTGCATTCCACCCAGCAATCTGACTTACCATTCGATGTTTCCGTAGTGATCCCATGTCTGAATGAGGCCAATTCGCTGGCATTTTGCGTCGGGAAAGCGGTGACCGCCTTTGGCAAGGCAAATCTACGAGGTGAGGTCATCGTCGCCGATAATGGCTCGACGGATGGGTCCATTGAAATTGCTGAATCCAATGGAGCTCGAGTGGTTCACGTCCAGGAGCGGGGCTACGGCGCAGCGCTGAAGGCCGGGATTGCCAGTTCGCGAGGCCAGCACATCATCATGGGCGATGCCGATGATAGCTACGACTTCAGCGAAGTGCCCAATTTTGTTGAGAAATTGCGACAAGGCTACGATTTGGTCATGGGGAACCGCTTCAAGGGTGGCATCAAACCGGGCGCGATGCCCAAATTGCACAAACACTTTGGCAATCCCGGTTTGAGTTGGCTTGTAAACTTCCTATTTAGAGCCGGAGTCGGGGATTGCTATTGCGGCATGCGAGGGTTTAGTAGAAATCTTTTCGACCGATTGGACCTCCGCAGCACGGGCATGGAATTTGCTCTCGAATTCGTCATCAAGGCCAGCCAAATCGGGGCGCGCATCTCCGAAATACCGATCGTTCTTTGGCCAGACAAGCGAGGACGGCCACCGCATTTGCGTAGCTTCCGCGACGGTTGGCGAAGTTTGCGGTTTATGCTGCTATACGCGCCGAACTCGCTGTATCTTTTGCCCGGTGGGCTACTCATGAGTTTCGGACTTGCTTTAGTCCTATGGCTCTTACCAGGGCCTCGACAGGTTACACCACGCGTCACGCTCGACGTCCACACAATGGTGTTTGGTGTTATCTTCACCTTACTCGGCGCTCAGATCCTGTCGATCGGTGCGTTCGCCAAAGTTTTCAGTTACGCGGCGCGCTTCGATCGCGGCACACTTTCCCTCAAGCGCCTTTTGAAAAGGATTACGCTAGAGACGGGCCTACTGATCGGCGGCATTATTTTTCTTGCCGGCTTTGCGGGGTGTGCCTGGATCACCTGGAAATGGATGGACGGGGGTTTCGGTCCGCTTTACGCAATCCGTCAAGTCCTTTTCTGGGCGATGTGGCTATTTCTCGGCATCCAAATCATTTTTGCCTCATTTTTTTTGAGCATGCTTGGGATCAGTCGCGACACTTATATTGGTGACTACGATCTGAAATGAGGTTCCACCAACACAACTGCGGGAGAAAAGCACTCGAACTATTGTCGCAGGTCAAATTCCGTGAAACTCGACCAGATCGCGGCTAGCAAGGCGATGACGAGCGATTTATCGGTCAGAAGCTAAACCGGACGTAATAAGGCTTGCGGGGAATCGATATCGCCCGGGCAGAGTTTGCCAGAAGGTCCGAATGACGCGATTCGAAATAGCACAAACGGCATCTGGCTGTGGCGGATTCAAACATCGCACGCACGATCGGAATCAGTGCAGGGCTTATTCTGGTCTATGGCATTTCGTCTCGGCGCAATCGCGATGACAGGTTTATAGAAAGTGCCAGCATCACCGCCATGGTTTTCGGCCTGACAATGGCTGCGATAAATATTCACTCACCAAATTGGGTTTTGCAGTTTTGGGAAGCGTTGTTATATGCGCTTACTTTTATCTCGCTGTACTTTGGCTTGCAGCAAGTATACGTCGCGCATTGCTGGGACAAAGCCATTGGCTCCTGCTTGACGCTGCAACCGGGAGAGCGGGTAGTAGTCTCTACATGCCGGCGTTTACCATTGAACTCCTGGATACAAGCTGGGAATTCTCTGGCCCCGATACAAAAACGGAAAGGCACCCGTGGGATCCATCGAAGCGTGAACACGCCAAACCAGTTTAGCATTGCTATCCTGCGTCACCTCCCGAACCTCAGCCCCGGTAGTTACGCAGAACTCTGCGTCCCCATTCTTGAGTACCTCCGCGTTACCTCCGAAGAATGAGAAGCCTGACAGCATTTCATGAAACGCGAGGGTGGCGGTCTTCGCTGTCTCATCAATTTGCAGGACTGGCACTGTGCTATAGCAGGTCGACGAGGCTGTGGTGGCGCACTGAACCTGACCGGTGGGTAAAGTCCGGTCGTTTCCATTATCAAAAACCATCAGCGAGAACTGTCCCGTCGTGTTTGCGGTTGCGAAGGAAGGTCCGTGCTGCGCATAGAACCAATCGGTTGGATCCGTCCCTCCGGTGAGCGTGAAATCGCCCTGGTAACCTAGTTTCCAGACGATGTCTCCCGTTCCTGCTCCATTGTTGTAGTTGACCTTGACCAGCCAGTTCTGGTGCCGTATCGAGATAATCAGGTTGCCGTCATCGGGCGAATAGATGACTGCATTGGTGTGGGTCCAGTCGCCAATACTCATTGGGTGACGGCTCGTGTCCAGATGGTCGAACTCATTCCAAAGCCAAACTGGGAGATGATTCTCATCCAGATCAATCAGAACGTCCCCGGTTAACGTGGTCCCGGAGATAGCCTGCTTGGTCGATACAAGCAGAATCAAGTGTCCACTGGGGAGCACCACGAAGTCATGGTGCGTCCCAATGACAGTGATATTGCAGCCCGTGCAAGTCGCCGCCGCAAGCGCAGTGTTGAGATCCGCAGCGGTCATTTGCCAAATCAGTTTCCCGCTCAAGTCCACTTCCTGAAGAATCGAGTTGGCTCCGTCGGCGGCGCCCTGGCTGAAATTCAACATGATGTGGCCGTTTGGCAGCAGTTTGATCGGGTTTAAGGTCGCTGTTATGCCGGGGTTGTAGCTCCACAGAATATTGCCCTCTAGATCCGTAACGACCGCAGGTGCTACCGTGGCTCCACCGCCTACCAAGTCCAATAGCTCCACTCCGCTCTGAGGTGTCATGCCTGCCGTCGTCGTGGCCGTTAGCGATGGTTCTACTGCTGTTGGGTACGCCCCTGTGGTAAACGTCATATCCGGGTCCATGTATTGGGTACCGTCACTGAACTGCACCACTCCCCGCATGTGATACAGGGTGTTTCCCTTCATTCCCGCCACGAACATGGCTACCGGCCCGCCAGCGGGCGGTACCGGTTGCGTCCAAGTCGTCAGAGCGTAGTTCGTATCCAGTCCAAACTGCACCGAGACCTTTCCGGCTGCCGCTGGTGATACAGAATAGAGCGCCACTTGAACGTTGTCGGTTGCCGCTACTTGCCCTTGGGCTACAACGTTGACTGTAGCGCTGGCCGATTTGGTCCTGTCTTTCGTACTCGTTGCCGTCACTGTGACCGTCACGCTCTGTGTCCCAGATGGCGGAGTATAATTACCGGTATCGTCAATCGTTCCAGTCGAGGCAGACCATGTTACCGCTGAGCCGTCGCTCACCGCGGCGACGAACTGGCTTGTTTGACCCGTACCGATGGCGGCCACGGACGGAGTTACGGACACATTGATAGGCATGGAGCTCGATCCACAACCTGAGACGAACAGGGTCGAGATAATCGCAATGAGTGATAAAACAGAATTGGATTTCACGCGGAGTTCTCCTTCTCGCAAGAATCGTATCGCCTCAAATCTTGAGGGCGTATATTAATCTGAGGGTGGACAAACTGCTCTATAACACAAAATCACTTATTCGGGAATGGCTTAACATCCACGGAAACAATAGCTCGCGACTGGGACTCTCTCCAGCTCCCGGCTTATAATACTCGCTGCGGAACACAGACTGACAGATTCGGCATGGTTCGGAGCCTCCGACGAAGATGCAATATGAGCGTAGATTGCACCCCCAAAGGAAAGTAGCAGATCGTGCAAGAAGGGATGACACTCGGGAACACTACAATACCGCTAGTTCGTACAAATGGTTTCTGAAAAACCAGCACCCGCGCCGATTGACGAATGCAAAGTGACCGGCTGTGCCTAGCGCAGCTTACCCTGCGCCTTCATCCAACTCATCCCTGGTCAAATGCGATCATTCGTGGCTCGTCCATCTCTGGGTGACGCGGTAACCGGAAATGTGGCTCTGGGATCCAAGTTATCGGTAATCCGACTTGAGCCTCTCGCAGCAATATTGTGAAGCTCCACGGGCGACTCATCAAAAATGGAGTGGATAATCCTTTTGATGTGGATTGTTTGGATAGTCTAAACCGGGGATTGGATAGTTCGTGGTACCGGGAGCCGAGTGGCAATTTAGAAGCGGTCTCTTGAGAAAGGTAATTTCCAATAATTTCGGCGTGGCGGTATTCGGTATTAATCCGAAAAAATTATTCCCGTGAACATGCGTGACCTCAAAATCTTCATTGAGTCTATTCATCAGCTCCGCGAAGTTCGTCCAGAGTATATCAAGGTCATGAAACTCAATGACCAAACCGGCCACATAATCTCGAAATTTGAAAAGGTCCGGCAAGACGCGGAATTCTGATTGCTCAATATCCATTTTAATGAACACAGAGTTCTGAGTGAGGTTGCCCTGTGGAATCAAATGAAAAACATCACTCATAGTTAGAAACGACCCACTTGCCTCGCTTGAGATGCCTTTCGCAACAAACTGCACATTAGGTCGGGTGAAAAATTGACAAAAATCGGAATACACCTTTCTTGCCCCCTTAAGATAAGAAATCTTGTTCCGGGCCCCACGGAAATTTAGCGAGAGCAGGCCTAGGATAAATCTCAAGCTCAGAATTTGGTTCAGGGAATCGACGATCTTATCTCTGAAGGCGTTCTTCGATACTGAGTTGTCAAAACAAAAAATGATTACATCGGGATTCCGATGAAGAAAATCCGCCTCGAATGACCAATCATCATTCACCCCAAAGCTCAGCAGATACTTAGCCTGACGAAGCGCAGTCTCATTTATTACGTAGCCGCCATCAAAAACGCGCCCTACTCGAATCTTGTCGTCCGAGGCCTTAGGCTTGTATGCCTCAAGCGAATACGGCACACACCGATTGTCCGAAGAACTTGGTTCTAACCTAGTGCCTGCTCCCATCTCAACTCCGGTTGGCGAGAAGATATCATTCCAAAGCTCCGCACAAAGACCATAACACATAGGTCCTGAATAACGCGGTTCAGGTAAAGTGGCTAACCGGCCTACTCGGCCGTGGTTAAGACGCGACTATTTGTGGTGTGCATTATAGAATTCGGCAGCTTCTTTCAGTTCGTGGTTGGCTTCATCGAGCACCTGGAGGGCTTTTCCCGCATGACCGCCATATTCGGATGGGTGTTCTGCCTCCGCTTTCTTGGTGCTTTCGTATGCCTGTAGAACGTGGCGCTGAGCTTCGGCGAGATTTGCATGTCTGTGGGGATCGATGTCGGTCTCGGGCCGCTGAGCGAAGGACATTCCAACCAGTAACAAACCAACAGCCAGAACAACGGCGAGATAGTGAGTCTTTTTCATCTTGTCTCCTTTGGATTTATCGAGTCGACTCGCAGTCCAGGACTAAAGAACTAAAGTGGACGGGAGATCGAGGCTGGATTTAGGGAGCAACATACGCGGAAGCGGAGAGCAAAGCAAGAAGGCAATTTTCCGGATAGAAGGTTTTGCCCCACTTTTCCAAAACGAGCAACGTTCTTTGTGGTAAAGACACCGCCAATTCTCGATAAGTTGCCAACCGTAGAAGTAGCATCAGCCCAAGACGCGCGTCTTGGAATGCGGCTTATCGAGGAATGAGTACGTCCTCGAGCAACCCGGAACGCCCAAAAATAGGCGGCTATGCATTGTTGAGACCGCGGCATTCAAGTGATGCGCATTTCCTTCGGCTACCCTCTGCATGTTGGCAAATGCACGCTCGGGCGTCCAAATTCTGGGCGACTCGGAGGAATTGCTTCAAAAAATACAGAGAGTCATTCAGCCCGACCAGGCAAAAACATTCGCGCAATCAGTTCCACGATCTTTCCCAGTACATCCACATCTTTCGTATCAATCACTTCTCCGGGCGAGTGTGCATACCGCAGCGGCCAGCCCATGGCCACATCCACGGAACCATAGCGCACAAAAACAGAGCCATCGTTTCCGCCCCCGGTCACTCCATATTGCACCGGGATCGAATGTTCACGCGCCAGCGCCACCACGCGGTCCACATATTCGCGTGGCGCGGTGTTCGAATTGTCCACCGCCCGGACCACAAAACCATCGCCGATCTTGGCGTCCGCAAAACGTTTCGACTCGAGCGGCGAATCAGAGCTGACAAAAGTATCGATCGCAAACACAAAGTCCGGCGAACGCCCATCCTTCGCGGCGTGCTCCGCGAAGAAAGCAGCGCCTTCCAGTCCCAGCTCTTCGCGTGTTGACCACACAAACGTTACATCACGCCCGGGCAGGTCGGAGCCAATCGCATTCGCCGCCGCAATCAACGCCGCGCAGCCCACGCGGTCGTCAAAACTCCGCCCATTCGCGCGAGTCCCCAGCAATTCGCGGTACTCCTTCCGTATCGTAACAAAATCACCGTCCGCGATTCCCGACTCTTCCGTCTCTTTTTTCGATTGCGTCCCGACGTAAACCCGCGCCGGCTCATCCATGGACCTCGAACTCATCGGCCACTCAAATCCGGCTTTCTCCCACCCGTTCGGAAGCTCAAGCACTCCGCCGATCTTGCTCCCATCTTTCTTGTGGACCAGCACCACATGCCCCAGGAAATATTGCATGTAGCCGCCACCCAGCACGTCTACCTGCAGTCGCCCGTCGTCTTCAATCTTCTTCACTTCATAACCGATCTCATCCATGTGCGCCACGATGGCGATTCGCGGTGTCTTCGGATCCTTATTCCCATCCCCCAGATGCAACACCAGATTCCCGCCCGCATCCAACACCACCTTGCCGCGCAGCCGCGGATCCAGCCGGTTCAGAACCACTTGCCGCACCGCCTCTTCATGTCGGCTCGCTCCATAAGCAAGCACCAGCGCCTGTAACACGCTTTGCTCTACTCCACTGCCGGTTCCGCCGCCAACGCCACTCGAGGGCCTCCCCACTTCCAGGTACGCTTCCAGAAGTTTTTGCACCTTATCCGCGTCTTCCAAGGACGCATACTCGGCCGGCGTAACCGGCCAAAGTGTCGGCACTCCCAATTCCACAAACCGCCCCGGAAGTTCTGCGCTCTTCGTGTAACTCGCAATCCGTGGCGCCGCCGCAGCCAAACTCACACTTTTGATGTTCGCTTTCTCCGCGACCGCTTGAAGTTCCTGCACAAACTTCTGGCCGGCCTCCGGCGCCGTTGACGGCGAACCCAGCACCGCCCCGGCCCCAGGCTTCGGCGCCTCGGGGACTACCTTGCCGTCAGCGGACTGCTCCGGCCGCACTCTCCCCACATAAATCATCTCGCTCGGTTGAATCTCCGTGAGAATGCGGTTCAGCCCGCGTCCCCCGGTATACTGCTGCGCCAGAAACGCGATGGTCGTCGTCCCTTTCGCCTTCGACGACTTCATCTCGCGAATCAACGCTGTAAGGACCCCGATGTCTACGTGATTCAGGGCGCCCAGTCCCGCTTCGCCGCTGTTTCCAACCGTCATCCAGTTCGTTTGCGGCACAATCGGATCCAGCACATCCACCCCGGCCGCGCGCACCTCTTCCGCACTCTTCGCGCCCAGGTCCACAAACATTTCGTCGGGATGATTCATTTTCGGCCCATTCACACGCCCCGGTTGCAGGTGCACGGAAAGCCCTGCAAATACGCCGTTCACTTTTTTGCCAGTTCGCGTCAACACCCACACTGGCTGCGCAAAATTCAGCGCGTCGAACACTCCGTTTGGCGAGGCCTGCGGCAGACGCTGCACACGCAAATAACCGTCGCTGGTAATCGCGCTCGCCACGTAGCCCGGTTGATCCATCCCTGTCGCGATCAGCCGGTGCGGCTCACCGCTGCCGAAGTCTACCCACACGTTTCCCAAGTTGTCCGTCTTCGGCGAGAATTGCCGCAGCTCGCGCGCAAGTTCCTTCGAAAGCTCCTGCTCGTATCCGGAAATCGCCGGCGTATCGCCGGGCTTCATGGAACTGTTTGTGTTTTGTGCTATAGAAGGTCTGGCGACCGCGGCGAGAACCAGCGTGGCGAGCACTGTCAGAATGAACCGCTTCATTTTTGACCCTCTCCAATGGGAATTGCGAGGAAGAATGATAGCGGACGAGGTGGCCTACCGGCAAAGCGTTTCGATCAGCAGTTCTTTTTTGCGCTCCGCCAGCACGCTGAGAGGATCAAGCGAGGCCAAATAGCCTCCAAGCGCGGCCACGGTCAATCCGGCGAAAACCACAGCCGGCAGCCACGGATTCCCGAGCCAGCGGCCAGCCAGCAACACAACCGTGGCAATTCCCCCAATCAGAATCTGCACACCAAAGGCCGTCCACACCGCCACTCCCGAATTCCGCTGCCCTTTCATTTTTCCGATCTCCATTTTTTTCGGGAAGCTCAGCGCGGACCAATTGGCAATCGTCAATTGCCCCATCACCGCAAACGTAGCGGCCGCAATCGTGGAAAGAAACAACGGGAAGCCCGGGAATCCAATCCTCCAGACAAGCACGCTGAGGGAAACCACCAGCTCAAGAGCCACCACACACCCAAGAAACAAATTCTTTCCAACCAGGACGTCACGCATGCGCACCGGTGCCATGAAATACGACTGAATCCCACGCCCCTCAAACGCGAATGAGTTATACGCCGGCGAAAGCAGCATCAAGATCAGATAAGCCATCACCGCCGGGAAAAACGTTTGTGGAGACAACCCGTGCTCGTGAATCTGCGAATGGTTCCCCGCAAACTGCACCGAAAAGAACATCACCATCACGGGCGGAAGTATCAGCGTGATGAACGAAAATCCGTTTCGCGTCAGGTAATGAAATTCCTTTCGCATCACTCCGGCGACGGGCGGCGAGAGAAAACCAGGCGACCCTGAAGAAGCGGTCTGCCTGCGAGGCCCCCGTTTGCCAGTCGAAGGCGCCGCGCTCTCACTCAATTCTTCTCCCAGATACTGTGCCCTGTACCGAACCCAAAGCAACCCGCTGGTTGCCCCGAGCCAGACGAGCAGTCCCCCAACCGCCAGAAGCAGAGCGCGTGAATGCGTATCACTCGCAGCGGCAATCGCGTTCCCCGCCAGCGAACTTGGCAACCACGAAAAATACGGCACCAAAAGCACGATTCCCGGTCGCGTCCCGTGATCTCCCCACCTCTGCAGCGCGGGGTTCAGGAAATTCATAGAAACCATCGAGAGCACAAACAATCCGACCAGCAACTCCCGGGCTCGCCGGTTCGAAAAAATCCTCTCCAGCCACGAACCGATCAGGCGCTCCAATGTCACGTTCACCAGAACAAACAGCAGGCTCGCCAGCATCATCGCAGGCAGAAGTTGCACCCGCCCCACCGCTGTTGCCACCATCATCGACGC
>Ga0210402_10001691_pt1 | contig 22511 bp, 11 predicted proteins | sample IncBWC7MmetaG_FD_161055 | JGI IMG/M metagenome (GOLD analysis project Ga0210402, IMG submission 161055) | Forest soil microbial communities from Barre Woods Harvard Forest LTER site, Petersham, Massachusetts, United States - Inc-BW-C-7-M | ecosystem: Environmental > Terrestrial > Soil >... | reverse complement strand
CCGATCATCGTGCCACCGTCGAATAGTTGGACCATACCAGAAGGGGCAGTAGTGCCGCCGGTCACGGCAACGCTAAACGCGAAAGGTGTGCCGGAGGGCTCTTTACCGGCTGGCACCGTCAGTTTCGTGACCGTGGTCGCCTGCGTTACGCCTCCTCCACCGCCGCCGTAGCCCCCGCATCCCAGCGTAAAGCTGAGCACGCAAACGAGGCCGAGCCCAAGGGCTGCGCGATACTTCTTGCGCCCCCCGGGGAGGAAGAGCAGAAATAGCGCCGCAAAGCCAGTGCCGGCGCTTAGCGCCCACCATGCTTTGCCACCAGTAGCAGAAGGAGCCGCATTTGCTTGCAGCATCTGAGTCCGCGGAGCGGTTGAAGCTGTCAGAGTGGTCGATGTCGCCAGCACGGAGCAGCTCAACTGTCCGGTGACCGCCGACGCGGCCGTCACGTTAACGTTCAGCGGAGACGGCGTGCATGTCACGCCCGGCACGGTTGTTGCCGCCGTAACTGCCACGGTTCCGGTGAATCCGCCGCTCGGTGTTACGGTGACAGTCGAATTCACGGCCGCGCCCGTCGACGAGCTAAGCGTCACCGCACTCTCCGCCACTGTAAAGCTTCCAACCTGCGCTGGCGTTACCATCACCGTAATAGGCGACGACACCGCGGACCCCACGTAGTTCACGTCGCCGTTGTACTGAGCGGTGATTGTTTTCGTTCCCGCGGTGGTAAATGTAGTCGTCAACGTCGCCGTCCCGCCCGCTCCGACGTTTCCAGACGCGATGGGCGTCACAGTTACAGGGGAACCAATTTGCGTGCCGCCATTAAAGAAAGTGACTGTCCCGGTGGTTCCAGTTGCACTATTGCTGTTGGATGCGATCGTCGCCATCAGGGCCACGGGGATTGCTGTCGTTACTCCCGTCGAAGGATTAGCTGCGAGAGCAGAAACTTGAGTCGCAGCCTTTGAGACGGTTACGGTGTCTGTCACAGGAGTTACGACAGCGTTATAGCTGATGTCTCCGGTGTACGTTGCTGAGAGCGCATGAGTTCCACCTGTAAGCTGAATGGGCTGATCCTCTGCATGTCCGAAACTGTTTATGACAAAGGTTCCAGTGTCGAGCGGGACAGCCGCGGCTCCGTTGATGGAGTCCATGATGGTGACCGTCCCGGTTGCGTCGACCGCGCATCCGGAAACGGGTGGGTTCGCAACGTTAGCGAGGGGTTGACAATTCGTGGTGTTACCTGAGCTGTTTAGTATATCTATCCGTAAAATGTACGGCGAGCCGTACGTCAACGCGGTGGCGTTAGTGTTGGTTATGTTCCCGGTGACGGGATCGAACGTGACGATCCCATATTGAACCTTACTGTTTTCCTTGTTCACTACTACCGGAACTCCTGTCGGATCGTCGCTTGCTGCGAAGTTTCCGTCACCCGCATAGTGCGCCTTCAAGGTGTAACTTCCGCCGGGAAGGAAAGTCGTACTCAGACTTGCCACTCCGCTACCGTTTAGCGGCGCTTTGTCCACTCCTCCATCTACCGTTGTCGGAGCGGGAAATGAAACGTCACCTGTCGGAGTACCAGCGCCGGATGTAACTGTTGCCGACAGCGTGACCGACGCACCGTGTGTAATCGTCACCTGCGCGATGGCTCCGTTGATTTTCGTACTGGTTGTTGTAGCTTTGAACGCACCCACGGCCGCGCCCCAAGCGAGCTGCAGATTCGCGATATTAACGGTGCCGAGGCCGGTGGCTAGGTCATACCCGGCAGTTGTAGTGAAAGCCGGCGTCTTGGAAGTTCCAATCGTGGTGAAGAGGACGCCATTTGTTCCGGCCGTCGTGCTGCTGCAATTCAGGGAGCCACCGGCGCAAGGAACGGAGTTGTTGCCCTTTGTTACATCGTTGAAAACACATCCCGCTGGAGCCGGCTGCGCTGGGTCGATGCGCAGGCTTGAATTGCATGACTTACTCGCTGCAGATTGCGCCATCTGGTAGAGGACGAAGTTCGCGTTACCCTGCCGCCCGCTTCTCCCTGCATTTCTTTCACCTTGCTCGATCAACGCCAAGACGCCAGCAAAACTGGGAGCGGACGCCGAGGTACCACCCACTCCCAAAAAGCTGAAAGAGCCTGTTGAGCTGCAGGAATTGCTCGGCACTGCGTCGGCTTGGCAGACCACATAAAAGCTCTTCGATTGCGGGCCATCGCTCGCAAACAAAGAAATGTCGGGCGTGTTGCGGACATTGGCTGGGGGAACTCCGGTACCAACCTGCCAGGAAGGCTTCGTATACAAGATGCTCGGTCCGCCTCCGCCACCTACGATGTTCGTGGCCGTCGCACAGACGGTATTCAAGGTTGCAGTAGTGGCGGTAGCCGCGCAAGAGTCGTTCCACGTAGTTTCGGGAATGTACCCTTTTACGGACAGCTTCGTGACCGGGTCGTTTGCTGTGGGCGGCGCCGGCGGCGCGGGGTTTTGATTCCAGTATGTTGCCTGCGTGCCTACGTCGTCGAAATCAGTCCCGCCGACGGCGATATTGAACGGAGTGGAGGCCAGGCCATTGACGGCCAGACCTTGCGTCGCGACGGTTGCGGTGTTGAAATCGTCGCAACCGGCTGAACCGGGGTCACCCGCCGAAACAGTTACCGTGATGCCTTGTGCGGCCGCCTGCTCCCACAAAGAATTAATGAAACCGTTCTCCGAACCCAGGCCGGCTTCGCAGACACCAAAACTCAGACTCATGATGTCATCGCTATTGTTGTCCACCACATAGAGCGCGGATAACTCCAGGCCGCCGATCGTAAGAGTGTCTTCCGAAGTCACAAAATCAATTTGAGCGCCGGGAGCGGTGGCGCCGGACCATTGCACGTCCAAATCCGCCTCTCCCTCTTCACCATTAATTCCCGGCGCCGGACCGTTGTGGACGATCACGGGGTCATTGGCGGGCAAGCCGAAAAGAATCCGGAAATCCCGGACATCCTGAATGTTGATATCGGTAAATCCGACGATGGCGATCTTTGTTCCCGTTCCGTCAAGGCCCAATGGTGAGTTGTAAATCTTGGCGAAGTCCGCGGGGCCCAAAGCGAAGAATTGATTGGTGCTGCCGGTCAATTGCGAAATAACGCGTCCATCGGCCGTATGCGTGAACGCGCCGACGGTATGCCGCATGGATTGCTTCGGGAAATTGTGCAACGAGACGATTGCTTTGACCACAGGAGTCAGCGCGGCGGGGATTTGGGGGTCCGTGACGTTGGCCTGGCGCGTGTCGCCATTTACCACGAATTGATGAATTTCTGTGTGAAACGCGTTCCGTACCAAGCCTACGTTTCCGGAAAATTCAATGATCACGCGTCCCGTTCCCACTTTGATGTTCTGGAATCCTTGCGAGCCGAGCCAGCTTGTAACGACCTGTATGTCCGAGTCAGAGGGCCCGAACTGCGCGCCAAATTGCGCGGGCGTCAGCCAGTTGTGAAAGTTCGGAGAATCCTTGCTCATTTGCTCCGTCATCAGCTGTTGCAGCGCCGCTTCCTGCTCGGGGCTCCGTTGCAAGAGCAAAAGCATGCGGTTCATGGGCGTCGCATCGGTTACCGGGCCGCGGTCAAATTCCGGGCGCGCGAGCGGATGCACGCTGCCTTGGAGAGCGGCCAGTTGCGTCTCATCGATCGCTTGCGTAATACGCGAGGGAACGAATCCGGATTGCGAAACTGCCGCGGTGCTTTCCGGCGTAGTTTGCGCGGAAGCGCGCGCCCCCGAAAACACAGTTGCAACGGCAATAGACAAAATCACGTTGCGAATATTCTGAAAGTTAGTTTTCATGATCCGCCCACAAAGCAAATTTGGTGTGCACTTGAAAGAAAATGCCGTCGGTTCACAGGGAGCAACCGTACAGTAGAAGGATTAGTTCCTCTGCGGAATGGTTGCCTGGGCAGGGGCCTGGCACGAATACGCGTGTTCCCGAGAAACCGAAGGAGAGATTAGCACAAACCCTATGCAGCCTTTCCGGTAACTTCCTGCTCGCATTGCCTAAACTGCATGGCCCTCGGAACTCTGTCACCAACACCCCGATTTCCCCTCGAGTTCAAGATGAATATAAGCGCCTTAGTGACGACCGAAAGTGGTTGTTCTTTATTCCTTTATTCCGCAAAACTTCTCGCGAAGTTCCCGCTGTTTTCGTGCGATCGTCTGGCGGGCAGCCCGTAACGAAGTAACAACCCGGAGTTTTTCCGTTTGTTGCGCAACTCCACGAACCTATTTCCTCGAACGGGCATCCTGCGGCGGGGCAACGGCAGTTGGCCTTGACCACTCAAGACAATAACCAAAGCCGGACCAACTCACTCGCTAAAGAAAAACGGGCGTCTCGGTTTCTCCGGGACGCCCGCGTGTACTCCTCAATGTGTCTGGTGCCTTTGATCAAAACCGCCGGAAGCCGCGCCGGCCATAGAAGCCGCGGCCATAGAAACCTGGGCCCCACCAGCCAAATCCCGAGTAGACCCCAACATAGGCGGGACCGTAGTAGCACGGATAGCTGTACCCGCAGGGAGCGTAAGGGCCATAGCCGCCATAGCCACGCACAGGATACATTCTTGGACGTTCGCCGCGACCGCCTCCAAAATCCTCCTGCGAGACCGGCAAAAAGGCCTGCTGACTATGGGTCGTATCCACCTTAACTGGATCCACGAGGCGAAAACTTAGCTGCGATTCCGGCTCGAGAATCGTAGGACGCCCGCGCGTCAGAAGAACGGCTCCAATGCCCGCAGCCGCGCCTGCGCCGGCACCGATCGCCGCGCCTCGGCCCCAATCCGCCGCAGAGCCGATGATGGCGCCCAGAGCCGTTCCGCCGCCAATCGTGGCGGCATCTGCACCGTGAGATGTGCCGCCGGAGCCCTTCCACAATTCGGTTAGAATGGGCGCTTGCTCTCCATTTACGAGGGTTAAGTCCGTCAATTCAATACCCAATTGCGATACCCCCTTAACGCGGCCAGCCTTCTGCACCGATTTCACCTGGCCCATCACAATCTGGCCTCGCCGCGCCACGACCCAGCCGTTTACAACAAGGGGCTGTTCCAGGACGCCACTGAACTGATCGCCAACCTGGTTGCGGTCGCTCGAAAGTGGTTCATTGAGGCGCATGATAAGGACCGTGCCGGCAGGAATGGCGAGCTGAGCGGGCGGCGGAGCGTACTCGTCGTTCGGACCATTGGGGGGAGCAGGGTTTTGTTGTGAATGCTGTGGGGGATTCTGTTGTCCGGACTGCGGCGCATTCTGAGGCACACGGTCCACTGAGGTTGGCGGGCGATTAGTGTCTTGTGGAGGTGGTGCCTGCTGTTGTTGAGGCTGTGCCTGTTGGCTTTGCGGTGGCGGTTCCTGCTGCGGGGGCCGCTCTTCCTGGGCGAGTGCCAATCCGCCAAGGGCTATCGTCAGCGTGGCTGCGCAAGCCCAGCGAAAGACCCATCCTCGACTGTCTAGCGCTGCTGGGTAAAATCTCATTGTGATCTCCTCGAACCTGGGCCCTGACGCAACTCTGTTGTCGGCCTATCCACTTAAACCCTTAGATGGCAAAAAATACTCGCCCGATGCTCTATGACTGGCAAGCGATCCCACGGCTTGTGCCCTTGTATTTAACCAGTCGGTTAAATACAAATAGAGCTTGGTGGTTACTAGACGAAGGAGTCGGGAAGTCGCTGATTTGGAATGGTTTAGGAAAACACCCGTATTTGGATGAGGTGGAAGGCATAGAAAGTAAAGGAGATAGACTGCGCCACCTAGTCAGAACTGGCAGACATATTGAAAAGGAAGGTAGAGGACAAAAGCTACTTTTGAACGCGAGCGGGGGACGTTGAGCTCAGAAAGGGAGGGCGGAGAAGTCGACGTTGCCACCCGACACGATAACGCCGAGTTTCGGTGGGGCACCATCGGCGCGGGCGGGCAGGTTGAGGTCCGAGACAGCTCCCTGGCGGAGCAGAGGGGCGATAGCCACGGCGCTGCTGGGTTCGATGATTATTTTCATCCGTTCCCAGACCAGGCGCATAGCGGCGATGATTTCTTCCTCGCTGACCAACAGGACGCGGTCAAGATGACTCCGGAGAATTGCAAAGGTTCGCGGGGCGAGCGAAGCGCGGAGGCCGTCGGCGATGGTGTCGCTGGAATCCAGGGATTGCAGGGTGCCGGTCGTAAGCGAGCGATAGGCGTCATCGGCGCGAGCGGGCTCGCAACCGAAAATGCGGATGTTCGGGCCTATGGCTTTTGCGCTGAGGCAGGTGCCGCTGAGCAGACCGCCGCCGCTGACGGGCGCGAACACTGCGTCGAGGTCGGGGACTTCTTCGAGAAGCTCCTTTGCGGCACTGGCCTGGCCGGTGATGATGCTGTCGTTGTCGTAAGGATGGATCAGGATGGCACCGGTTTCGGTCTGAACGCGAGCCGAAGTTTCCTGCCTGGAAGTGATGGTCGGTTCGGAGAAAGTGATGCGGCCGCCGTAACTTTCGACAGCGCGGCACTTCACGGCGGGAGCATTTCTCGGCATGACTATATAGGCTGGCACTCCACGCCATGCCGCGGCGCATGCGACAGCGGCTCCATGATTGCCGCTCGAGGGTGTCACGATGCCGTGGGCAGCTTCCGCGTCAGTGAGAGAAAGGATGGCATTCGAAGCCCCGCGAATTTTGAAAGAGCCGGTTTTTTGGAAGTTATCGCACTTGAAGAAAAATTGCGCGCCTGCCATGGCATCCAGAGACTGCGAGGTAAGAACGGGGGTGCGGTGGATGCGCGGAGCGATGCGCGCGTGAGCTTCGCGAATGGCATTCCAAGTGGGCGGCTGAAAGTTGGTGGACTCGACTTGGGGTGTTGCGCTCATGGGATGCCTTGATGAGATTGAGATGTTTGCGCGGCGGCAAGTTCACTTGGCCGTGCGAGCCCATTATTGCACAGGGATGGTGAGGGCTGGACTGTCGGGGCGATGAGTTGCCCGTGGGCGAGCAGGCCAATGTGGCCGCGGAAGAAAAATGGAAGCGCGACGCAGACGGTGCGGTTACCGGTCGCGTGACAATTTGAAGAGAATGTGAATTGTTCGCTGTGGGCATTGAGAGGTACTATCTTCGCGGTTTTGCGTAAGATGCACTTAGAAGAAGTGGGGAGAAACCATGGAAATTCATGCGAGGGGCATTGCGCGGGCAGCGAGCACATTCGTTTTTGTGTTGCTGCTGGGAATAAATATGCCGGCGGCCGGTCAAGTGCGCACAGAAGCCGGAACTGTGGAGGGTTCCACGAGCGCGGACGGGAAGGTGCAGATTTTCAAGGGGATTCCGTATGCCGCGCCTCCGACAGGCGCATTGCGCTGGAAAGAACCGCAACCAGTGCCGAGATGGAAGGGCGTTCGAAAAGCGACGGAATTCGGCGCGCGCTGCATGCAGGGGAATGTATTTGGCGACATGGTGTTTCGCGACGCAGGCCCGAGCGAAGATTGCCTTTACCTGAATGTGTGGACCCCAAAGGCAGCGACGGAGGCGAAGCTGCCCGTGATGGTGTGGATTTACGGCGGCGGTTTTCAGGCAGGAGCGACCTCTGAACCGCGGCAAGAAGGCGAGCACCTGGCGCACAAGGCCGTGGTGGTTGTGAGCATGAACTACCGGTTGGGAATTTTTGGATTCTTCTCGCACCCAGAGCTGACCAAAGAATCGCCGCATCATGCTTCGGGAAATTATGGACTGCTGGATCAAGCGGCAGCTCTGGAATGGGTACACAAAAACATCGCGGCGTTTGGCGGCGATCCGGAAAATGTAACGATTCTTGGAGAGTCGGCGGGATCTTTTTCTGTAAGCGCGCTGATGGCTTCGCCGGTTTCAAAGGGACTGATTCATCGCGCGATCGGGGAGAGCGGAGCGTTTTTTGGACGGACCTTGAGCGCGAAGCCGCTGGCGGAGAGCGAAAAGGATGCGGTTAAATGGGCTGAATTGATTGGAGCGGATACTTTGGAGAAATTGCGAGCGATGCCTGCACAGCAGGTGCTTGATGCCGCGACGAAGGATAAAAACGCGTTCCGATTCGGGCCAAATATTGATGGCTACTTTTTCCCCGAGAGTCCATCTGAAATTTATGCAAAAGGCGAGCAGGCGCACGTTGGACTTCTGGCAGGATGGAACCGGGACGAGGGGAATTACCACATGTTTTTCGGGAAAGACGAGGTGACGAAAGAAAACTATGCCAAGAAAATCGGAGAAGTCTTTGGGGAGAAAGCGCCGGAGGCGCTGAAGCTGTTTCCAGGAGAAACCGAGGAGCAGACGAGGAGTTCGGCGGATTTACTTGCTACGGCGAACTTCATCGGTCTGGGGACGTGGAAATGGATCGAGATGCAGACGAAGACGGGCGTCGCAACCTACCGGTACGAGTTTGACGACGCGCCGCCCGTGGTTGCCCCCGGACCGGCTGTTGCCGAAAGTCCCCGGGCTTATCATTCCGCGGAAATTGAATTTGTGTTCGGGATGCTGGACTCGAAAAAACTTCCGTGGCGTGCAGGGGACTACGCGTTATCCGAACAGATGGGTTCGTATTGGACTAACTTCGCAAGATCCGGGAACCCCAATGGCGCGGGCCTGGCGGAATGGCCGCAGTACACCGAAAAGGATGGATACAAGGTCATGCACTTGGCGGCCAAGCCGCTTGCTGCGACGGATGTGCAGCGCGCGCAGTACGAGTTGCTGGACAAACCGCCCGCAAAGCCGTAACAAGCCAGATTTGGGCTACGACTTTGCAGGATTATCCGAGCAACGGCGATCGAACATCATGCATTCAGTGGTTCGGGGCGGAACTTGATCGCGGCGGCGATGGTTAGAACGACGAACAGGGCCAGAACGACAGATTGGGTAACCAGGAAGGGCGGCTCAGATCCATTGGGGGCTATGGCGTGCAGGGCTGGAACCTTCATGAACAGTTGAGCGACCAGTACGAAGACGTTCAAATAGAGGGCAAGCGTGGCGGTGACTGCGTAGACCTTGCGCCAAGCGCCGACGAGGTGCAGGACGTAGCGCGCGGGAATGGCTACGGCTAGCACGATCAGGGAGATGATTCCGAGAATGTGAGATGGCAGCAGTTTGTGGAACGGAAAGAAGAAGCCCGTAATGCTGGTTAAGGCGGTGGTCACCAGGAAAAGAGAGGTCCAGCCATCGAGGCGCTTCCCGCCGATCATGCCAAACACGGCAATGAATCCCGCGAAGATGCCTATCAAACTCAGAAGGACGTGAAAAAAGGTAAGTGGGGTCATACCGAAAATCATGAGTTCCTCCTTTGGGCGAATCCGCGCGTTGATGATCGTGCAGTCGGGAATGGTGCAATCTTCTTCAGTTGAGGACGATTTGCAAGACATTTTTGGGCAACCGCAGCCAGGAGCGACCCGACGAGTAAGCGGCTCCCTCTGCCGTAAAGAGTGAGGGGTCGATGGCGGGAGGGGGGTGCCGCCGCTGGAAGAAGTAGGTACTCTTAGTACTATGGATTGGTTCTTGACCGGGCGCTGTGGTTTGTTACCCTGAGATACCCCTTCGCTAGCAGCGAGAGGGCCGCGTCAAAAGCTTCCTCGCCCTCGTGAGGACCGCATGCAAAGCGCAGAACGACGTCAATTAACCCGCCACAGACTTCGCACCCCGTTACGGTTTCGTTCCACGGTGGTGGCCGCGGATAAAAGCGAACATTTCACAGAGGCCCTAAACATATCCCGGGGAGGATTTTATTTCGCCTCGTCGGCGCCACTGCAGGTCGGCATGCCTATCGAGGTGACTTTGCGGATGCCCGGTGAAGCAACGGGGAGCCAAACCGAGGAGATGCATTGCACCGCCCGAGTCGTGCATGTGAAGAACGAAGCGTATGCCGATGGACGAATTGGGTTTGGCGCGGAAATCGTGAAATTCAGCACTGTGCCTGTACAAGAACGCTGGTTATCATAGAAGTGCTCACGTAACTCACACGGAACTCCGCAAATCAATCAGGAAATTCGGTAGTGTCCTAATTGTGCCGGCGCTTTTTATTCGAGCAGAGGCTTAGCGCTGTCGGATGCTTCGGTTGATAAAGCCCGATTTCGCCGCCACCGGGAATAGGACGCTGTCGTAGATATGCAGCTCAGGGTTTGGTCGTCGGGACGTTCGTGGTGGTTTTAGCGCTGCCGACGTTTTCGAACCGGTCGTAGGCACGGACGGCGATGGTATGTTCGCCAGAAGCAAGCGGCAAATTATGCAGCGCGATTTGGTAGTGTTCCTCGGGAGAGTCGCTGACGCTATTCGTCGGAGAGGCGAGAACCCACTCGCCGCCGTCAATGCTGTACTGCGCACGGTCGATGCTGCTGGTGGCATCCTTGGCCACGAATTCGATCATAAATGTATCGGATCGCGTTGGACCACTTACAAAGCGTCCCCAGCTAGCCTTCAATCCTTCGATGACCGGCGGAGTGTTGTCGACTTCGAAGCGCTCGCTTTCACGCTCAGTTTTGAGAGCGATGGCGGGGGGATTAGAAAGGGCATCGGTGGCGACGACTCTGAGATAGTAAGCGCCATCGGGGAGCGTGGTGGTGTCCCAGGAATAATATTTTTGGTCGAGTTTGTCCCTCAGCAGTTTCCATTCGAGTTCGTTTTCGCCGCGATAGTAGACGGCATAGCGCAGGTCGTCGTCGTTATCGTCGTGGGCGCTCCACAAAACGGATTGATAGCCCTTTTCGCGGAAGCCTTGTGGAGGCTGTTCGAACTTTGGCGCCGTGGTGGTTTGTGCGATGAAAAGACCGGGAGTGTTTGGCGTCGGCGGCATCTTGAGGGTCACGCTCGGAGATTGACCGGAAGAGACGATCGTGGTGCTTTGTGCGCGGACGCCTGGCTCTTGCAAGACGATGGCATCAATGACCGGAGCAACGTTTCGCGGCAGGTAGGCGAGGCTGACCCAATTAATCCCATCGCCGGGGCGGCCATCGTGGATGACGGCTTTCCATTGGAAGAATCTCGCGCTCGGAGCTTCGACGGCGCTGCCAGGTTTCGAATAAGGGCCGAACCAGCGGGACCATTCCTTGCCGGGATCTTCGGTGTTGCCAGAGCGGACGAAAAACTCGAGGCGCGGTTCACCGGACGCTTTTGCGGATTGCGCGGGTGCCGCCGTGGCAGGCGGCGGGCCCCACCATTCGAGGCGTCCCCATTGCGAGAAGAGTTGCGCGTCAAAGGAGCGTGACTCGTAGGTGCCTTCGGGTTCGTACTCGGGGCCGACGGAGAAAACTTTTCCGGGATTCGCCGTGCACAAAAAAACTTTGCCGGCGGCATTGTGCGCAATGCCGGTGATTTGTGCGGAGCCGGCTTTAGCGAGCTGCGCGAAAACGCCGTGACCATCGATGGCGAGAAGAGCTCCGTTGTTGCCAGTTCCTGCCAGGACGCGGCCGTCGGAGGCCAGGCCCAGTGAATAGACGACGTCGTCGCGGGAAGTCCAAAGTTCATCGGGTGCGCCATCGGGAGAAATCCGGTAAATGCCGCTGGATAAGGCGGGAGGGAACGCGAGGAACGGGGTTTGCTGCTGGAGCTGACCGGTAGCTGTGCCGGTTATGCCGCCACTGGTGACGGTCGTGGTTCCTTGAGGCGAGGTGACAATGGTGGTGGGAGTGGGGGCTGTGGTGCGCTGTTTTTCGCCGATGGCCGAAACGTAGATCGAGCCATCAGGAGCGACCGCGAGTGAGGTGACTTCACGCTTGGAAGTTTCGTAAAGGACAAAGCCTTCGGCGGCCGATGCGGGGGAGCTTTTGTCTTTGCGCGGGGATTTGGTTTCGGGACGAGTGATGCGCAGGACGCGGCCGTTTGGCTCGGTGCCCGCAATAAGGTTCTTGTTTGTGTCGAAGGCGAGAACGCGGATATGGGCTTCGTCGCTGGCGTAGAAGAGTTCGCCCTTGCCGTCGGGCGAGACGGCTAGGACCTGGCCTTTGTCTCCGGTGGCGACATAGAGAACGCCATCTGGACCGAATGCAATGTCCCAGATGTACTTCGTTTTGGGATCAAAGAAGACAGTTTTTTCGCCGGTCGAAGAGACGCGATATACCTTGCCGTCGGGGGACGTGGCGACGTAAAGGACGCCCTTGGCGTCGAAAGCGATCGATTGGGCGACAAGATCGATTGATTCAAAAACCGTGGATGGTTTGCCGCCGTCATCGAAGCGAAAAACCTTTGCGGGAGAGCCACCGGCGGCGTAGAGAGCGCCTTTGGGGTCGATGCGGAGCGACCAGAGATAGGAAGCGTCGGCGTCGGCGAGGAGAGTAAATTTGGGCGCGAGTTCGAGGCGGCCGTCGCTGCGGACGGCAACGCCGTGTGCAGTGCCTTTGAGAAATTCATCGTAGGTGGTTTGGAGCCATCGGCGAGTGTGTTCGGCATGGAGAGGGGAGAGAAATGACGCAAAGAAGTAAAGAAGTAACGAGAGAGAGGAGATCCTTGCAAACACGCTGGAAGAGGGTCTCTTGAGCGTTAAGAGTTTCGTGGAATTGAGACTGAGCATTTGCATGGTCACCGGATTTGAAGATTGAGTGAGATAACCCCCGTGACGGGGCCGCCGAGCGGGATGGATGATTCGCTGGCGAGGGATTCGCGCAAGATTTGAACCGTGCCGGGAGTGGGGCGGCCATCAATGACGTTGATTTGAGAGAGCGGGATATTCGGGAGTTCTTTGTCGTCCCAGAGGATGGTGGGGGTAGGGGCGAAGAGGCCAACGTAGAGGCGGTCGTTGCGGCGCTCGCGATTGAGAAGGGCGATAAGTTGATCGAGGCCCGAGTTGCTGCCGCCGGCGCCGGCAAATGAGAAACCGCGGGAGGCGCGGTTGAGCATATCGCCGTCGGTGACGAGAACGCGGAGCGTGGTGCCACGGGAAGCTTGATCGGGTACGCGGACAGTGGTTTCTTCCACGTGAGCGGGGCCGCGATAGGGGCGAAGCAAAACGCGCACGCGCAAAGTTTCGCCCGGCGCAGCTTCTCCTTTTTCTAGCCAGGCACTTTCGATGCTGAAGGACTGGCGGCCGGGCACGCTCTCGACTCGGAGGGCGATGTGATCGAAGACGGGAATTTCGCGCGTGTTTGTGAAGAGTCGCGAAAAGACGCTTTGAATGTTTAGCGCGATTGGCAAGCCGTCCGGCGTGAAGGCATCGCCGGGGGCGAACGTGTTCTCGATTTGAACAGGGGCGTGGCCATGCACCAGCACGTCGCCAGAAAGATGGAGCGTGGTTCCCTCGCCGTAAAGAGAGTTTTGAGTCAGGCCATTGAAAACAGTGAGGCCGACGAGGAGCGGTGTGAGTTTGGGGTGATTGACCATCTCGAAGTGCAATTTCTTTACGGAGCCGCCGACAGCGAGAGTGAGATCGATGGGGATCATTGGAGGCGGAGCGCCAAGCTTACCTGTGACAGCCGTGAGATGGTCGCCGGTGATGGTGCCGATGGGGCCGCCAACGTTGATGATCTTGGTGGAAGCGAGTTCGGAGGAGAGAGTTGTGACGACTTCGGTGCGGGCCATGGGGAATTGGACGTCACCCAGGCTGAGGAAGGGATGGCCGCAGAGGAAAACCTGGTTAGCGCGAATCGCCGTGACAGTGCAGGCGGAGCTGATGGAGGTGTCGCCTTGCACCAGAACCATGCCCGCCATGTCGCCCGGGACCAGATGGGAGTCGTCGGGCTTCGGAGCGGCGGTGCCGCCTTGCGCGGCGATGAATCCGTAAGACTGGAGCTGGCCAGCGAATTGGCGGAGGGCTTCGGGCTGATAGCCGGAAAAGACGAGAGGGGTTTCGATAGGCTCGAGAGCGGATCCTGTGGGGAGGCTGGCGCGGTAAGCCGCGTCCTGTGGGAGAGGGAGTTGCGGGGCGGGGGCGTCAGAAGGGATGCTCTGCGAGGATGCCGGAGGTTGAGGATGAATGATGTCCTCGATCGGTGTTACGCCCCCGATAGGTTCTTTCGTGAAAACGCCGAGCTTGAGGGAGAGAGCGCCGGCGAGCTTGCCTTCAAAATAGACTGGGCTGCCGCTCATGCCGGCGACCACACCGGTGTGCTCAACTTTGGGACCTTTGAGCTGGACAAGAATGATGGCTTGTTTGGGGCCGAGGAAATTGGGCATGACGCCGATGACTTCGAGGTCGAACTTTTCGACCTGGTCGCCGGCGAAAATGGTGTAGGCATAGCCTTGCATGCCGGGGCGAACTTCGCTGAGAGGAAGGATTTCGGCGGAGGCCGGAGCTTGGGCGCGGGCTGCGAAGAATGAGGGTGCGATGGCAGTTGCGGGGGCAAACGTCAGGGCCGCGAGGACAAGCGAACGGGAGATCATGCGAGTCATGGACAGATGAGGTCGAGCCGGGAGCATGAATCGCTAATCATACGCGGCGAGGTACGGGGAAGCAATCAAACCGGCGGAGCGCGGTTGGTAGGAAGAAGAGGCTAGGCGTCCTAGAACTATCCGCGGTCGGGTTGCAATCTTGCGCTTAACGCGCTAACTCGTCGACTTCGCCAGTTGGGGTGTCAAAAAACCGAGCACAGCCTGCTTCAATTGGGAATCCACTTCATCGGCGATGACCATCACGTCGAGCAAAACGGTGCTGAAATCCACGCTTCCTATACAAAAGGGAACGGAGCAATGTTCAATTTAGTACAGAGATATGCGATTACATCTTAGGTCGCTTCGTTGTGACCATCCTTGGCCGAGCCTAAGTGACCAAAATCAGGCGCTGGCTGGCTAGTCTGCAGCCGGCCAGATACCTGGAAGCCAATTCGCAAATACGAGACGCGAGGCACTGAGGACTCAGGCTGGGGCTGCCGTGGGGGCGCGCAAGGAATCATCGACGTGCTGCTGAAGTAGCAGTAGAATTGCGGCGGCGAGGTGGAGAATGGGAGATTTGAAACGATTGAATGACTCATGGAAGAGCGGAGTTACACGGCGGGACTTTTTGGGAAAGACCGCTTCGGCAGCGGTGGGATTTTCCATTGTGCCGCGGCACGTCCTGGGCGGAGCGGGATTTGTTCCGCCAAGCGACAAGGTGAACATCGCGTTTGTTGGAGTTGGCGCGCAGGGATTGCGCGTGATGCTGCACTTTTTGAAGGAAGCGGACGTCCAGGGTGTGGCGGTGTGCGATGTGAATAAGAGTGGCGCAAATTATCCGCAATGGGACACGCACGAGTTCTGCAAATCCGTGCAGAAGTTGCTTGGTGTGGACAGCGGCTGGGACTGGTTGAGCCCCGACGAGCCAATTCAGTTGTCGCACACGTTGCGTGTGACCAGTGGGGTAGCGGGCCGCGAGCCTTGTCAGAAAATTGTGGATGGACTCTACGCGACCCAGACGCGTTCCGGAAACTACAAAGGCTGCGCTGCGTACAGCGACTTTCGCGAGTTGCTGGAGAAGCAGAAGGGGGTGGATGCGGTCGTTGTCTGCACTACGGACAATTTGCATGCGGCCGTGTCCATCGCGGCGATGAAGAAGGGCAAACATGTTTTTTGCCAGAAGCCGCTTACGCACACCATCTACGAGGCGCGGAGAATGGCGGAAGTCGCGCGCGAAACAGGCGTCGCGACGCAGATCGCCGTCGGGAATCAAGCCTCCGAAGCCACTCGCCTTCTGTGCGAATGGATTTGGGATGGGGCGATTGGTCCCGTGCGTGAAGTTCACAACTGGTCGAATCGGCCTTTCTGGCCGCAAGGAATTGAGCGGCCAAAGGAAACACAGCCAGTACCAGAAGGATTAGATTGGGATTTGTGGCTCGGTCCTGCACCAGAGCGCAGTTTTAATCAGGCGTATCTTCCATTCGTGTGGCGCGGATGGAGCGACTTTGGGTGTGGGGCGCTGGGCGACATGGGTTCGTACAGCTACGACACGATTTTTCGCGTGCTGAAGCTGGAAGCTCCGGAAAGCGTCGAGGCCAGCTCGAGCGACCGCTATGACGAGACCTATCCGTTGGCATCCATCATCCGCTACAACTTTGGAGCGCGAGGGAACATGCCGCCGGTGAAGTTTAGCTGGTACGACGGAGGGCTGAAGCCAGCTCGGCCGGACGAGCTCGAAGAGGGCCGAACGCTGACGCATGAAGATGAAGAGGGCGAAGGGCTGCTCTTTGTCGGCGACCGCGGGAAGATTTTGTGCGGCTTTAATGGATCGAACCCCAAGCTCATTCCTCAGAGCAAGATGGACAGCTACCAGCAGCCTCCGAAAACTTTGCCGCGCTCGCCGGGTAATGAACGCGAATGGCTGAACGCGTGTAAAGGCGACAAAACAAAACCTGGGGCGAATTTTGAGTTTACCGGCATGGTCACGGAAACCCTGCTACTCGGCAACGTCGCGAGCATGACGGGCGAGCGGCTGCATTGGGATCGTGCCGCGATGAAGACGAGTTCCGACGCCGCACAGAAATTTGTGAAACCGGAGCGGCGGAAAGGCTGGGAATTGTAAGAGTTCTTGCTCTCCCGCGAGGTTGTGCTCACGAGCAAGCCCCTCAAGCTTCGTGAAGGTTGCGAACTGCATCCGTATGCGTAGCGCGCCAAATCGGCAGGCTGGCCGCTAGCCCAGCGATTACAATCACCGCTGCTCCAGCGAGCAGCATCATCAGCGGGTTGCGCGCGGATACGCCAAACACCAAGCTCTCAAGTGATCGGGCGGTGCTCCATGCGCCGATCGCGCCGAGAACAATTCCAATCACCGCAAGGCGAGTGGCGTGCAACCCGGCCCAGCGCATAATTGTCGAGCGCTGCGCGCCCACAGCCAGCCGAATAGCAATTTCTCGCTGCCGTGCGCTAACCCAATAATTCAGTACGCCGTAAATCCCCACCGCTGCCAGAAGCATCGCGAGCCCGCCGAAAAGCCCAAGCAGCAACGTTGCGAAGCGGCGGCGCTGGAGCGTGGCGCCCAGCCAATCTTCAGCAGTTCGGAGCGATTGAATGGGAACATTTCGGTCCAGAGCCGAAACCTGGCGACGGGCGGCATTCATCCATTGTGACGGGTCGCCATTGGTGCGAATCGTTACCACCATTGCCGAGTCGGGCTTCTGCGAAAACGCATAGTAAAACGTCGGCGATCGTTCTGCGTCGAGGCCCTCCTGGCTGACGTTTGCAACTACTCCGATAATTTCGAGCGTTGGCCCTTCCATGTACGGCCCGCCGACTTTGAGATGCTGCCCTAGCGCAAGGCGCGGATCCGACCACTCTTGACGTGCGAGCCGTTCGTTGATGATTGTGACCGGCGAGCCGCCGGCGCGGTCCGACTCGTTGAAGTTGCGTCCCGCGAGGAGGCGCATGCGTGCGGCGCGAAAATAGCTGGTATCCGCGATGTCGAATAGCGAGAGAGGGACATCGTCGCGCGTTGGCGCCGGTTTTTCGAGGATCGAATACCAATAGTCACCGCAATCGCCTCCGCCAGGAGGACAATTCACCAGGCCGGCATCCTGAATGCCCGGCTCAGCACGCAGGTTCTGCGAAAGCTGCTCGTAGTATTCGCGAACGCTGTCGTCGCTTTTATAGCGCGATTCCGGCAACTGAAGTTCAATCGCCAGGAGATTTTTGGGGTCAAAGCCGGTATCGGCATGTTGCGCAGCGATCAAGCTGCGAACAAGAAGCGCCGAAGCGAACGCCAGCATCAGCGTGATGGCGATTTCCGCGATCACGAGCGTGCTGCGAAATGCTTGACCGCGCCTCCCCGTGCCGGCGGTCGGCGAACCTTCTTTCAGCGCGGTGGTTAGGTCAACTCTTCCAGCATTCAAGACAGGAGCAAGTCCCGCCAGTAATCCGACGGCGACAGAAAGCACCGCCGCAAAAAGCAAAATGGGAATATCAAGCGTGGCTTCTGAGAGGCGCGGAATATCACGTGGGCCAATCAGTATGAGCGTGCGCAAGCACCACCCTGCCAGTAGCAATCCCAATGCGCCACCGATGGCCGCGATAACAATATTTTCCGTGAGCAGTTGGCGGACCAAGCGCGCACGCCCGGCGCCGATCGCCACTCGAATCGCGATCTCTCGAGCGCGCGCTGTGCTTCGAACGAGCAGAAGGCTCGCGACATTGGCACAGGCAATGATCAGCACCAGACCTACTGCGCTCATAAGAACGAGCAGCGTTGTGCGAATGCCGTTGCCCATTACCTCAGTCAAGTAGGCGGAATACGCGCGATGATCATCCTCGGGCCCTGGGTCGCTGAGCGCCAACCGCTGCATGATAGCGTCGAGGTTGGTGCGTGCTTCCGAGAGACTTTTGCCGGGCTTCAGAAGACCGAGGCCGCGCAGCGAGCCATGTTCACTCCGCTTTACGGCGCGGCCAGCCGTGCGGCCCAGCGGCAAATAAAAATCAACGTCCTCCGGAAAAAACTTAAAGCCCGGAGAAAGAACGCCGACGATCTGATACGACTTGCCATTGAGCTCGAGAGACTCGCCAACCGCTTTCTGATCTCCACCGAGGGTGTTCTGCCAAAAGTTCGCGGTGACTACGACCGTAGGATCAGCGCCGGGCTTGTCGTCGGAGTCCAGGAATGCACGCCCCAACAGAGGTCTAGCGCCAATCAATTGGAGAAATCCGCCGCTAACCAGCATGGCGTGAGTGAGCACCGCGTCGCCGCGGCCGGTAAGAGTGAAGTCGGTGCCTCCAAAGAGCGCCATCTTCTCGAAGCCGGTGTTTTCGCTGCGCCAGTGCTCAAAATTAAGCCAGGTGATACTGATGCCAGCGGCCTTCGCAGTGGATTCGCCGAGCCAGACAAGCCGCTCGCCGTTGGGATAGGGAAGCGGCCGCAAAAGCACGGAATAGACGACGCTGAAAATGGCAGTGTTCGCGCCGATGCCGAGTGCAAGCGTCAGAATTACCACAGCCGAAAAACTCGGCGACCTGCGAATACCGCGCAGGCCATACCGAACATCCTGCAGAACAGTCTCGAACCGCGGAAACTGCCACGCTTCCCGCGCCTTCTCCTGCGTCTGCGTCAGGTTGCCGAACGCACGGCGCGCCGCAGCGTGAGCTTCGTCGGCAGGCATACCGCGCTCAATGTTTTCGGAAGTCATCAAGTCGAGATGCGCTTGCATCTCGTCGGAGAGGTCGCCGTCAAGGCCACGGCGACGATGCAAAGCGCTGGAAATCTTTGACCACCATTCACGCATGGTTTTCACCTTTGCGGAGCCAGTACGCGTGCCATGGCTTCGACGAAACGCATCCATTTCGACTTTGCCGCGACCAACTGGGTACGCCCGAGAGGCGTCAGCCGGTAATACTTGGCGCGCCGGCCGTTCGGTGTTTTTTTCCACTGCGAAGCAATCCAACGCCGCTGAAGAAGGCGTTGAAGAGCCGGGTAGAGCGAACCGTTGTCGACAAGAAATTCGTCCTCAGACTGGCGTCCGAGGTATTGCGATATGCCATAGGCATGGTTGGGGGCGGCTTGCAAACTACGAAGAATCAGCACTTCGAGCGTGCCCTGCAGGAACTCGAGGCGCTGCAGTGGATTGTCTACAGTAGACACCCTACCTATTTACAAGCGGAAAGTGTTACTGTCAAGCGATCTTTACGGATGGCCATTCCAGTTGTCAGAAGCGGTGAACGGGGCCGATCAAGTTCCAGTGGATCGAGTACCACGTTAGAAAGACGCAGGCTCCGGCCACCAGAGAAAATTTCACGCGGGAGATAGTGCGGACGTCTGCGCGGCGCCAGATGCGGAGTCCGGCGATGAGCGCGAAGATGCTGAAGAAAGCGGCCAGGACAGCGAACCAGTTGGTCAGCCAAAAGTAGCGTTCGATGGTTGGGAATGCAGGCAAATCCGCGTCTTGCAAGTTTGCGCCTAAAGCTGCGAGCCAAATTCCAACGATAATCCATGTGAACGCCGCGAGGCGCGGACCGATGGAAATCCACAGCGTGCCGGGCTGCGTTTTGAATGGCGGGCGATCGCGAAAGAACAACTTCCTGCCCAAGCGAACCAAGCTGGCAAGGACAACCGGGAGCAGGATCAGCACGCTTACGGCGAGAGAAACGCCCACAAAGGATTTGTGCTCATACCAGGGAACGCGCTGGAGCTGAACGCCCGGAAAGCTGACGGCGAGGCGTACGATTTTTCCTGAAGAGTCTCGAATGGCGAACAGGCGAGGTTGATCGTCTTCGACCTGCCAAAGATCCTTGCCGATGGGCCTCCATTTGCGGGTGTGGCCGCGCAAGTCTTTGGAGGTGTCGATAGTCAGGATGCCGTCTTTGTCGACCTTTGCCACGGCCTGCCCGGGAGGATTCGAGATAGCTAACTTAGTGCTGTCGGCGCGGCGTGTCGATTGGTAAGTGCCGGCAATGTCCTTGAGTTGCTCGACGGGGAAGGATTGAAACGCCGTTTGAGTGGAAGAGGGGAAGTAGCGATCCGCGAAACCGTCCAGGAGCTCAGCGCGATTGCGGCCAGCCGAGCCGGCGGAATTATAAGAAACGAAAATGACAAGTTTTTGCGCAGGCTCGAGTAGAAACATGCTGTGGAAGGCGACCAAGTCTCCATCATGACCGATAAAATGAAGATTGTTGCGCCAGGTTTGATAGAAGCCCATGCCCGCCGGGGGCAGTTGGTTCGATGCCTGGAATTGGGGAGTCCACATAGCGTCGCGCGTTTCGGTCTTGAGGATGCGGTGACCATCCAGCTCGCCGCCGTTTAATAAAGCCAAAGCGAACCGTTCCATGTCACCTGCGGCTGAAGAGATGCCGCCGGCGGGAGCGGGCTGGAAAATTTCGAAGCCAATGGCAGGTTTTTCGGTGCTGGCCCGGTAGCCATCCGAGGCGTTGGAAACGAGATCGGCGGGCAGGGGTTCATTGAAGCTGGAATGCTTCATGCCGAGCGGCTGGAAGATGTGCTCCGAGACGTATTGTTCGAAGGGTTCGGCGCTGATGCGTTGAACGATGTATCCCGCAAGCCCGACGCCGTAATTCGAATAGGCCGGTATTTCGCCCGGCGGATACATCCTGTGAGGTTGATAGGCGATCAGGAAGTCGCGGAGAGAAGAAGCTGTTTTAGGATCGACAACAAGAATGTTGTGAACGACTTCTTCGAAGCCACCGGTGTGCGTCATCAGATTTCGCAGAGTGATGGCCTTGCCGAAGGCCGGGGCGATCTGGAAATCGAGATACTTGTTCACGTCGGCGTCGATGTCCAGCTTGCCTTGTTCGGCGAGTTGCATGACGGAAACCCAGGTGAAAAGTTTGGAGATGGACGCCAGGCGGAACATGGTGGTGTCCGGATCGACGTGCGTCTTTTTTGTAATGTCTGAGTAGCCGTAGCCTTTTTTCAGAAGTTCCTTGCCGTCTTTCATGACGAGCACAGTGGCCCCGGCGACGTCACTGCGCTCCATCTGGAGCGGGACGAGACCGTCGAAGAATGCTTCGAGGTCAGCTTTTTCGAGAGGGTGCGCGGCGGGCGCCGGAGTTGCAGCGGAGGGCTTTGTTTCCGTGGCCGCGGAAGGCGCAGCCGTTTTTGAAGGAGCCGGTGTCTGCGGCGGTAGTGCGAGCGCAGGAACAAGAGTGCAAAGCGCGAGAAGAAGGAAGAGCGAGCGAAGCCGGGTCATGTCGCCTCCGAATGACAAGGAACAAAGGACAGAGTGTCTTGGAAACGGAATGCGTACGCAACAGAAATCTGAAAATCAGCGGAGTTGGAGAATAATCGTGCCTATTCAGAATGCGAGCCGGCTGACGCCATGTCCAAAGATTCAGGACAATGGTGGGGATTGCTGTGGAGGAGGAAGAGCGGATATGATGCGGGCGCTTCGAAGAAGGAGAGAGGATCCAGAATAACCGCCGGGGTTCCGGCTGAGTAGTGAGGAGGAAAAATGAAAAGGATGTTTCCGATTTTGCTGATCTTGGCATTGGGACAGACAGCTTCCGCGCAGGACTGGGCGAAGGAGAAGCTGGCAAAGTCTTCGCGACACCAGGAATGGGTGACCGTGAAGCACGATGGACGGGCGGTGGAGACTTTCGTCGTGTATCCTGAGTCGAAAGACAAGCGTCCAGTCGTGGTGATCATTCACGAAATTTTCGGGATGTCCGATTGGGTGCAGGACTTGGCGGATCAGGTGGCGGAGGCGGGGTATATCGCAGTTGCGCCCGACCTTCTCTCCGGAATGGGGCCCAATGGTGGCCGAAGCTCGTCATTTGAACAAGGTAAGACCAACGAAGCGGTGGGCAAGCTCAATCCGGATCAAGTGACAGCGGACCTGAACGCGGTGGCGAATTACGGGATGAAACTGCCGGCGTCAAACGGCAAACTGTTTGTCGCCGGTTTCTGTTGGGGAGGCGGCCAAACATTCCGATTTGCAACGAATCGGGGCGACGTGGCGGCTGCGTTTGTTTTTTACGGCCCGCCGCCGGAGAAGGACGCAATGGCGCGCATCAAGGCGCCCGTGTATGGATTCTTCGCCGGCAATGACGCGCGGATTTGCGCTATGATTCCGGACGCGATCGCCAACATGAAGGCCGCAGGTAAAACGTTTGAGCCGGTTACTTACGATGGCGCTGGGCACGGGTTCATGCGCGCGGGCGAAGCGCCGGATGCAAACGACGCGAACAAGAAAGCGCGAACGGACTCGTG
>Ga0210402_10001690_pt1 | contig 22513 bp, 25 predicted proteins | sample IncBWC7MmetaG_FD_161055 | JGI IMG/M metagenome (GOLD analysis project Ga0210402, IMG submission 161055) | Forest soil microbial communities from Barre Woods Harvard Forest LTER site, Petersham, Massachusetts, United States - Inc-BW-C-7-M | ecosystem: Environmental > Terrestrial > Soil >... | reverse complement strand
ACTCGAAACCGAGCGGCAGAAGGAGCACGACGCGATCAAGGCCGCGAATCGGGTGAAGTCGCGATGAGCCTGAACAACATGGGTCTCGGCTTCACCTTCACCGCGAAGGACATGGCGACCTCGACGATGGATCACGTCGAGGGATCGTTTCACAAGATCACGCACGCCGCGCACGAGATGAGCGAGAACATCTCCAAGTCGTTCATGGCGTTCGGCGGCGCGAAGGAAGTGCTCGAAAAGGGGATGCAGGTCTTCGAGGCGTTCGAGCCTGCGATCAAAGACGCGCACGAGTTCGAGGCCGCGATCGCGCTCGTCTCGACGCGCGTGAGCGAGGCGCAGTATCCGCACGAGCTACTCGCGAAGGACGTCACCGAGATCGGGATCAAGTTCGGCATGCTCCCGACCGACGAGGCGAAGGTCTTCTACGACGCCGTCGCGAACGGCGCGGACGACTCCGCGAAGATGACGGGGCTCATGACCGCGGCGAACGAGCTGGCGACAGCGACGCAAGGCGATCTTCAACAGTCGATGTCGTCGACGGCCGAGCTGCTCAAGGTCTACGGGATCTCGTTCGAGGACGCGACCGAGGCGACCGATCGTCTCTTCGTCGCGTCGTCGAAGGTGCCCGGGGGCTTGCAGGGCATGGAGTCGATCCTCGATAAGATGGCCCCGGTTGCCAAGCAAGCGGGCGTCGGAATGGATCAGCTTCTCGGCTACGTCGAACAGCTCTCGGCCGCGGGCATCCAAGGTCGACCCGCGGTCGCCGGACTCAAAGCCGTGATCGACGCGATGATCACGCACGGTCCGAACATCCTCGCGCAGTCGGTCGGCAAGACGAACTTGCAGCTTCAGAAGATGTTCGGCTCGACCGAGGGCGCGACCGTCGCGATGGCTCTCATGCGCAACGGCGGCAGTGATCTCGCTGGCGTCATGGACGAGCTGGCGCACGCGCAGGGCAAGACGGCCGAGGCCGCCGAGAAGATGCTCGAAGCGCACCCCGAGAAGAAGTTCGCAGCGCTCTCGGCCGCGGCGTCGAAGATGATCGGCGAGGTGCTCTTGCCGCTCGAAGAGGGATTCTTCAAGGTCAAGAACGCCGTCCTCGAAGCCTTCCTCAAGATCCCGAAGCCGATCGTCACCGTCATCGTGAAGATCGCCGCAGCGCTCGCAGGGGCCGCGGGCGCGGCGCTCCTCGTCGCGGGGGCCGTCGCCTACGGCAGCGCAGCGATCTCGGCGCTCTCGGGAGTGTTCGCGGCGCTCTCCGAGGTCATGCTTCCCGTCATCGCCGTCGTCGGCGCGCTCGCGCTCGCGAGCTACGCGTTCACGAAGGCGTGGGAAACGAACTTCGGTGGGATTCGCGATTTCCTGCAACCGATCTTCGACAACGTGAAGATGATCTTCGTCTCGCTCTACGAGCTGTTCTCGGGCGGCGGCTTCACGGCTGACACGTACAAGAAGCTCGAAGAGCATTCGGGGATCAAGAACTTCGCGATCACCGTCTTCATGTGGGTCTCGCGCATCGAGAATTTCTTCGAGGGCCTGAAGACCGGGATCGAGGCGTCGCTGTCCAAGCTCGCGCCGACCTTCCACATGCTCGGCGAGTCGATCACGCGCGTCGCGAATGCGTTCGGTTTGCTCCTCGGCGGCAAGGACTCGCCCGACGCGGCGGCGGCTAGCTTCGATCGTTTCGGCGAGGTCGGCGTCGCCGTCGCTACCGTCGTTGGGAACATTTTCAACTGGCTCGCGAATGTCGCCGCGATCGTGATGAGCGCGTGGCTCGACTACGTCTCGGGCGTCGTCTCGGGCTTTCAGACGTCGCTCGGTCCCGCGGTCGATCAGATGTCGACGGTGTTCGGCTTCCTCTGGGACCAGATCAAACAGCTACTCGTCACGCTCGGCATCATGACCGAGAGCACGGTCAACGCGGGCTCGGGGTGGCAGACCTTCGGCAAGATCGTCGGCTTCGTCGGCGGCATCGTCGTCCAGATCGTCGGCGGGATCGTCGCCGTGATGGGCGGGCTCGTGTGGCTCATCGACAAGGTCGTGCAGGGGCTCAAGTTCATCCGGGGCGAGTCCCCCGCGGACGTCATGGCCCGCTTGCAGCGCGAGGACGCCGCGAAGACGGGCGCAGCGCCCCCGGGAAGCGCTACGACGCCGACGACGACCGTTAGCGCCCCCCCGGCGCTCGGGGCCGCTGGCGGGTCTCCTGGCCCCCGCTTTGGGGCGGCGGGACTCTCCCCGACGATGACGTCCCCGGCGCTCGCCTCGGCCGGCGCCCCCGGCGCAGCCCCCGACATGGGCGCCCTCACCGAACACCTCTCGAAGATCAGCAAGAACACCGAAGCGGGTCCGACGCTCACGGGGGTCGTAGTCGTCGACGGCGAGCAGCTCGCGAAGTTCACCGCGAAGCAAAACAAATCGTCGGCGCAGCGCAGCGGCGAGCCGTCGCCCGTGGAGACCTGACCATGTCGGCTTTCGGAGACTACGCGCCCGATCGGATGTCGCTCATGAACACGAGCACGGCCGTCTCGGTCGAGGCGCAGTTCAATCCGACGCAGCTCGACGAGGATCTCGCGGTCAACTGGAACAAGCTAGCGGTCCTCGGGCTCTCGCACATGCCGCTTCAGTATCAACAGACCGACAACCACGCGATGAGCTTCGAGCTGGCGTTCCGCGCGTGGGACAAGAACCCCACGTCGCGCTTGGCGGACATCCACTACAAGCGGCGCTTCCTTCTCTCGCTCTGCTACCCGTCGCGAAACTCGCCCGCTACGGTCGTCGGCGGCGCTCCTCCGCGCGTCCTGTTCGTGTGGCCGTCGAGCCTCGCGGGCGGCTTCGTCTCGCTGACGAGCGTGATCAAGAAGCTTCACCTCTCGCACACGTTCTTCAACCGAAAAGGAGACTCGGTCCACTTTTCGTGCAAGGTCGACCTCGAAGAGATTCGCGACTTCCGGCTCTACTCGGAAGACGTGCTCACGATGGGCACCGCGCGCAGCGGGCAGCTCGCCCCCGGACAGTCCACGGGCGGCGCGAGCGACGGGACCGGCTGATGCCCCCGCAACTCTTCTCGCGGTTTCAATTCTGCGTCGGATACATCGATCCGGTGACCGGGCTCTTGACGCTCACCGATCGCGACCCGTACCGCTTCGCCCCCTTCTCGGACAATATCCAACACGCCGTGAAGAGCGGCGACACGCTTTTCTCGATCGCGAACCGCTACTACGCCGCGATGAAGCAAGCTCCGCAACTATGGTGGGTCATCGCCGACTTCCAACCCGAGCCCATCCTCGATCCGACGATCCAGCTTGAGATCGGGCGCGTGCTTCAGATTCCCTCACTCCAAACCTTGCAGACGGAGATTTTCGCGTCGACCCGTCAGCAAACCTCGGCGACGTGACCCCATGGCGATCACTCGCGACGCGCCGGTCTACACGGTCAAGATCGGCTCGGTCATTCAGACCGCCACGCAAGGCGTAGCAGGATCCTCGACGTCGTCGGGCTCGTCTGCGGTGCGTCAGCCGACGAGCTTCACGAACACGACGAACACGGCCGGCGCGACTCCCGCGCCCACGGCGGCGGCGTGCGGCTACACCTTCACCTCGGTCCCCGTCGACGTCACCGAGCGCGTCGTCTCGCTAGAGTTCGACGAGGACGATCAGAAGATCGACGAGATGACGCTGACGCTGAACAACTTCGATCTCGCGCTCTTCGACGATCCGAATTGGAAGCAAGGCAACGGGCTCCTCGTCACGTGGGGCTACGCGGGCTTCCTTACGCCGACGCAGACGCTCGTGATTCAGAAAATCACCGGCTCGATCGTGATGAAGGTCGTCGCGCACGCGATGAGCGCGACAATGAACAAGATCAAGCAGTCGCAGACCTTCGAGAACATGAAGCGGAGCGACATCGTCTCGGCGATCGCGAAGGCGAACGGATTCGCGTCGAACGCGCAATTCGTCGACGACTCCGAGGTGATGATCTCGGCGACGCATCAGGCGCGCATGACGGACTTCGAGTTCTTGCAGCATCTCGCCAAACGCGAAGGCTTCGTCTTCTACGTCGGTCCCGATGGGCTGCATTGGGAGCGGCGCAAGACGACGAGCGCGCCGACGCGCCGACTCATCTACTACGTCGACCCGGGCGCGGGAGACATCCTCACGTGGAACCTAGAGAACGACGTCACCGCTCTGCCCGGCGCGGTGCAAGCGGTCTGCCGCGATCCTCTTGAGAAGTCGACCATTCGCCAGATCGGCTCGAACACCGACACCGATCGAACCGACACGGCGCCCGAGGTCATCGCGAGCGTCTCGGCGCGAACGGGCGTCGTGAGCGTAGGCGCCCCCGGCGCCACGACGAGCCCGCCCGCAGTCCCCACGGCTTCGCCCGCGGTCACGCGGTTCAATGGCGTCGTCGTCGATCCCGCGACGCCCACGGCGGCGAGCGCGATCGTCCTCTCGAACGCTCCGAACGCGGCAGCGGCGAAGCGCGAGGCGGACGGGAAATACGTGAAGTCGCAGCAAGTCGCCGCGCATATCACGCTCGAATGCGTCGGCGACCCGACGGTCCGCGCGAAACAGATCCTCGACATCCAAGGGATCTCGAAGCGGCTCTCGGGGCTCTACTACTGCAAGAAGGCGAAGCACAAGGTCACCGCGAGCGGCTACACGATGTCGCTCGCGTGCGTGACGAACGGCTTGAACGGCGGCCCGGGGACGCAAGGTGTGAAGTCGGACAAGGCGGTCAACGAGAAGAGCCCGAAGGAGACCGATCAACTGAACCCCTACCAAGTCTCGGGACGGACCGGCGAGGTCACCTATCAGCCCGACGGCGGAAACACCGGCACATGAGCAACCACGAGAACGACCACGGAGACATTCGCTACTTCGCGATGTACGTCGGGACGGTCGTGTCGGCGGCCGACCCGCAAGCGCTCGGGCGCGTGCGCGTCACGATCCCCGGCTTGCTCGAAGGACAGTCGGGATGGTGCTTCCCGATGGGCATGCCGGGCGGCGGCGGCAAGGGCGTCGGGATGAAGATGGTCCCGCGCTCGGGCGCCGAGGTCGCGGTGTTCTTCAAGGGCGGCGATCCCGATTGCCCCTACTACATGCCGGCGCAATGGGGCATGCCGGGCGGCGCGAGCGAGGCGCCGATCTGCGGCGAGAACTTTCCGACGTCGAGCACGGGCGTCACCGAGGGCGCCGAGAAGATCGACGTCATCGAGACCGAGAAATACATCATCACGATCGACAACCGCGACGGCTCCGAGACGCTGCGCCTGAAGGACAAGAAGAACGGCGACATGATCGAGATGGACGGCACGGCCGCAACGGGACCGGGGATCACGATCTACGGGACCGCGGCGGTCTACATCAAAAGCGACGGCGCGTTCGTCGTCGATGCGCTCTCGTGCACGATCAACGGGCGCACGATGTCCGACGGCGATCAGCCGTTCTAGGATCAGAAGGAACCTTATGGCTCTCCCCGATCTGAACAACTTCTGCAACCCGCCCGCTCCGCAGACGTGCGCCCCCCTCTGCATCACCTTCCCGGGCGGCGCTCAATTCTGCGGCGTCGGCGGCACCACGCCCCCGGACTCTCTATCGTTCGCCGCGAGTGCCGTCGCGCAAGCGACCGTCGCGCTCGCTCCGCTGCAACCCGTCTTCGACGTGATCAACGTTCTCGTCGACCTCGTCGCGTGCGTGAAGGCGATCCCCGGCATCCTCGGGCCGCCCCCGAACCCCGGCAAGCTGATCGCGTGCTTCCCGAAGCTCGTCGACGACCTCGCGAAGCTGCTCGGAATCCTTCCGCCGCTCTCGGTGCCCGTCCTGATCGCGAGCATCCTCGAAGCGATCCTTTGCTTCCTCGAAGGACTGCGCGCCGTGATCATGAGCATCTTGAACAAGCTGATCCGAATCCTCGCGGCGCTGCTCCGCGTCAAGGTGACGGGCTCGCTCGCGCTGCAAGTCGCCGTCGACTGCGAACAGCAAAACCTCGACGGCTTCCTCGCTTGGATCTCCACGCTCGTCGAGCCGATCACGTGTCTGCTCACCCTGATCAATGCGCTGCTCGGACTCATCGGCTTGCCCGAGCTGAACATCACGCTCTCGGTCGGCGTCGACGTGAGCGCGCTCGAAGCGATCCTGACCCCGATCGACGACATCATCGCGATCCTGAAGGCGCTCCTCGCCTCTTTGCCCGTCGGGGGGTCCTGCTAGGGCCTGTTCGAGCGCCTCGCATGCGGATAGGCTAGGGCCGTTATGCCGGGTCCCCTCATCGAGAACCTCACCCCCGATCCGAGCGCGGGACCCATCGGGCAAAACACGGCGATCAGCTTCGACGTCGTCGACGCGGCGGGCACCTTCACGGACATCCTCGTCCTCGTCTACTTCCCCGGGACGAACCTCGTCGAAGTGCCTTGGGACGGCGCGGCCTTCACGCCGTTCTACAATGCGCAATCGTCGATCGCGTCGGTCACCGACGGCCCGAACAGCGGCTACCACTTCGTCTTGAATCGCGCGGGCGGGTGGCCGGCTGCGCCGCAGCTCGTCGTCCACGCGATCGACACGTCGGGCAACGAGAACCCGCCATGAGCAACCCGCACCGCTACACGTATCAGCTCACGCCCCGGGCGGCGCCCCCTCCGCTTCCGCCGAGCCCGATCGCGCTCATCTCGTCGAACATCTATAGCCCGACGGTCCCCGCCTTCCTCGGCTCGGGACTCATCCACCCTTTCATTCGCGATCAGAAAAACGACTTCGCGAACGACAATGGGCTGAACGTGATCAAGTCGTGCGTGAGCGAGATCCTCGGCACCTTCGCCGCGGACGATAGCGGCGTGATGCAAGGCGAGCTTGCGTGGCGTCCGTCGTTCGGCTCGCGCATCTACCTCTTGAAGCACAAGAAGGGGCCGCTGCTCATCGAGGCATCGCGTCACTACGCGACCGACGCGCTCGCGCGATGGGAGCCGCGCGTGACGAACCTGCGCGTGACCTCGGCCTTCTTCCCGTCTCAGCTCGCGCTCTACATCGACCTCATCTACGACGTGATCTCGAAGAACGTCCCCGGCAATCAAGTGATCTTCCAAGGCGTGGCCCAAAGAGTCGGCGTCCCGATGCAGGCGGCAGCATGAGCAACGCGCCGATCCTTCCCGCGAGCCTCGACTACACCGACAAGGACTTCGCCTCGATCCGCCTTCGGCTGCAAGCGCTCATCCGATCGGTCTTCCCGACGTGGACGGATTTCAACGTCGCGAACTTCGGCGACATCCTCCTAGAGCTGTTCGCCTTCACGGGCGACATCCTCACCTACTACCAGGACAACCAAGCGCGCGAGTCGCGGCTCGTCACGGCCGTTCAGCTTCAGAACGTGATCGCGCTCGCGCAGATGCTCGGCTACACCGTGCAAGGCGCCGAGGCCGCGCAGACGGAAGAGACGCTCACGCTCGCGTCCCCTCCGATCGGCACCGTGACGATCCCGAAGGGCTCCGTCATCCTGACGGCGAACATCACCGGGACGGTTGCGTTTCAACTTCTTGCCGACGCCTTCTTCGCCGCGGGTCTGAACCCGCCGACGGTGAAGGTGCTCGTCGAGAACTCGACCGATCAGACCGACACCTTCACCTCGAACGGACTGCCGAACCAAACCTTCGTCCTTTCGCAAGTGCCGTTCCTCGACACGAGCAACGGCGTCCCCATCACCACATTCACCGCGGCGGACGGCGTCTACACCGAGGTCGTCAATTTTCTCGACTCGACCCCCACGGACAAACACTTCACGGTCTCGATCTCGGCGACGGGGCAAGCGACGATCATGACGGGCGACGGGATCAACGGCTCGATCCCGAGCGGCGCGATCACCGTCGACTACCGCACGGGCGGCGGCAGCGCGGGCAATGTCGAGCCTACGACCATCTCCCGAATGCAGGGGCAGTTCACCGACAGCCTCGGCAACCCGGTCGCGGTTTCAGCGACGAACGCGCAGCAAGCGCAAGGCGGGCTCGATCCGCAGACCGTCGCTCAGATCCAGGTTGCCGCTCCCGCGGGCCTGCGCTCGAACACTCGCAGCGTGTCGATCGACGACTTCGAGACGAACGCGCTCCGCGTCCCCGGCGCAGCTCGCGCGCTCATGGTGACCTCGAATCAGGATCCCGCGGTCGCCGAGAACACGGGCGACCTCTACATCGTCCCCGTCGGCGGCGGCGTCGCGGGCGTGGCTCTCTTGAACGCCGTCTTCACGATGGTCACCGTCACCTATCCCTCGACGCTCACCTTCAAGGTGAACACCTTCTCGGCGCGCTACCTCTCGGTGAATGTCTTCGCGCGCTTCTACAAGCAAAAGGGATTCACGGGCGCGCAGGTCGGCGCGAATCTCCGCGCGACCCTCGCGGCTTTCTTCGCCGTGCAGAACGCCGACGGCACGCCGAACAAGAACGTCGACTTCGGCGCCAACCTCACCGACACGAACGGCAACCCAGCGCCGAGGATCTCGATCAACGGACTGATCGACGCGTGCGAGCAGACGACGGGCGTGAGTGAGATCGGCGGCAACCCGACCGACTTCCTCTTGAACAACGCGCACGGCGATCCGACGCTCACGCCCGAGCAGTTTCCGGCACTCGGAACCGTCACGCTCATCGACGGAGATACCGGGCTTGCCGTATGACGATCGCGAACCTGTCCTTCGAGACGCAAGGGCCGAACCCCGGCGATGCCGCGCTATGGACGCGCTCGGTCTCGGTCCCCTTCATCTTTGAGGCGTTCGAGACGCCGCTCTTCGAGTCGCGCTTCGAGGGGTTCGAGAGGGGATGGGGCGTCGACGACTTCGTCGACTCGCTCATCGTGCCGACGAACGCGGCGGCGATGGACTTCGGAACCGAGCCCTCGGGCGGCGTGATCACGCCCTACGACGGCTTCGAGCGCGGGTGGCGGCTTCCCAATTCGCACGGGCTCGCGATGAGCGGTCCGGGTCCCTACTTCGGCGCCGCGCCCCCCTTCAACGGCTACCCCTACGGGCTCCGCGCGCCCTTCGCGCTCTTCAACGGCGCGACGCTGAACTTCACGATCACCGACGCGGACGGCGAAGCTACGGTCGTCGCGTGCGTCTTCTCAACGGGGCAGTTCGTCGACATCACGCACGCGCTCGCTACTGAAGTCGTCCACGCGATCAACGTCGCGATCGGAACCGCCTACGCGGGCTCGCCCGCGGCCGGATTCGCCTTCTACGACGCGTTCGGCCACGTCTTCATCCGAACCGTCGAGACGGGCGGCGCGACGGTTCAAGAGGGCGGCGCGACCGGGATCACTGCGGCGGTCGTCAGCAAAGTCGGGAGCGTCGTCACGCTCGACGGCTTCCCGAACTTGAACGACAGCTTCGTCGGGCTCCCCGTCGCTTTCACGGGCGCGTCGAGCCCGGGGAACAACGTCACGACGCCGATTGTGTCGGTCACGTACACGGGGCCGGGTCAGTGGTCGATGACGATCAGCAACGCGGGCGGCGTCGCGCCCGACGCGAACAACGGCTCGATCGACTGGACGATCGCTCCCACGATTCCAAGCTCGGGCTGCGCGATCTTCGTGAACGGTTCGAGCACGTCGCTCGCCGCGCTCGGGTGGGAGCCCGGCAACTACGCGGGCGGCGTCGACGCGCAGCACCCCGGCGACGAGACGGCGATCTTCATCTTCGACAGCGCCGTTCAGGCGCTCTTCAGTGCCGTCGAGTTTCCGCCGCACGGGATCGCCTACGACGGCTTCGAGGCGGGATGGCCCGTCGCTCAGATCCCGTTCTATCTCGCGTGGTCGGCGGTCCCCGCGGCGACTGCACTCTTCGACAGTGGCTCGGTCGCCTACGAGAACTTCTCGGCGGGATGGGACAACGTCCCCTATCACACCGTCATGCCCGCGACGACGACGATGCTCTTCCCGGGTCAATCGTTCCCGACGCAGCCCTACGAGAACTTCTTCGACTACTTCCCCGACGAGACCGTCGCGCCCGACTTCACGACGAGCAAGATCAACGACGTCGGAACGTCGCACGTGAACGGCGACGCGGTCACGATCTACGCGGGCGTCACGCCGCAAGGCAACGCTGGGCTCGTCCCGAGCGGTCTGAACCCGCTGATCACCTACTACGTCGTCAGCGCTACAGCGAACTCGTTCAAGCTCTCGCTCACGAGCGGCGGACCGGCCGTCGCGTTCACCGACAACGGGACAGCGCCTTGCTTCATCAAGGCCGACCCTACGCAATACTGGACCCTAACGAACGTAGGAATTTGAGGGCGCGCCATGGCCGAAGCAGATTGGACATTTTTCTCGGACGGTCTCGACACGGCGAGCGTTCTTCGCGGCGTCACCTCGGGCGAGACTCCTCCCCCGGGCGGCGGCAGCTTCGTGTTCGGGATGAACTCGGTCGTGACGTCGGCCGGCGCGGTCGGGCTCTTCGCGGCTCAAGTGAACTTCGCGCCCATGGCGAAGGGCATGTCGATCAGCGCAGCGATCAAGCGCGGCGTGAGTGGCGGGCCTACGAATTTCTCACCCTTCATCTTCTGCGGCGCGCAGAACAACGTCCTCGGGTCGAGCCCGGGGACGAAAGGCTACATGCTCGGGCTCGCTGACGCGGACCCGCATTGGATCACGCTCGTCAAAGGACCGCTCGTCACCGGCACGCCGGGCGCGCAACCTCCGCAGTCGGGCGTCCTCGCGGTCGGCAACGAGACGTTCTTGAACAACACATGGCTTCAGATCCGGCTCGACATGATCGTGAACACGAACGGCGACGTGATCCTTCAGATGTTTCGCAACGACCTTACCGTCGTCGGCGCATCGGTCCTCACGCCGACGTGGGAGCCACTGCCCGGCGCGGCGCAGTTCGTCGACGACGCGCTCGGCGTCAACTCTGGCTCGGCTCCGTTCACGAGCGGCTACGGCGGTTTCGGATTCGCGACCAAGGACGTCACGCGACGCAGCTACTTCGATCAGCTCGTCGTGTCGAGGCAACTATGAGCGTAGGACTCGCTTCAACGCAAAACGGACCGACGAACCCGCTTCGGATCGGGAACGTCTACTTCAAACCGTCGGACTACAATCCCGGTTTCAAGGTCTTCTTTCGCGTCGTGCTCGAAACAACGGACCCCGGGCATCAGGCGAACATCGATCTCGTCGACGTGAACAACGTCCTCGGCAACGGTGCGGGCGCCGAGGTGCCCGGGTCTCTTCTTCAGACGACGAACACGACGGGGACGGATCTCGAAGTCGAGCTGAACGCCGCGGGCGGCAATCTCGAAACGCTGGGATCGAACATCATGCTTCTCGCGCGAATCTGGCTCACGACAACCCTTGCCGGACAGTCCGTGACGTGCAGTCACGCGGCTATCCTCGTGCAGTGAAGTCATGGCTTGGACCTACGACGTCAACAAGACCCCGGCGACGGGGGCCGACATTTGGATCGAGGTCATCACGACGCTGCTCTCGGTCGGGTGGACGCTCCCGCAGTGGAGTGACGCCACGAACGTCCATGTAGCGGGCGCGCCCGTCGCCGCGAACCTGAAGAACTATCAGTCGTGGTTTCGTCTTCGCTCGCCCGCAGATCCTACGACGGGCGCGCAGCGCGAGATCGTCGTTCAGAATGGACAGGGCAGCGCGTCTTACCAATATTGGGCCATGAAGTATTCCGCCGCGGCGGGCTTCACGAGTACGACCATGATCGGCCAAGTGTCCTTGGTCAACGGGTCCACGACTGTCTACTTCCTCACCGACGGGAACGCGCAGTACCCCTATTACAATCTGCCCGCGAACAAATTCCTCGTCTTCGCGACGCAACCGACGGTCGCCTATCAACTGAACGGCGCGGGCGCCGTGAACACGACGCACGGAACGATGACGAGCGCGTACACGGGCGCTTCCGGCTTGTCGACTTGCTCGCCCTACCATGTGATCAACGGCAACGCGACAGTGACCAACGGCTCGGCCGCGGTCACGTTCGCGAGCCCGCAGACGTTCCCCGTGGGCGCGGGTCTGATCTTCGCGGCGCAACCTACCGTCGTCTACTACGTGCAGACGGCGACCGTCGCGTCGACATCGGCCACGCTGACAACGATGTACGGCGGCACGGGCGGCACCGGGCTCGCTTACACAAACGTCTGTACCGCGTTGAACGTCCCCGTCGCGCTCGACGAGGTCATGTTCCCCGGCTTCTTCGCCTACGGGTGCCTCGGCGACGAGACTCGCGTGACGCTTCAGCCGTCGGCGATCTGGAATGCCGACGGCGGGATGCGCTTCCACATGGTCGCGGGCGACGCGACCGAAAATTACTCGTGGGAGTTCACGCTCACGACGAACACGACGACGAACATCGTCGCGTGCTTCGGGATGGACATCTTGACGCCGTGGGCGGGAGCGGCCGATCAGGACTGCGCGGTCTGCATCGGACAGTACAGCGGCAACTCGTGGAACGGCTACTCCGTCAGCTACTTGAACAATAGTGGCGCGTTCATTCACTCGGGCGGCGTGAAGGGGGCGCTCTATCAAACTTACTTCGCAGCGCCGATCACCTTCGGCCAAGCTCACATTTGCGCGCAGGGGTGGCAGTCGATGCCGGTCAACTCGTGGTCGGGAGAGAACCCGATCGCCACGCCGGTTTGGGTCTCGAATCAGAACACGGCTCCTCCCTACAATCACTCGTCGGGTGTCCGAGGATACAGTCAACTCATCCTCGCCGACCTGACCACGGGAGCGGGGAAGACGAACCTCGATCTCTTCAGTCTCGACGGCGGCGCACACTACGATCATATCTGGATCAACAACTCGCTTCTGCCATGGCCCTCGGGCGTGGCGGTCACGTTGTGAGGCGGCGCCCATGAGCTACACGTTCCTCGTCAATCAGCGGCCGTCGACGGGCGGCGTTGCGATGTATCTAATCCTCTCGAACTTCATCGCCGCGGCGTGGGTCGTCGAGTCGTCGAGCGACGGGACGACCTACAACTCGTCGGGCAATCAGATCACGGGCGGCGGCACGGGCGCGCACGGCTTGGCGAATAACATGGCTTGGTTTCGCATTCGCGATCCGGGTGGCGTGCGCGAGTTCATCGTGCAGCGCGGGACGACGAACTTGCAGTGGGCGATCAAGTACAGCCCAGCCGCGCGCTTCACGGGTGGAGCGCCGACTGCAACCCAAGTTCCCACGGCGACCGACGAGGTCGCGATTTGGGGAAACATCACGGGCGCGACCCAAACCTACGCGGGTCTCTTCACGTCGGACGGAACGTACAACCTGCACATGGGGATGGGCGACGCGTCGGTTCATTACGCTTTCTGGGCGCAAGCGTTGATCCTCGGGACGACGTCGGGATCGGCGTTCGGTTCGTGGTGCATGGACTACGTGCTCAATTCCGACGTGGGCGATCTCGATCCGACCGTCCACTTCGCGGGAGCGAACGCGCACGACTTTCAAACCGTCGGGCTCGGACTGAACGCGAACTGTTTCTTCACGTCGATCGTGTCGGCGAATTTTCTTCCGGTTCAGCTCGGCCCTTACAAGCCGAGCTACTTCGGGACGACGGCCGGTCAGATCATGGCGAACAACGAGTGGAACGGCTACTTCGACGTCCTCCCCGGAATGTGGTGGAGCCCGACCTACGGGTACAAGGGTTACAGTACACTCTTCACTCCGACGTCGAACACGCTCATGTATACGGGCGACACTGCGAGCGTAGGCAATCCTCCCGTGGCCGGAACCAAGGATCACATGGCGCAAGGTGAATGGAACAACTGTCTGCTCGTGCCCTGGCCCGCGGGCGTGGACGCGGCGAACTGAGGTGCGACCATGAGCTTCTACGCTGCCGTCAATCAAAGAAGGATGACGAACGGTCAGGCGATCTTCGCTATTTTCCAAGCGTTCGCCGCGGCGGGATGGTTGATCCTCGGCTCGGGCGATGGGCTGCTCGGCTACAGCGGCACGGATGGATCGGCGCTCACGTGCGCTTTTCCTTTCGCGGTCGCGGGAAACATTTGGAACACGGACGCGTGGTTTCGAGTCCAGTCTCCTCCCGTCAACGGGCAGCGGCGCGAGTTCGTTCTTCAGATCAGTAGCAGCTACTCGTCGATCCAAATGCGAATGAAGTATTCGCCGAACCCGACGGGGGCGACGGGCTTCGTTGGCGGGAGCCCGAGCGCAACGCAAGTGCCGAGCGCGACCGATGAAGTGATCGTGTACGGCGGCGGGACGGACGCGGCGCCGACATTCAACACATGGGCGCAGTGGACAGACTACCAATTCCAGCAACACATTCTGTTCGATCAGGGTCCGCTCGGCTACTCGTTCATCATCTATCAAGTGACCGTCTTCGGTCAGAACATGAGCAACAGTCTCGTGTGGGTCCTCGACGTCTTGCAGCAAGGGACGACGCAAGCGGGCGATCCTGATCCGTGTGTCATCTTCGTCCAGCCGGGGAACTTCGGCTCAAACCTGATGACGTCGAACTCCTACCCGAAAGGGTTCGTGGGCGGGCTCGCGCCGAGCAACTTCGTGAGCATGGATCTGACGGGGATGAATTTCAGTTCCGGCTATCCCCCTTTCAGCATCGCGGGCAGCGACGGCAACTCGAACAAGATGGCGGTCGTGACTCCGTTCTACGCTCTGCAACCTAGCTCGGCAGCGCAGCCCGGACCGTCGACGAAGGGTTACTCGTCTCTCTTCATGCTGATGCAAGGCAACACCGGGGGCGGCGTCGTCGTGCAGATCGATCCGAACGCCAAAGGAGACCATCTCAACATTTTGACGAACGACGATTTTCGGATCCTGGTCCCGTGGCCGTCGAACACGCCGTACCAGTGCGGGTAGGAGAGAGAAGCTATGGCGAGCTGGATCGGAGTGCTTTACGACCCGCCCTCGAAGGCGACGACGCAGATGTCCCAAGGACCGCTGAACGTCGCCCTCGCGACGCCCACGCTCGTCCCGCAGTACAAGATGACCGGCTGGTATCCGACGGGCGCGGTCTACGAGACTTGGACTTCGTACCGCTACCCGAACACGACACCCCCGAGCGGTCACGCGCTCACCGGCATCTCGTATGTCCAGGTTCAGTAAATGCCGCGCCCCATCGGCCCCATCGGATCGTTCGGCGGTCACCTAGAGCTTCTCGGCAGCGGCCCCGCCCCGCCGACGGGGCTCGACGTGTTCGAGCACGACCCGGGCGTCGATGCGAGTCGGATCATTCCGAGGGGCATCGTTCCCGCGGACGGGAGCTACGTCTTTTGCCTCGGGCACGATGAGCCCGGCTACACCGGGTTCGTTCAGCCCGGCGACTTCGTCGATATCGCGCAGACCGGCACCTTCCCCGCGGGCAACGTGTTCACGTTCCAAGCGGTCACGCGCGGCCCCGTCATCCCGCTTCCGCCCGGCTACGCGTGGATCGCCTCGGTCCTCATGGACGGAACCACGATCGGTTCGCGCACGCTCGCGCCCCTGAAGTTCCCCGACGACGACGCCGACAGCGACGACGTCCTAGAGCCGACGTCGTGGGAATGGTACGTCGATCTCACCGGGATCACGGGCTCGCACAAGATTTCGTTCCGACTCACCTTCACGGGTCCGTCGCTGCCGACGCCCCCGCCCGAGGTGCGGCTTCCCGTTCTCGAAGTCGAGATCCCCGCCTTCTACGTCGACGATCTCGTCTTCTCGACCATCGCAGGATCGGGCGCGCCCTTCATCTCGAACGAGGTGCCGACGGCGGGACAGGGCGAGGGCGTCGCCGGTCCCGCTCCGCTCGACACGACCGCGATCGACTTCGATCTCTTCGGGCTCGGCTCGCATATCAATCTCGGATCGATCGCCGTCACGATCAACGGCACGCCCGCGATCGTGGGCGGCGCCATTCAATCCGGTTTCCACGGAAGCATCGGCGCGAGCGCCGAGATCACGCACGTCACGATCGCGCCGAACATCTCGTTCGCGAGCAACTCGATCGTGACGGTCTCGGTCTCGGCCGCGAACCTCTCGCCGCACACGAACACGCGCACGTGGACCTTCCAAGTCGCCGACACGACCGCGCCCGTGATGTCGAGCATTCAAGCGCTCGCGACGCGGCAGCTTCGCATTACGTGGAGCAAGGTCGTCGACGCGGACGATCCGGTCGGCCCCCACGATGCGCTGAACCCGGCGCTCTACTACGTGCAGGCGGTTCAGCCCGAAAACCTGACGCCCGTGGTGACAGGCGGTCCCGTCGGTCCGCTCATCTACTCGCCCGCGCCCTACATCACCGTCGTCAGCGTCGCGGTCGTCCCGAGCGAGTCGTCGAGCGTCGTCGACATCTTCACGAGCGACGAGCTGACTCCGGGGATCACCTATCTCGTCACCGAGGTCGGCGTCGCCGATCTCGCCGGCAACTTCGAGACGAGCGTGACGGCGACGACGTCGTTCGTTCCGCCCGTCCCCGTCGGCCGCGCGCTGAACCTCTATCGCCTCATGCCGCTCATGAACCGGCAAGAGGACGTGACGCAAGACCTCTTGCGGTTCCTGAACTGTCTCCAAGAGCCGACGGGGCTCTTGCTGCACGACGTCGACACGTGGACGAACATCTTCAACTTCAACCTCGCGGACGACGCGTTCCTCTCGGCGATCCTCGCCGACCTCGGCAACCCATTCCCCTTCGTGCTCTCGACCGAGAGCAAGCGGCAGCTCATCGCGATCCTCGTCGCGATCTACAAACAGAAGGGGACCGCGATCGGCATCATCAATGCGGTCCGCTTCTTCCTCGGGCTCACGATCACGATCGGCACCTACGACAGCTCGGGCGAGTGGATCCTCGGCGAGTCGATCCTCGGCGAAGACCCGATCTCGTTCCCCGCGGGGAACAACGCGTCGATCACTCGGATCGGTCTCACGACTCAATACAGCGTGACCGGGCTCACCGGCATCGACCCGAGCTTCACGGAGACGACGATCAAGTTCGAGGGCGCCGCGAACCTGAACTTCGACACGACCGTCGCGATCGCGACCGTGACGGGGCCGACCTCGCTGACCTTCTTCCTCGCGGGCGGCTACGCGAGCGACACGAACAACGGCTTCATCTCGTGGCAGGTCACCGACGACGCGAGCATCTTCACGGGGAGCGCCGTCCTCGGACCGGGCGGCAGCTATGCGCTCTACGCCTTCACGATCATCAGCTCGATCGCGCTCACCGCGGCGCAAGAGGAGCAGATCGAGTTCATCGCGAACTACATGAAGCCCGCGCACACGCACCTCATCGGGATCGTTGTTCCAACGTCCCCGCCCACGTATGATCCCGTCGAGCTTGGCATCTCCGAGCTTGGCGAGGACTGGATCCTCCACGCCTAACAGGGAAGCCCCGCCATGCTGATCTACGACTGGTACTTCAAGCAAGCCGTCACCGAGGAGCAGATGAACGACGCCTTCGGCGCCGTGCAGTCCTCGATGCAGCTTCTCATGAGCGATCAGAATTTGATCGGCATCGCGCAAGGCGGCACCGTCACGCAAGACACCCCGAGCGCCGACCTCACCGTCGTCGTGGGCGGCCCGCTCTACGCCTACGATCAGCTCGGTCAGCGCATCTTCACGACCGGGACGGGGAACAACCCCGGGCTCGACTGCTCGCAGGATTCGAGTCACGTCACTACGGCGGTCGCGGGCGCGGGTAACGAGAAGTGGATCTCGATCTTCATCCTCTTCGAGCGCGTCCTGTCCGATCCCGTCATCGACGGTAACGGCGCGACGGTCTTCTACGTCAACTCTGAATCGTTCGAGTACCAAGTGCTCCAAGGCGCCGAGGCGCCGATCGGGACCGCGGTGCGCGTCGGGCTGATCAACCCCGGGCTTCTCGTCGCTGACCTTCATCGCGCGTTCGGGCAGACGACGTTTCAAAACTCGGACATCCTTCAGACCGGGACGAAGTTCGGGCAGACCGGACGCTTCCAGGTCACGTTCGACATCACGGGCTCGCCCTTCTCGCTCAGCGCCGGCACGCTCGGCCAAGCGATCACGGCGATGCTCGCGCAGTTGAACACGATCTCCGCGGCGACCCTCACGAACGGCGCCTCGCCCGGGACGCGCTTCTCGCTCTCGTCGGGCTCGGTCTCGTCGCAGCTCGACGCCCTGCAAGGCGGCATCGACACGATCATGACCGTCGGCGCGGACACGGTGAAGACCGTCGTGAACCTGACGGCGCTCCGCGCGATCACCGCCCCGAACCGTCTCGCGAACTCGGTCGTCAACGTGAACCTCTCGACGCCGAATAATCAACAGTACGCGCTTTATTTCTGGAACTCGGGCGACAACTCGACCGACGACGGGCTTACCGTGATCCTTCCCGCCGACACTCCCGCGTTCGGACGGTGGAACATCTCGTACCGCGGCGCGCTCGAAATTCCGGGCGGACTGCCGCAGCTCGATTCATTCGGCAAGGTCAAGCTTCTCGACACGCATTGGGCGATCGTCAGTGCCTTCTACGACCCGACGGCCGGGGGCGGCGCGTGGCAGTTCTCGGGCGTGCCCGGCGACACGGCGTTTCACGTCGCCCCGGGCGGACCGATGACGACCATCGCGGGTCTGCTCACGACCGACAAGATCGCCGTCGAGATGATGTTCGACTACGCGTTCTCGACGGCGGGGACTTTCTTCACGATCAATTTCACGCAAAACGGGAGCCCTGTTGTCCCGCAGTGGACGTCCGACGTGCGTGCGGCACCGCTCGCGCAGACGAACGGATACGTCCGTGCGATCTTCAGTGCGGTCGCCGGCTCGAACGCGATCCACTACGGCTACAATGCCGGCAACGCGTCGCAGAACCTCTTGATCAACCCGCTCGACGGTCACGTCGTCGTCTACCGTCCCTGATGACTCCGCGCGGCGAACAGGCGCTAGAGCGGCTCGCGCTCGCTCTCGAACGGCAGATCGATCAGCGGCTCGACGTCGACGTCGACCGGCTCAAGATCGAAGCCGTCCAGCTTCGCGCGGACCTGAACCACGTCGTCGAGGTCGTCGAGCGGCTCGAAGACGCGACCGAGAACACGAAGGACGTCTACGTCGACGACCTGAAGAAGAAGCTCAAGGAGCGCGACGAGAGCGGCGACAAGTGGGTCCGCTACGTCGTCGCGACCTTCGTGAGCCTCATCTTCATGAGCGGCTCGGCGTTCCTCGGGTGGCTCCTCGCGCACGCGCATTGACAGTGGTGTCCAAGCGCGGATAGCCTTCCGCCCATGACACCGACAACCATGATCATCGCGCTTCTGAGCGTGCTCGCCGGCTACATCTCGCAGGCGGTCAATACCGGATCCCTCTTCGGCGTGAAGACGCTCCCGAAGGCATGGCTCCCCTACCTGACCCTGATCGGCACCTTCCTCGCCGCATTCGTCGCGAGCATCTCGACGGCGTCGACCGTCAACGAAGCCGCATGGTTCGCCGCGCTCGTCGCCGGGCTGACCTCGCTCACCGGGACCGCCGTGGGCGTGACAGTGCATCAGCACATGAACGCGACCGTCAGTATCGCGATCCTGTTCGTCGCTTGCGCCGCGGCCCCGAGCGCCGCGTGCACGCCCGCCGAGATCAACACGCTGAACACGATCTTCACCGACGCGCAGACCGCTTGCATGGCGTTCGCGCTCGCGAGCGCAGCGATCCCGCCCGGGACGCCCGTGGCTCAAGTCGCGAACGACGTCAAAGCCGTGTGCGCTCTCGCCAACGTCGCCGAGAGCGACATCGAGACCGTGATCTCGGCCTTCATGCAGAACCAAGCGGCGACCGGAACGCAGCCCCCGCCCGGCTCGGTCTACAAGCCCCCGGCGCGCAAGACGTCGATGGTCGTCGTCCCTTTGTTCCCGCGCTGGGCGCTCCTCCCCCCGAGACGCTTCGCGGCCTGACCTCGAACGGTCTCGCGGGCTACTTCGCCCCCTCGCCCCTCGAACCGCCGACAGCCCCGGCATGGTTCGGGGGGCGTGTCTTTTCCGGGCGCTCGCTTCACGTCGGCTTGCGGCCCGCGTGCGTCATCTCGAACGCGGACGACGGCGTCGGCTTCGGCGCGACTGTTCAAGTCTCGACCTCGGCGCTACCGTGATCCTCGATGGCGAAGACGTTCCCCGTCTGCATGATGAAGGAGTGCGGCGACACCGCGGCCTATCACCCGATCGTGCTCTTCACGAACGGCAACGGCGCGACCGTGCGGTGCATCGTCGGACTCAAGGTCTGCCGCAAGCACAAGAAGCTGATGAAGGAACCGACCGAGGTGCTCGCCGACGGCGGCGACAAGCTCGCCGAGGCGCTCGGCAAGTCGTCCCCGATCGTCTCCCGACAGCTCGTATGGTGCGCGCTCGACTCCGTGGAAGCGCGAGCGTTCGCGCGCGCGCAAGAGAAGAAGAGCGCGAGCGCTTGAGCTGTTCAAGCCTCGGTCGAGTGATTACCTTCGTCCGATGCTGATCATCCTCATCCCGCTCCTCGTCTTCGGCATCGGTCTGTTCATGTACTACGCATGCAAGACGCCCGAGACCAAAGAGGTCGGCAAGATCGCGATCGCCGTCGGCCTTTTCTGGACGGTCGCGTACCTAGCCACGCAGAGTACAACGATTCTCGGACACCTAAAGTGATGCTGACGATCCTCGTCGTCGTCCTACTCGTCTGTCTTTTCGGCGGCGCGATCGGTCATGGGCGGTTCGGTCTGCCCGGATGGTCGCCCGCGGGGGCTGATCCTTCTCGTCGTCGTGATCCTCCTTTTGACCGGACGGCTCTAGCGCTATCCTCTGGCCCATGAAGCGAAAGATCCTCATTCTCGCCCTCGGCGCGCTCGTCGCGTGCGGCGGACTCTCGGCGGCCGACCTCGCGGGCCTGAACGATGCCGCGAAGCTGACCGCGATGGGCTACTCGCATCAGGAAGCGGGCACGCCCGGCGCAGCGCTCGACCGCGGCGCCTACTGCGCAGTCGCGGGCGTCTTGCGTCGAAACCTCGGCGAAGCCGGGACCGCAGACGCGGGCATTGCGTGCGCGCCATGAGCTACCCCGACGGAAGGATCGACACCGACACGCCGACCTCGCCCGTGCGCGCGCCCATGTCGCGCGAAGACGCCATGGCCGCGATCCTCGAAGTCGTTCCGCTCTCGGGCGAAGACCTCGCGGGCTTCCTCGCGTGCTCGGACGATGAGCGCGCGGCGCTGATCGTCGCGTACAAGGACGCGGCCGTCCCCATCACAAAGAGCATGTGGGACGAAGTGCTCGCGATCTTGGGGGCCTGCGCGGCTTTCGCGAACCTCGTCATGCCCATCGCGAATGTCGTCACGTCAGTCTACGCGGCCACGAAAGTCTGATCTGTTCAACGGCTCCGACCGGGGATAGTCTCCCCGGCATGACCGACCCGACCCCCGCCCCCGCTCCCGCGACTTCCGGCCGAAAGTACGGCGGCCCCAACGGCTACGGACACAAGGGCGAGCTGGGCGCGCAGCGCAGCGTTAGCGCGCGCAACCTCGTCCACTTCCGCGCCTTCCTCGCGCGCCTCGGGGTCAAGGTCGACGCAGCGACGCCGTCGAGCTGCTCGCTCCGCTCGAAGGGTTGCCCGGTTCTCGATCAGGGTCCCGTCGGCTCGTGCACGGGCCACGCGAACGCGGGCGCGATTTACACGACGTGCAATCAGAGCGCGTCGACGACGATCCCGATCCCGAGCCCGGACGAAATCTACAAGCTCGGCCGCTGCATCGACCGCGGCTCACCGTCGGCCGGCGCGCTCACCGACAGCGGCGCGAACCCGCAGAGCGTACAGGCGGCGATCAATCAGTTCGGGATCTGCGCCATGGGCGCGCGAGCCCCGGACGGTCGGCTCTCCGACTGCACGCCGAACACGATCAACGTCGAGCCCGACCTCGCCACGCTCGAAGCGGCGCAGTGCTACGAGATGAACGGGCAGTACGGTATCGACCCGACCGAGTCGGACTTCATTCAGCTCGTGCGTGCGGCGATCGTGGCGGGCTACGCCGTCAACTTCGCCGTGTTCGTCGACGGCGCCTTCGAGAGCTGGAACCCGGCGAGCGGCCCCGTCGGCGCGCCGAACACCTCCGACCCGAACGGCGGCGGTCACGATCTCTACTGCGACGGCTACCACGAGGACGCGGCGGGCAACACGATCCTCGACTGCGTCAACTCGTGGGGCACCGGGTGGGGCGCGGGCGGCTACTTCGAGGGCGGCCCCGCCTTCTACACCCCGAGCGCTGCCGACCCGAACATCGGATGGTCGTGCGTCTACGTGATGAAGGTCGCCCCGGTCGCGGGCGATGCTTCCGCACCCATCCCCGAACCCGTGCAGGCGTAAGGAAAGGATCCGGCCACCCCATGAAGACCCTCTTCGCCCTCGCCGTCACCGTCGCGGTGCTCGGCTGTACTCCGCAACCCACCCCCGTCCCGTGCACCGAGGTCAAGGCCGCGGGCGACGCATGCCCCGACGCCACCCCGGCACCGGACGCGGCTCCCCCCCCCCCCCCCCCCCCCACCGCCCCCCGCCCCCCCCCCGCCCCCCGCCCCGCCCCCCCCCGCC
>Ga0210402_10001689_pt1 | contig 22515 bp, 17 predicted proteins | sample IncBWC7MmetaG_FD_161055 | JGI IMG/M metagenome (GOLD analysis project Ga0210402, IMG submission 161055) | Forest soil microbial communities from Barre Woods Harvard Forest LTER site, Petersham, Massachusetts, United States - Inc-BW-C-7-M | ecosystem: Environmental > Terrestrial > Soil >... | reverse complement strand
CCTACTGCCTGTCCGAGGCGCACGCCGGCTCCGACCCGGCCGCGATGCGCACCCGCGCGGTCCGCGACGGAGAGGACTACGTCATCACCGGGTCGAAGGCCTGGACCACGCACGGCGGGGTCGCGGACTTCTACAAGGTGATGGCCCGCACGAGTGACGACGGCGGGCGCGGGATCTCCTGCTTCCTGGTGCCCGCCAGTTCTGCCGGCCTGTCCGCGGATACGCCGGAGGACAAGATGGGACTGATGAGCTCTGTTACCGCGACGATGCTCTTCGACGGCGTCCGGATCCCCGCCGAACGGCGACTGGGGGAGGAGGGCCAGGGCCTGCCGATCGCGCTAGCCGGCCTGGACTCCGGCCGCCTGGGTATCGCGGCGGTAGCGACCGGCGTCGCCCAGGCCGCCCTCGATGTGGCCGTGACCTACGCAAAGGAGCGCGAGACCTTCGGCAAGCCGGTCATCGACCACCAGGGGCTGGCGTTCCTGCTCGCCGACATGGCCGCCGCCACCGAATCCGCACGGGCGACGTACCTGTACGCCGCGCGGCTGCGCGACGCCGGGCGCCCCTTCTCCCGGCAGGCGTCGATCGCGAAGATGATCGCCACCGACAACGCGATGAAGGTGACCACCGACGCGGTCCAGGTGCTCGGCGGCGCCGGCTACACCAGGGACTTCCCTGTAGAGCGCTACATGCGCGAGACCAAGGTGATGCAGATCTTCGAGGGCACCAACCAGATCCAGCGGATGGTGATCAGCCGCGACCTTGCCCGCTCGTGAGCGACTGCGGCCGCGCCCGGCTGCGCCATCATGGCGTACTGCGACGGCATGCTGACGACGCAGGAAGCCTCGATGGTCAAGTGGTGGAACACTGAGCTGTGCAACCGCGTCACCGACCAGTGCGTCCAGCTGCACGGCGGCTACGGCTACATGAGCCAGTACCCGGTGGCCCGCGCCTGGGCCGACAGCCGCGGGCAATCGATATTCGGCGGCACCACCGAGATCATGAAGGAAATCATCAGCCGCGGCCTGGGCCCGTAGCTCTTACCGGCACCTCTACGGTTTTTGTGCTCTTAACTTCTAACACGATGTTAGGCCCAGTGTTAGATCTCGTCGCCTGCGACGAACCCGTGTTGGGAGTGCAGGTGCGTGCAGCCTCGTCAGATCAATCCATGAATTGGGCACGCGTTAGCAGTTTGGAACGCTGTTGGTCCTGTCACGTCGGCTTCTCGGGTTGGTCACTATGAGCAGGGGATGACGCCTCCGCTCCGCTGGTCCGCTTCTTTGGGTAGAAATTTGGGTAGTAAATCGCCGCTTCCCCCTTGATGCTGCCCAACCGGTGAGTCTGCGGCCGGAAGAGTGTTCGGATCCCTGACCTTGCGCAAGACTTCTACCACAGCGAGTAACCGGGTGTTTATGTACTCGCTTGCTCGGACCGGGAGGGGAAGCCCAGAATTTCGTCCGACCAGCGAAGCGGCCCCGGGTGGTGTAGTCGATCGAGAATGGCGAGGGCTTCACTCCATGCGGTGGGGGCTTCCTGGGCCCAGAACGAGCGGTCGGCATCTGCACCGCTTAACGACTGGTGACGCATTTTTGAACTTGGGCCGCTTGTCTCATGGGGTTCCAGTTCGCGGGGGCACTTTAGTGGGAAAGCGGCTCAGCGGAAGATCCGTGGAGGCTGCTTGATCACGAGGCTGGAAATGATCACCGAGAAGTGAGCCAGCGTGCCGGATATGCATCATTACCGCTAGCCTGGCGCCTTCTAGATCACGGTTGCGAAGGGCCCTGAGGATCTCGGCGTGATCCACTACAGATGCTTGCGTCCAGCCGGCGACAGAGCCGAAGAAGCGGTCTGGAACATAGCTGACGACCAGCGACAATAGCCGCGCAAGTCCAGGCGAGTCGCCGGCTTGGTTGATAATACGATGAAAATTGTGGTTGTACTCTTCGACGGCATCGACGTCATTAGCGAGACTGGCGCGCTCAAGCTCCTCCTGAAGTACGCCGAGCTCACCGAGATCAGAGTCGGTTAGCCGGTCAGCGGCGCGAGCAGCCAATTCGCCCGCGATGAACGCCTGGACATTGAACATGTCCTGAACGTCCTGGGATGAAATCTTGGAAACCCGAAAGCCGCGTCGTGGCTCCCAAATCAGGAAACCTTCGCGTTCGAGCGTTACAAGCGCTTCACGAACGGGCGTAGCGGACATCTCGAGCTCGGACGCTATCCGCTCCGGCCGGACGAATTCACCTGAGGCCAGTTGCGCTGCCATGATGGCGTCGCGCAAGTAGTCGGCGACCTCCTGGCTCAACTGACGCCTGTGGCCAGGTGCGCTGCGTACGTCCAGCCGACCACGATTCTCCGCAGATGGGCCTGTCATCTGTCGCCTCACAGTGTCGATTTCCCGCACGTGACCTTCGGTTCGCTGGCGAGTGGACAGCGTGTAACCGTCTACGGTCTTTACCAGGACTATACAATATACTGCTCAAAATATCCGGTCTAGAAGAATGATTGCGACGCTGCTCCCGGGGCGGCGATGGCCACCACGCCGGCTTGCCCGGGGTGCCGTAGCGCTGGGCAGCTTGCGTTCCTCGCGGCTATCAGCCTCCTGCCCGACGGCGCTCCCACAGCGAGTCTGTGGCATCGCCGGTAATGCCCTGGTCGGCTGGCGATGCCCTGCTCGCGGCCAAAGCTGGCTAACCGATGAGCCGAGATCCCAACCATCGTGACGCCGCTGGGTCGTCCGCCGGGCCGAGCTCGCCCCCTGCGGCTGGGCGCTACTGGATGCAGACTCGCCGGGTGTACCTGCTCTTGCGTGGCATGCTGTCGCGGACATTTGCAGACTTTTAGATCTGATATATTATATTCTACAGTCTAAGGTAGGAGGGGGCTGTGCTAAAGGACTCGCTCAAAGAGTGCCTGAATCAGGGTGGCGCCGCTATGGGCATGTGGCTCAATGACGTCTATATGGTCGACCTCGCCGCGCACATGGGCTTTGACTGGTTCATGGTCGACCAGATGTTCACTCCGACCGACTGGGATCACGCTGACCGGCTCCTTCGGGCCGGTGAGGCAGCCGGGATAACGCCCGTGCTGCGGCTCCAATCCAACCCGTGGCTCGGCTACAACAGCCTGCTGGCCAGGGACCTTACCCGTGCCCTCGGCATCGGATACCAGTACATCATGGTTTCGAACTCCGGCAAGCGCGAAATGGAGGAGTGCGCACAGGTCGCCCGCGACTGGCATCGGAAGGCACTCTGGGTGCACCCGTTCTCGTCAATGGACGAGTGGCCGCGCGTGACCGCGGACCTCGTCCGCGACACCCACGTGATCCCGCAACCAGAGAGCGCGGGTGGACTGGCGGAGCTGGAAGATACGCTCGACATCGAGGGCATCGACTTCGCGTTCCTCGCCATGACCGACGCCAGCAAGGTGCTGCGCGGCGACAGCGATGTGCCCGATTTCTACAACCCCGAGCTCTGGGGCTTGCTCGACCGCGCGGTTGCCAAGGCAGATGCCGCCGGGAAGGTCATCGGAGCCAACATCAGCTATGCCTACGAGATGGAGGAACTGCACCGTCGTACCGTTCGCCTGGTCGAGCACGGCGTTCGCATGATCATGCTCCAGGGCTCCGGATTCCTGTTCCAGGTGGCAGTTGGGTCCTTCATGAACAACCTTAGGGATGAGGTGACCGCGAAACTCGCGGGCTGACCATCAGGCCGTCAGGGCTACAACTCGAAGTTGTAGATGCCAGTGTCGAACGCGTTGTAGGACTGGTAGTCGAGCAAGTCGTACAGGTCACGCCGATGCTGCATTCGGTCAAGTAGCCGTTCCTGGGTGCCGCGCGCGGCGAGTTCGGACAGTCCGGTCTCGGCGGCGCCCATAGCGAGCCGCAGCAAGGTGACAGGGTAGATGACGACGTTGACCCCGAGGTTGTCCAGCGTCGTGGGGTCGAGCAGCTTGCTCTTGCCGAACTCCGTCATGTTGGCCAGGATCGGCACGTCGACGGCGGCGCGGAACCGTTCGAAGCCGGCCTCATCGCCGAGCGCCTCGGGGAAGATCAGGTCGGCGCCGGCGTCGGCGTAGGCCTTGGCCCGTTCGATCGCGTCGTCAAGGCCGTGCACGGAGGCGGCGTCGGTGCGAGCGGCGATCACGAAGGACGGGTCGCGCCGCGCGGCGATCGCGGCGGTGATCCGCCGCACGGCGACGTCGCGGTCCACCACGCCTTTGCCGTCGAGGTGGCCGCAGCGCTTGGGATTGACCTGGTCTTCGAGGTGTATTCCGGCCACCCCGGCGTCCTCGAGGACCTGCACGGTCCTGGCCACGTTCATCGGCTCGCCGAACCCCGTGTCCGCGTCGGCCAGCGACGGCAGCGCAGTCACCCGGGCGATCTGCGTCGCGCGACCGGCCACCTCGGTCAGCGTGGTTAGCCCGATATCGGGCAGCCCCAGGTCGGCGGCGATCACCGCGCCGGAGACATATACGCCCTCGAAGCCGTGCCGGGCGATGAGCATCGCCGACAGCGGGCTGAAAGCGCCGGGAAACCGCAGCAGCTTCCCGGACGCGAGCCCGGTCCGGAACGCGGCCCTCTTGGCCGCTGTCGGCGTGGAAGAGTGCAGCATCCGAAGATCTCCCTGGCCTTGACTCATCGGTGCAAACATGACTGAATGAACAACGTAGATATTTTATATCTAAGATAGGCCGGTGGCCCGGCCGATGTCGACCGCCGCGGGCGGTAGCGCATCCCGAGGGAGATGTTCACGCATGACGTCGACGGCGGCAGCGCTGGCCAACTGGGCTGCCAACCTGGATCCCACGACTGAAGATCTCGCGCTCGCGGAGCGGTCGTTGCTGGACACCATGGCCGTGATGCTGGCCGCTCTTGACCACCCGGTGACTGAGCTGTCGGGCGCATTGGCTGAAGGTGCGAGCTGGGCCGTGGCCGGGCACGTGCTGGATTTCGACGACCTGCACATGCCGTCGACAGCTCACATCAGCGCGGTTTGCGTGCCAATTGCGCTGGCGGTGGACGGTGGCGCGCGCGCCTACTTGGCCGCGGCCGGAGTGATGGCTCGGCTCGGAACGGCGCTCGGCTGGCGGCACTACTCAGACGGGTGGCACACGACATGCACCGCCGGCGCTCCTGCCAGCGCGGCCGGGGCCGCGGTCGCCCTTGGCCTCTCCGAGGCGCAGGTCGCCACTGCGATGGCACTAGCCGTGCCTGGTGCAGGTGGTGTCCAGCGCGCTTTCGGCACCGACGCCAAATCACTGCAGGTGGGGTTTGCGGTCGAGACCGGGATGCGGGCGGCACTGCTTGCGGCCAAGGGGGCCCGCGCCGATCTGCTTGCTCTCGATTCGTGGCTGGTGCTCGTCGGCGGAGATCCGGCTGCCGTTGACCTCAGTGGTCAGGCCGTTCCAGACGGCCTTGCCATCAAGCTCTACCCCTGCTGCTATGCGCTTCAACGGCCAATCAGCGCCATATCGCAGCTTGCCGGGACCGAGCTGGACGCGCGAGCGATCAGTCGGATTGTGCTGCGTACCCCAGAATCGACGGTCGTTCCGCTCATCCACCACCGCCCGGACTCCGGGCTCCAGGGTAAGTTCAGCCTCGAGTACGCGGTAGCCGCCGCCCTCATGGACGGCTACCCCGGCTTCACGAGCTTCACCGACGCCGCGGTTCAAAGGGAGGCGGCGCGGGCGCTGGTCAACAAGGTCGAGGTGAACCTTGAACCCGGCGGCAGCTGGCTGCTGGCCGGCCAGCTGGAAGCCGAGATCTATGCGGACGACGGGTCGGTCCGGCGCACGAGACTGCAGTATCCACCGGGCTCGCCGGCCCGTCCGGTCTCGCCGGCACAGCTCGCATCCAAGCTTGAGGACTGTACCCATGGCCTGGATACCGCACCAGCCGCCTGGACCTGGGGAAATGCCGCAGGTCTACTGCGCCGTTACCTGCCCGGTCGACCGCTGCCGGCGGTGCTCACGACGTAGCAGGCAGACATTGGCGTGCGCGAACTTGTCGTCAGCTGCCTGAGCTCGTCGACGAACCGCGGCGACATAGGCCGCCGACTTCCGCAGGATCTCCTGTGAAGGCAGTACGTAATTGCCTTGGTCTGGACAGCCCAGCCAGGTGCGACAGGTGCCCTGTCCTCCCTCTGACGGATCCGCTGGCCATCGGAACCTAACGTACTTTATAGTATATATTGGCTACGGTTGATGAGCGCTAAGCACCTGGCGGCGCTGCTGCGCGGCGGGCTAGAGATACGTGAAAGCTGGTCGACCCGGCCGGGCGAGGTGTGGCGGTCGTCGTGATCGCGCTGTTGGCCGGCGACGCCCGCAGTGGCAGGACTGCTCAGCGGACCGGAGGGAACGTGAAGCTAGGACGCGCAGTGTTCGCGGCGAACGCAGGCCGCGACGGCCGCGGAGACCAGATCGGCATCTCTGATCCATCTACCGGCGCCGTGCTGGCAGAGCTGCGAGCCGCCTCCGCCGGCGACGTGGACGAGGTGGTGACGGGTGCGGCCAAAGCCTTCTATGGCGACTGGCTGCGCTGGAAGCCGGCGGATCGCGGCAGGCTGTGTCAGCGCATCGCGTCCGCCCTGCTTGGCGAGCGCGACCACCTCGCCGAGGTCGTGGTTCACGATGCTGGCCTTCCCGTGAGCGTCGCCCGCGCAGACGTCGACGCCGCGGCCCGCTATTTCGAGTACTACGCCGGCCTGGCCGACAAGCTGCACGGTCAGACGATCCCGCTCGGCCCGGACTTTGTGGACCTCACCGTCAGGGAGCCTTGGGGAGTCTGCGCGGTGGTGCTGCCGTTCAACGTGCCGATGCAGCTAACGGCCAGGAGCCTGGCTCCCGCCCTCGTCGGTGGCAACACGGTGGTGCTGAAGCCAGCCGAGCAGGCGCCCTTCGCGCCACTGGAACTGCTGCGTATCGCAGCTGAATGCGGGCTCCCCAGCAATGTGGCCAACGCGGTGACCGGCACCGGAGCGGCGGTAGGGGAGCGACTGGTGCGTCATTCCCTGGTGGATCACATCACGTTCACCGGCTCGTTGGCGACAGGCAGGCGGGTCATGTCAGCGGCGGGCGACGCGATGACTCCCGTCCTGATCGAGCTGGGCGGCAAATCGCCGCACCTGGTCTTCGCGGATGCAGATCTCGGGCGTGCCGCACAGGTGATCATTCAGTCGTCGATGCGGACGGCCGGGCAGGCGTGCTCGGCAGGAACGCGGATTCTGGTCGACGAGTCCGTGCGTCATGAGTTCGCAGGATCCCTCGCATCGCTGGCTGCTGCGCTGTCAGTCGGCCGGGCTGACGCTGATCCGGATGTCGGGCCGGTCATCACCGCCGCGGCCCGCGACGCTGTCATGGCGGCAGTGACGGCTGGCGTCGCCGAGGGAGCCGACGTCCTGGCTGGGGGCACGAGTGCAGCACCTGATGGCTCTGGCGGCTACTTCGTCGCCCCGACGGTGCTGAACGCGCCGGACGTCGGCTGCTCTGTCGCGCGGCAGGAGATCTTCGGGCCCGTGCTCACCATTTTGGGCTTCCGCGACGAAGACGATGCTGTGCGTTTGGCTAACGACAGCGATTTCGGGCTCGTCGCCGGAGTGTGGACCCGCGACCTCGGCCGGGCCCATCGCGTCGCCGCGCGGCTGCGCGCCGGCCAGGTGTTCGTCAACAACTATGGCGTGGGCGGCGGGGTTGAGCTGCCCTTCGGAGGCCTGAAGCAGAGTGGTTTCGGCAGGCTGAAAGGCGTAGAGGGCGCCCTGGCGTATACGCAGCTCAAGAACATCTGCGTTGCGATATGAGAGCCGGCCAGGGTGTTGGCGTGTCGACTTCCGGTCCTCCTGTGCATGGCGCCGCTGCCGATCTCGCCGCCACGGTCGCGGGCGCACTGCGCGATGCGGGCTCAGACACGCTGTTCGGCCTTCCCGGCGGCGGCAACAACCTGGAACTGGCAGGCGCTGCCCAGTCTGCGGGTATGCGCTTCGTTCTCACCCATACAGAGAACGCGGCCGCCATCATGGCGGCGGTATACGGGAGCCTGAAGCAGTGCCCTACTGCCTGCATTGTTACCCGCGGGCCCGGTGCCGCGAGCGCGGCTAACGGCGTCGCACAGGCGTTCCTCGACAGGCAGCCCCTCCTGCTCATTACCGACGCGGTCAGCTCAGCCGACCGCGAGCGGATCGCGCACCAGCGGCTCGACCAGGCTGCCATGTTCAGGCCGATCACGAAATGGACAGGCGTACTTGGCGGCAGCGGGTCCGACGAGGTCATGCGGCGGGCACTGTCGATTGCCGCCGCGCCGCCGCCAGGTCCGGTTCACCTGGACTTCGATCCCGCTGCGGGTGATGCCAAGGTGCCGCTGCCGGCCCCCACGCAGCCCTCGAGCGCGACCGTTGCCGACGTACAGCGCGCGCTGGCGGGCAAGAGCCGGCCGGTCATCCTGCTCGGCCTAGGCGCGCTGACCGCCGTCGCGCAGGTGCGCGCCCTGCTGCGCGAGAGGAACATGCCCGCACTGATGACCTACCGGGCTAAAGGCATAGTGCCAGACTGGTGGCCCAACTGCGCTGGGCTGCTCACCGGAGCCACTGTCGAGGCGCCTGTCCTGGAAGCGGCGGACGTCATCGTGGCGGTCGGAGTCGACAGTGTCGAGCTGATCCCCAATCCCTGGCCGTACACCGCTCCGGTCGTCTCGATCGCGTCCTGGCGTGATGACAGCCCCTATTTCGCGCCGGTCTGTGAGTATGTGGGCGACCTGTCCGCAGTTCTTCCTCTGCTGCGCACCGATCTTGCCGACGGCTGGGCTCCTGGATTCGGCAGACGACTGCGCCTTGATGGACTCGACAGGCTGCTGGCGGCACCATCGTCGTCCAGCCACGGCGTGACCCCGCAGGAGGTAATCACGCTGGCGCGCGGCTGCCTGCCCGCAGACACGGTGGCCACTGTTGACGCGGGTGCGCACATGCTGGCCGCTATGCCGCTCTGGTCGGCCGGGGAGCCGAATGAGGTCCTGATCTCCAGCGGGCTGGCCACGATGGGATTCGCGCTGCCCGCCGCGATCGCCGCGTCGCTGGCATGTGCGGGGCGGCGTGTCGTGTGTTTCGTCGGCGACGGCGGGATCGGCATGGGGCTCGCTGAGCTCGAAACGCTTGCCCGGCTGGATCTTCCCGTCACTGTCGTCGTCTTCAACGACAGTACGCTCACGCTCATCGCGCTCAAGCAGCGCGCCGAGGGACATGGGGGCAGCGCGGCCGTCCAGTACGCCGACACCAGTTTCGCTGGTATAGCGGCGAGCATGGGTGTCGCGGCGGAAACGGTTTCGACGGCTGAGGACTACCTCCGAGCTGTCGCCCGCAGCGCGCGGACCCGCCGCCCGTACCTTCTGGACGTACGCATCGACCCAGCCGGATATCCGCAGATCATGGACTCCATCCGAGGTGCACGATGAGCGCGCAGCTGCCCCTGACGGGGATCACAGTGATCAGTCTCGAGCAGGCGGTGGCGGCCCCGTTTGCCACCCGCCAGCTTGCTGACCTTGGCGCTCGTGTCATCAAGATCGAACGCCGCGGCACCGGCGACCTAGCCCGGGCTTACGAGGACGTCGTGCACGGGCAGTCGAGCTATTTTGTCTGGCTCAACCGCAGTAAGCAGTCGCTGACACTCGACCTGAAATCGCCGGAAGCGGGCACGATCTTGACGCGGCTACTCGCGACGGCCGACGTCCTGGTCCAGAACCTGGGCCCCGGTGCCGCGGCGAGGCTGGGGCTCGGTGCCGCCGCCGTGCGCGAGCGCCATCCCGGCATGATCGTGTGCGACATCTCGGGCTACGGTTCCACCGGTCCGTGGGCCGAGCGCAAGGCCTACGACCTGCTCGTCCAGTGCGAGACCGGGCTTGTTTCGATCACCGGCACCGAGACGGACCTCGCCAAGGTCGGCGTGTCCATCGCGGACATCTCCGCCGGGATGTATGCGTTCAGCGGGATCCTCGCGGCGCTGTACCGGCGGGCTGGCACCGGTCGCGGAGCGCATCTGGAGGTGGCCCTGTTCGATGCGCTGGCCGAATGGATGGGCCAGCCTGCCTACTATGCCAGGCACAGCGGGCGCGAACCTCGCCGCGTCGGCGTCCAGCACGCGAGCATCGCGCCCTACGGGCCGTACACCGCTGCCGACGGCGGGACCGTTGTCATGGCCGTGCAGACAGCCGCTGAGTGGCGCGCATTCTGCGCCATCTTCCTCGGGGAGCCGGCGCTCAGCGACGATCCGCGATTCGCGCGCAATCCCGACCGCGTAACGAACAGAGCCGCTCTCAACGAGATCATCGGGCGCCGCTTCGCAGCGCTGACGACCGCAGAGACCATCGAACTGCTCGGCCGTGCCACGGTGGCAAGCGCGCGCGTCAACTCCGTCAGCGAGTTCCTGCGTCATCCCGTGCTGACCGATAGGGATCGGTGGCGGCGCGTCACCACCCCTGGCGGAGAGATATCGGCCTTGCGGCCGCCGTTCAGCCTGGACGACGACGAGGCTCCGATGACGCCTGTGCCGGCCCTCGGCGAGCACAACCGCCTTATTTTGGCCGAGCTCGGCTACACCAGCGGCGACATCGACAGCCTTGCGTCAGCGGGCGTGATCTAGCAGGAGGTGGGAATTGACGCGGCTCAGTCCTGAGGAAACCGCGATCGTCGCTACAGTACGGGACTTCGTCGATCGCGAGGTCATGCCGCAGGCGCATGACCTGGAGCGGACCAATACCTACCCCGAGTCGCTCATCGAGCAGATGAAGGGACTTGGCATCTTCGGGCTGATGGTCCCCGAGCCCTACGGCGATGCCCCTGTGTCAACCGCCTGCTTCGCGCTCGTTACCGAAGAGCTGTCCCGCGGTTGGATGAGCCTGTCCGGCGCCATGGGCGGGCACTCGGTGGTGTCGAGGATCCTCGCGGTGTTCGGCACGCAGGAACAGAAGGATCGTTACCTGCCCGGCATGTCGACGGGCAAGATCCGCGCGGCGATGGCACTGACCGAACCGAGCGGCGGATCTGACCTCCAGTCGATACGAACCGTGGCCCGTCCGGCCGGCTCCGGCTACGTGATCAGCGGGACCAAGACCTGGATTACCAGCGCCCGCCGGTGCCAGCTCATCGCGCTGCTCTGCAAAACCGATACCGAGGCTGTGCCGCGGCACGGTGGCATCAGCATCATGCTGGTCGAGCAGGACGTCCCGGGCCTGACCGTGTCGCGTGACCTGCCCAAGCTTGGCTACCGCGGCATCGAGACGTGCGAGCTGACACTGGACGACGTCCGCGTCCCGGCCGAGGCGCTGCTTGGCGGAACGCCGGGCAGAGGTTTCACGCAGATGATGAGCGGCCTAGAAATCGGCCGTATCCAAGTCGCCGCTCGCGCGGTCGGAGTGGCGCGGGCGGCGCTGGAACAGTCACTGCGGTACGCGCAGGAGCGCGAGGCTTTCGGTAAGCCGATCTGGCAGCACCAGTCGATTGGCAACTATCTCGCGGATATGGCGACGAAGCTCACCGCGGCCAGACAGCTGGTCTTGTACGCGGCGGAGCGCGCGGACGCAGGGGAGCGGAGCGACCTTGAGGCCGGCATGGCGAAGCTGTTCGCCTCAGAAGCCGCCATGGAAGCCGCCCTCAACGCGATCCGCATTCACGGGAGCTACGGATACTCGACAGAGTTCGACGTCGAGCGCTATTTCCGAGATGCGCCGCTCATGATCGTCGGCGAGGGCACCAACGAAATTCTGCGGGACGTTATCGTGCGGCAGCTGATCCGCCGCGGAGCGCTGTAGTGGCGGAGGCCGACAGTCGCGGGCGTATCCGCAAGCGGGCACAGGCCCGCATGGGTGCCCAATCCGGCGATACGCCCGATGCCGTTGCCGCGGAAGGCGCCACGGCAACCGCGATCCCCGGCAGGGAGCAGCGGGCGGCCACAAATCAGATTCATGGCGCGGCCAGGGGCTGGGCGCTGTCCGGCGTCATGATCGTCCAGTTTGTGTCCATCCTGTCCAGCACGATCATCAACAACGGCGCGCCGCGCATCGCCGGCGAGCTCGACGGGACGAAGCTCTATGCCTGGCTCTTTGCCTCATACACGCTCGCAGCGACGATTTCCGTCCCCGTGGTGGGCAAGCTGTCAGACGCCCTCGGCCGTCGCGTTTTCTACCTTGGCGGCCTGGCGGCGTTCCTGATCGGCTCGGTCGGCTCTGCGGCAGCTCAGAACATGGCCGAGCTGATTGCCGGGCGGGCGGTCGCGGGCCTTGGAGCGGGTGCCCTGCTTGCCCTCACCGGGGCGACCATCGGCGACATTTTCCCGCCCCGTGAGCGGGCCAAGTGGATGGGCCTGATAATGACGAACTACGGCCTGGCGGCAATGCTCGGCCCGATAGTCGGCGGCATCATCGCCGACAGGTTCGGGTGGCGCTGGATGTTCCTGGTCACGATCCCGCTGGCGCTCGTGGCGCTCGTGGTGCTGGCCTTTTCCCTGCCACGCGTGCGGCGCCAAGCGGTGCCGGTCATCGACTGGCTGGGCATTCTGCTGCTCACTGTCGCCCTGCTCGGGCTGATCGTGGCGCTGACAGCGGTTGGCGTGACACACGGCTGGCGGTCAGCCTACGTGCTGACGTCCAGCGCCGTCGGAGCCGTGATGATCGCCGCTTTTTTCGTGCATGAGCGGCGCGCCGCGGAGCCTGTGATGATGCCGCTGCTCTTCCGCAGCCCGGTCTTCGTGCGTGCGGTAGGGCTCAGTTTCGCCACGCGGATGGTGTTCTTCGGCCTGCTCGCTTTCTTCCCGGTCTTCCTCCAGGGGGTACGGGGAGAGTCGGCGACCGGCGCGGGCCTCGAGCTGCTGCCCATCATGGGCGCGTTCATCGTCGGCAACGTGATCAGCGGACGCGCGATCAGCTGGACAGGCAGCTACCGGATCAATGCCATCGCCGGGCCTGCGATCCTGCTGGCTGGCACCATCTTGTGCGCGATGCTGTCACCCGCGTCGAGCGATGCGACAGTCGACCTCACCATGGTCCTGGTCGGGCTGGGTGTAGGCACGATCTTCCCGCTGGCCGCAACGGTCGTACAGAGCGCCTTTCCCTACCGCATGTTGGGGACCGCGAATTCGAGCAGGCAGTTCTTCGACAACCTGGCCCAGGTCATCGGCATCTCGGTGATGACCACGCTGACCATCACGATTTACACCCGGCAGCTCGTGTCGCGCATTCCCGGCAGCGCGTCTGTCCTTGCCGATCAGTCGGGCAAGCCCCAGGGACTGCTCTCGAGCAGTGGCCAGGACGCCGTGGCCAGCGCGCTCGCGCGCAGCGACGGCACGATCGCGACCAGCACGACCGCGCTGCTGCATGAGAGCCTCGCCGCCGGGCTGCACATCGCGTTCGTGTACGCGCTGGTCATCTCGGCGGCGGGCCTCATTATCGGGGCGAAGTTGCCGGCCGTGCCGCTGCGGACGAAGATCGAGTCGGGTTAGCCGACCGGATCCGGCCGCCTCGCGGCCTACTCGATGGTGATGCTGGCCAGGGCGAGTTCACGGGCGGCTGCCATGTCGACCTCGACGCCAAGTCCTGGTTCTGCGGGTACTTCGGACGTGCCGTTCTTGACCGCGAAGCTGTCGGGCATGGCCACGATAGGGTCGTCGTCCACGACGTTCAGGCCGAGAACGAACTCGGCGGCCATCGGCGGCACGCCGAGCGACGCGTACAGGTGAGCGCACGCGGCGGCTTCCAGGATGCTGCCCTGGGCCACGCCGCCGAGCGTAGTGCCCGCGCCTGCGGCTTCGGCCAGCGCGGCCATCTTCCGCGCACCCGCGAACCCGCCGCTCTTCCAGAGTTTCAGCACGAGCGCGTCACACGCACCCGAGCTGATGACCCGGAACGCGTCAGCGAGGGTGACGGCCGACTCGTCCACGAACACCGGCGCTCCGCCCTGTGACCGCAGCAGGCGCAGCCCGTCCAGGTCATAACGGGGGAGCGGCTGCTCGATGTAGGCGATCTCGTCGTCTTGCAGGGCGCGTATGACGCGCAGCATCGTCGGCAGGTCATACCCCTCGTTCGGGTCCATGCCGATGGCGACGTCACCGCCGACCACGCTGCGTACCTGCTGGAAGACCTTGACGTCCTCACGCCATCGCTCGCTAGGACCGACCTTCAGGCAGATCGCGCGCACCCCGAATTCGTGTACCGCCCTGGTGGCCTCGGCGACGATCTTCGGGGACGGGTTCAGCGACACGGACCAGTCGAGCGGGATCTTGACCTGCGCGCCGCCGAGCAGCGCGTAGACCGGGATGCCATAGCTGCGGGCCACCAGGTCGTGCATCGCGATGTCCAGGCCGGCCAGGGCGATGGTGTTCCCCGGCAGCAGCCGCTCCAGGCGGAGCATCGTCGCCTCACGCTCGGCGACGTTGGCGCCGAGCAGCGCCGGTGCGTAGTAGTGCTGTATGCAAGACACGATGCTCTGCGTCGTCTCGCCCAGCCACGGTATGACCGGCCGGACTTGGCTGGTGCCGATCACACCGTCGGTGCTCTCCAGCCTGATGAGGACCGGATCACCCACCCAGTCAGCGCTGTCGGCCGAGGAGACAGCGCCCTTGGACAGCACGCGATGGAACGTCAGCTTGGACTTGACGGGCAGGATCTCGATACGCCTGATCGTGACGGCGGACTGGCGGTCTGGCATGGTGACATTCCTCCTGTGTGGATATTGCGGTGACGGCGTGGGGGGCAGCGCGGCGGATACTGCGATCGCAGGCCGGGCCCGATGCTCCTCGCGCACTCCCAGCAGGAGCACGCCAGGCAGGACCAGCGTTCCGGCGACGACCGCCAGGGGAAACCGGTACGAATGAGTGCTCTCGGCGAGCAGGCCGAACAAGAAGGGTCCGGTGAAGATTCCGACTTGCGCGAGAGTTAGGCCAAAGGCAACGGTCCTGCCGCGCATGTCGGGCGGGGCGATTTCGGACAGCAGCGTGACCCATACACCGTTCCAGCCGATCACCGTGGCCCCGAGGGCAAGCACGAGAACGACCAGGGCCGCCTTGGGGGCCGCGGCGGGCATGGCGGCGAGGACCAGGAAGCCGGCCGCGCCGATCAGGCTGACGATGGTCAGCGTGCGCTTGCGGCGCGGTCCGTAGCCGCGGTCGCTCACGGTCCCCCACAGCAACCGCCCGAAGAGGCCGCCGAGGTTCAGCGTGACGAGGAACAGCGAGCCCACCGACAGCGGCACGTGGAAATCGCGGAGTAGGTACAGCGCGATATAGGTGATCAGGATGTACTGCCCGCTCGTCAGGAAGACGGAAGCCAGCCCGATGAGGGTCGCGTCGCGCGAGATGACAGCGCGCGTCGATCCGCGTGGTTGCCGTATTGTCGAGTTCCTGTGTGCCGGGACACGGCGCACGAGTAGCCATGCGATCACGGCGCCGGCGACTGCGAGCGCGGCCGCGGAGAGCAGCGCGTGACGCCAGCCGAACGCGATCGCGACCGGTGGCAGGATGAGGGCGGCCAGTGCCCCGCCGACCGGCACGCCTGTCTGCCGCACGCTGATCACGAAGCCGCGGTCCTTGAGCGCGAACGCTGACATGATCGCCGTGCTCCCGGCAGGCGTCGGGGTGGCCGCGGCCAGGCCCACGATGATCAGGACGGGCAGGAGGAGCGCCAGCCCGGGCATGACGGAGGCAAGGGCGCCGACCACGCCGGTCGCGATCCCGCCGACGACGAGCACCCGGCGCTCGCCGAGAACATCCACCGCCCATCCCGCGGGCAGCAGCGCCACCATGGTGCCCACGTTCAGCACGGTGGCGAAGAGGCCGACTTCTGCCGTCGACAGGTTCAGGTCGTGCATGGCAAAGGGCGCTACAGCGGGCAGACCGAGGGTGACGATCGAGATCGTGACCTGCACGAGCAGGGCGGCGATGAGAATCCGCCATCGGTAGGTCACGAGCGCTGCGGCGCCCGGCACGGCGGAGACGTTGGCGGTCATCAGGCGGCGCCGCTATTTGGTGATGAACAGGAGCTTTTCCCAGCGATCGCGGTAGATCGCCAGCACGTCCAGCTGATCCGCGTAGTAGAGGATCTTGCCTTCCAGCGATGCGGGAAAGGCGGCCGACTGCGGCGTGTGGTTGAGGATGATGTGGCACACGGCGTCAGGCAGCCCGTGCTTCAGCGCGACATGGGCGGCCATGAACGCGTGCGGGTAGGTGCGGCCGAGTTCGGAGTACTGCGTAGCGGGCAGCTGGGCGGGCTCGTATTCGACCAGCTTCGAGACATCCTGCAGCAGCGCTGCCGAGATAAGGATGTCCCTGTCCACCGTGACGCCGTGGAACTTCTCGAACGTGTCGGCGATGGCCAGGGCGATCGCGAGGACTGACCGATTATGCGTCACGTGCGGATAGGGGATCTCTGGCGAGGTCGGCACGTCGGTCGGCGATTCGAACGCGGATGCTGCCCACAGTTCCTGCCAGACCGCCTCCACACCGAGCCGGAGCGCGTCATTGCTGATGAGCTTAAATTCGGGGAAGACCTCGTCCATTTGCAGGGGTGTCTTCACATTTCTCCCTTGTTCACGAGGATTTCTCCCTTGTTCACGAAGACCGGTGCCGGGACCGCTCCTCCGTGTCGTGCCAGCGCGAACCATGCAGCCCGGCGCGCAGGCCGGTGATGAGGCCGGCGGAAAGTGCCCCCGCATAGCCGACGTTGGAAATCGCGCCGACGTCGGCTCCGGCGACATAGAGACCGGGCACCGGCCGTCCATCACGGTCCAGTGCCTGGCACTCAGTGTTGATCTTGATGCCGCCTTCTGTATAGGTGACGCCGGGCTGTACAGGGACGGCGAAGAACGGTGACTCGCTACAGCGGTGCAGGTCACGCGCCCGCCGGACAGGCAGCGTGCCGCTATCGCCGCGCTCGGCGGCCGTGTCGAATGCCGTGATCGTCGCGCGCGATGTACCGCTCGGAACGCCGCGTTCCTGCAGCAGCGCGCCTAGCTCCGCCAGGCTGGCGGCCTCGATGACCTCGCCGTGGGCGGCCCGGACTGCCTCCACCGGATCCCTGGTCACCGCGTCCGGCACGAATGGCTCCCGGATCGCTGCCCGGTGGCGCGCGGCGTCGAAGATGATGAAGCCACGCGCTTCAGGCTGGCGTAGCAGCGCAAGACCGCACGCCGCGTCACCGAGGCTCTCGTCCACGAACCGCTCGCCGCGCATGTTCAGCAGCAGACAGCGCTCGACGTAGAACTGCGTCAGCGAACGGTAGGCCGCCGGCTCGACCTGAGCCGGCGGCGCGGGCATCACGTGAGCGTAGACAGCGTTCATCGCGCCGCTCACAGCCGCGCCTGCCGCCAGCGCCGCCCGCAGCCCGTCGCCGGTGCACAGCGGGCTCGCCCGCAGCAGCGCACGATCTGACCACGGGCTGACGTGCCTGGCCATCATCTCGGCGTCGCCCTGGAAACCGCCGGTCGCCAGCACGACCGCACTGCAGCTGATCACGTAGGGGGGGCCCTGCTGCGGCTGTACGCGCACCCCGGTGACCCGTGCGGCGGGGTCGGTCACCATCCCGGCGACGCGTGACCTACACCTGACCTGGCCGCCAGCGGCGCTGAATGCCTTGAGCAGCGGCGTGAGGGCGCCAGAGACAGGGTCGGGCTCCACCCGGCGGCCGCTGCCCTCCCGGTCAGGCCCAAGGCCGTCGCATGGCGGCCCTAGCCTGACTCCGTGGCTGACGAGCCAGTCAAGGCCGTCAGCGAACTCGGTGACCACGAGTCCGCCAAGGGCAACATCGCCATGCGGTACGAGACGTCGATAGGCCTCCACGGATACGAACGTCCATACGTATCCGCCGGACAACGCGAACGAGCCACCAGGCTCCGCGCCCTTCTCGAGCAGGATGACGGTGGCCCCGTCCTCCTGCGCGGCCACGGCGGCGACGGCGCCAGCGAATCCGGCGCCGACGACGACCACATCGGCCGTGTCATCAGCCACTTCGACGTCAGCCCACAAGGATCCTGGCCACTTCCTCGCGCTGACGCAGTTCCTTCGCGGGGCCGGACAGGACGTTCCGGCCCTGGGCGAGGAGATAGACGGAGTCGGCGTGCTCCATTGCCATCTCGGCGTTCTGCTCCACGACGAGCAGTGCGACGCCGAGGTCGCGGATCCGCGCGATCTGCTGCCAGACCCGGTCCGCGTACAGCGGCGACAGGCCGGCTGTGGGCTCGTCAAGTATCGCCACGGTCGGATCCGTCATCAGCGTCCTGGCCAGCGCTAGCATGCGCTGCTGGCCGCCCGACATGCTGCCGCTCTTCTTGTGCCGGTCGGCGGCAAGGTCAGGGAAGATCTCGAACAGGGTGTCTAGGCGCTTGTCGAGATGGCCCTTGATCGTGTAGCCGCCCATCTGCAGGTTCTCGATGACGGTCATCTCGTCGAAGATGTTCTGCAGTTGGGGGAGGTACGCGACACCGCGCCGGACGAGCTTGTGCGGGCCAAGGCCGGTCACGTCCTTGTCGTGCACGAAGACGTGACCAGACCGCACTTTCACCAGGCCGAGAATGGCCTTCGCCAGAGTGGACTTCCCTGCTCCGTTGGGGCCGAGCACGACGGTGATCTTGTCGCGGAATGCCTCGACCGAGACCTTCTCGAGGATCAGCGGGCCGTCGTATCCGGCTGATATGAGCTCAGCCTTAAGCTCGGGCATTTCCGGCTCCTTCTCCGCTCTGGGTGACTGTGGCGCCGAGGTAGGCAGTGATGACCTCGTCGTGGGCACGGACGGTTTCCAGTGGTCCGCGGACCAACACCTTGCCCTCGGCCATGACGACCACGTCGTCGGCTACTGAGGACAGGAAGCCCATGTTGTGCGCGATGAGGAGGATGGTCACGCCCTGCTCGGCGATCTCCTTGACCCGGGTGGCTATCAGCCGGCTGGTCTCGGGGAAAACGCCCGCCGTCGGCTCGTCAAGCAGCAGCAGCTTGGGATGCGCCATCAGCGCCCGCGCCATCTCCATCAGCCGGCGCTGGCCCCCGGAGAGGGTGCCCGCGCGCTGGTGAGTATGGTTTTCAAGGCCAAGCCACTCCAGCAGCTCGGTCGCTTCCTTGCGCAGCGTGGCTTCCTGCCCTTTCCATTTGCGCTGCGCGAACATCGCCTCGAGCGCGTGCTCCCCTGACTGCGGCCGGGCGGCGATCATGACGTTCTCGATCACCGGCAGCCGCGCGAAGACCCGGGCGTTCTGGAACGTGCGCACGATGCCGACCCGGGCACACTTCGCGGGACCGTAACTGGTGACGTCGGTGCCGTCGAAGATCACGGTGCCGCTGCGCGGCTTCAGCCGGCCCGCCAGGATCTCGATGAGGGTGGACTTGCCCGCGCCGTTGGGGCCGATCAGCCCGGTCACCTTGCCTGACTCGATGGTGAAGCTGCACTTGTCGACGGCCAGGGCGCCGCCGTAGGCGAAGCTGACCTCCCTGATGTCGACGATCTCACTCATGGCTTGCCCACTTTTGATGGCTCCTCGCGATGCAGAGTCCAGTTGGCCGGATGCCATCGCGCAGCAGCGGCCGCTCTTGTCTTGCGCCCGTACCAGTCCAGCCACCGCTCGGGGAATATCCCTTCGGGACGGAATCGCAGGACCAGGATGAGCACGACGCCGATGACCAGGGCGCGGAACGCGCCAGCGAGTTCCGGCCGTCCAAACGTGGGCGTGTAGCGAGACAGCTCGTTGAGGCCCTCGATCACGATGAACGCGCCGAGCATGGCACCCCAGTAGTTTCCTGACCCGCCGATGATGAGGGCCGCCAGGAGGAAGAAGGACTCCAGCGGCAAGAAAGCGCTCGGGCTCCAGGCAGTGATATAGAAGACGAAGATGCCGCCTGCCAGTCCGGCCATGAAGCAGCCGACTATGTACATCCACAGCTGCGACTGCCAGATCGTGCGGCCGAAGGCCGCGGCGACATCCTCGTCTTCGCGGATGGCCCGCAGCAGCCTGCCGAACGGAGACCGGAATATCCGCCGCGACAGCCAGACGCACGCTGCGAGTACGACAGCCGCGAGCGCTAGGATGATGAGTGAGTACTGCTCGGTCGAAAGGTCGGCGTTTCCGGTGATGTACGGCACGTTGAAGATGCCGTTGGCGCCGTTGAACAGGTTTACGTCACTGTTGATGATGTTCCAGAAGATGAACGCGGCTGCCACCGTCACGATGGCCAGGTAGTCGCTGCGCAGCCGGCGGACGGTGAATGAGAAGATCACGGCGCCGAGTATCGCCGCCGCGACACCGCCAAGCAGGAGCGCGACTGGCCAGGGCAGGTGTGCGCCAAGGATGTAGGTGACACCCGGGGTAGTGCTTGGCCCTAGCGTGAGGACGCCCGAGATATAGGCGCCGACCGCCACGTAAGTATAGAAGGCGAAGTTCAGCAGTCCTGAATATCCATACTGCAGATTCAGGCCCACTACCATGATGCCGTTGATGCATCCAAGGACGAGAAGGTCGGTGAGAATGAACATTAACTTGTCTTCCCCTTCGCGGCAAAGAGTCCTTGCGGCCGGAAGAGCAACAAGACGATGACGAACGCGAACGCGATCGACGTCTTGTATGCGGCGTTCATGTACTGGCCTGCTACCTCGGTTAGCACGCCCACGATGAGTGCGCCGAGCATTGCCCCGTAGGGCCTGCCGAGGCCGCCGAGGATCACGGCACCGAAGATGATGAAGAGCTCGTTGAAGCCGGTCGTCGGGCTCAGCGTGGTCTCCTCGAGCACCAGCCCGACTCCTGCGACCGCGGTGAAGATGCCCGCGATGAACCAGGTGATCGAGATGATCCGTTCGCTATCAATGCCGCAGGCCTGGGCCAGCTCGATATTGTTCGACGTCGCCCGCAGGGACTTCCCGAACTTGGTGTACTTGAACGTTACGTGGAGCAGGACGAGGAACACGATCGCGGTGCAGATCATGATCAGGTCCCCTGTCGTGAACAGGAACGGTCCGACCTGGACCGATGTGCCCAGAGTCTGCACCAGCCGCTTCGGCTCCGCGCCCCAGATGATGACGATCAGGTTCTGTACGATGAACGACAGCCCGACTCCGGCGATCAGCAGCGTGACCGGCCGTACCTTCCGTCGCATGAATGGCCGGAAGACGATGAGATTGGCCACGACCCCGAGCAGCCCTGTCGCTGCGCCGGCGATGACGATGGCGAGTACGATATTCACGCCTTTGACGTCTAGCTGCCAGGCGATGTAGGCGCCGAACGTCATGAAGTCGCCGTAGGCGAAGTTGATGAAGTTGGTGACGCTGACCTGCAACGACACGGCTACCGCGGCCAACGCGAGAATAGCGGACGTAGCCAATCCGAAGCCCACCGCATGTAGGAATACGGTCATCCCTGGTCCTTCCGCCGAGCCGCGTTATGGAGATCTCTGTGTGCAGTTACCAGTGAGGGTCGTCCTGGCTGACCAAGGCCGACCCTCACCGGTCAGTGATGTTGGCAATGGACGTGCGCGCCTACCCGCTGAATGCGTTCTTCAGCTGGTCGGCTGTAATAGAGTCGACGGTCGTGACTGAGCCGTCGCCGGTGTAGTGCAGGATGTCGAATGTCCCGAACACGTTGTGGTACTTGTCGAAGTTGACGTCGCTTGAGGCGCCGCCCCAGTTGATCGCTTTGCCTGCCCTGATCAGGGTCGAGCACGAGGGGTAGTCGTAGCAGGCGGTACCAGGGCCGTTCGCCGCGGCCAGGATGCCCTGGCTGACCTGCGGCTCGCTCGTCGTTCCCGCCTTCTCCGCGCCCAGCGCCCAGCTAATCGTGGCGTCCCACATGACCTGTTCGCCGTTGTTCGGCACCGTGCGGTTCTCAACCTTCTGGAGTTCTGCCTCGAAGGCCGCGTTGCCGGGGCCGGCCGCTGCGGGATTCACGATGTTGATCGGCCCCGTCGCGATCTTCTCGCCGACCGAGCTGAAGAACTCGCCCGCGTACCACAGGTTGCTGGCCACCCATGGCGTCGATAGCAGGTTCTCCTGCTGAAGCTCGCCGAACAGCACACCCGCCGAGGGGATGTCGAATTGCGACAAGATGGCCTGCGGGTGGCCAGAGTAGAGCTTCTGGATCTCACTGCGGAACGACGTGGACCCGATGGCGATCGTGACGGTGCTCGTTACCGTCATGCCGAGCTTCTTGGCCGCGCTCTGCAGAGCCGGGAGAAGCGATTGGTCAGCGGATGCGTTCCCGATGGCGAACGCAACGCTGTTCCAGCCCTTTTGGTGGGCGTACAAGACCATCGAGTCGGCCTGTTGGGTGTCTGAGGGCGACATCCGGAAGAAATGTGGGTCGCTGTCGGTGTCGAACGCGGCGCCACCACCCCACATCAGGACCGGGATGTTCGCCCTGTCAGCAAGCGGAAGGACCACGGAGGCGGTCAGGGAAGTCGGGCCGACGATGGCCACCACGTGCTGGGACTGTATTTCCACGTCGGCTGCGGGCACAGCGTCGCCAGGGTCGCCCGCGTCGTCTTGCACGACAAGGTTGACGTGGTGACCAA
>Ga0210402_10001688_pt1 | contig 22518 bp, 16 predicted proteins | sample IncBWC7MmetaG_FD_161055 | JGI IMG/M metagenome (GOLD analysis project Ga0210402, IMG submission 161055) | Forest soil microbial communities from Barre Woods Harvard Forest LTER site, Petersham, Massachusetts, United States - Inc-BW-C-7-M | ecosystem: Environmental > Terrestrial > Soil >... | reverse complement strand
CCGTATCCGTTCTCGACGCCGACTCCGGTGCTGGGGGCGTGCAAGATGCGGGCGACATATTGAATGCCCAGGGAAGCGGTGCCGGTGCCATAACCGTAGACCCAGCGTGGAGTATCGAAGGCGGCCAGGAAATTCTGCAGCGGATAATCGCGGGTGCGTTTGACAAGTTCGCTGGCGGTGCTGTAGGGGCTAAGGGTTTCGGAATAGATTGCCAGCCTGGAATTGACTTGTTCGGGAAAGATCGAACTGAGAATAATCATCGCCAGACCGCCAAGCAGCACCACGCGTTGAATGGAGCGCATGACGCGGGTAGCTTCTTTTTGGCGCCAGGGCGCGCCCCAGACGAAAGCGGCGGCAATCACCAGGGAGCAGCCGCCACACCACATCATGACACCACGGGAAGTGCTCATGACCGCGGCGCCGGCGAGCACGCCGATGGTCACGAACGCAGCGGTGCGCCCCTTGCGGGTACGCAGGATGAGATATCCGCCGAAGCCAAGCATGATGATCCAACTAGTGACCAAAAGATTTTGAAAGCGACCGTTGCTGACGAATAGCGAGCTGGGGCGAAAAGCAACCAAACCGGTGAGCGGCGATTCGCGGTAGAGCGTACTGAGGTCACGAATGTCTTCCTGGAGTGTTGCGGGATTCAGAAATCCCGGGCCGATGATGGACTGGGCGATACCGAGCAAGGCGACAACAAAAATCAGCACAGCGTTGAACATAAAGAACTTGCGAAGCTCCAATTCGGAGTCAACGAGGGCGTGGCCTAAAAACATTAGTGGAACGTAGAGAAAGTAGAGCTTGAGGCCCAAGAAACCGTAAAACACGCTGGTTGAGCCGGGATTGAACATTTGGGCCACGGCAAACCAGAAAAAAAGCAGCAGTGGCATCAGGAAAGGGGGTCGGAAGGAAACTTTTTGTTTGAGGTTGCGGCGCTCGGTGTAAAAGGAGATGTAAATCAAGATCACCAGGAAATCCTTGGCGAAGTAGATGACCATGTTGTTGCCGAGATATTTGCGGACAAAATCCTCGACAAAAAGCCAGCCAAAGAAGATATAGAGGCCCTGGCGCCAATTCTTGAGGATGCGAACGGCGAAAACGATGCCCGCAATGACGACGGCGACGAAGATGAGGCCGTTCCAATCGTTGGCGAGCACGTACATGGCGGCCTGATAGGCGGCAAAGATTCCGCCGAGAAAAATTACCAGAGTGGAGAGTAATTTTGTGCGGGACTCTCCGGGGAAGCCGGGCCTGAACAAACGAGCCACGGGTTAGGTCATCTCCAGAAAAGGGGGTGGCGGAACGAGCGGATGCATAGGATCAGGCTAGCACGGGGATTCGGCGGAGGGGAATATTTGGCGGCGGCGTGCCGGGGATGTGTTTGCGGGTTCAATTTCAATGGGGGAAATCGAATTCTGGGAATTGCTGCCAATTTTCGCCGCGAAGGGCGGCCTGGAGCTGCTGCACTTGGGCAGGGCCCATGAGTTGTTGGCGGAGGGATTCGAAGGTGGCGGGCGGTATTGGTGCGTGGAGGAGTTCGAGGATGCTTTGCTCGATGTCATTTTGCTGATTGGATGTGCAGAGTTTGCCGACGTTGGAAGGACCGACGATGCGGGCGAGGGTGCTGTCGGCGGGAGTGTGCGCAAAAACCGGACGTTGGGCCTGGAGATAGGTGGAGAGTTTCACGGGGAGGCTGGTTTTGCGAAAAAGTTCGAAACGCCTGCCGGGAGGATACATGGCGTAGAGGAAGTCGCACTGAGCGAGTAGAGGGATTGCGGATTCCTCGGTTAGATCGGGATGGAATTCGAAGGTGCCGGGATTTTGCGCGGCGATGATGTCAATTTCGGGAGAGGTGCCGATTCGAATGAAGCGGAGGCGGCGATTTTTTTGCGCGGCGATTTTTTTGCAGGCGGCGATGAAGCGGCGGAAGGGCTCGGGATGGTAGAGCGTGCCGATGTGACCGACGGTGAGGTAGTCGGGGTCGGGGACAGTATTTGATGGTGGAAGTTGCGGCACGTGGAGGTAGAGCGCGAAGCAGTTGACGCCATATTTTTGGCGATAGAGATTGCGCATGTCCCAGCTGGTGACGTCGATGCTTTGCGCGGCGCGGAGGATGCGCGGGAAAGTGCGGGACAGGAGCGGGCGGAAGAGGCGATAGCGGTCGGAGCGGATCCAGGTTGCGAAGGGGTCGTCGTGAACGGTGAGGTGGATTTTTTTGCCGAGGTCGAGGAGTTCGGCGGCGACCGAGATGCCTTCGTTGTGGGCGACGATCCAGTAGAGATCGGCGGGGATTTGTTTGACGAGGTTTCGAACGGCGGCTTTGGAGCCGAGCAAAAATCCGGTGCGGGCGGAAAGATCGCTGAGGAATTGCGCTGGGGTGAGAGGAGGGCCGAGGTAATGTCTGGGGTCGCCGGAGACAGGATTTTTTGCGAGATAGTACCAGTCGAGATCGAGGCCGGACATGTGGCGGAGATGGCTGCGCAGTTGTGCGGAGCCGCCGCCGATGTCGGGAGAAAACGGAGTGAAGAGCGCTATGCGCACGGTTGCGGGCTCCGATGATGGCGAGTGTGGTTCATCATTATGGCGTGGCTTTCTTGCGAGATACAGCTTTGCGGATGGATTCCACGGTTGCGGCAATAATTTTTTCGGGAGAGTGAGATTCCACTCGAGCGAAGCCGCGCTGCGCTGTTTCGCGGAGTTGCGCACGATCGGCGAAAGCTGATTGCAGGGTACGCGCCAAAGCGCCTGAGTCGCCGGCAGGGAAAACGAAGTCGGGGCGAATGGGGGCGACGAGGTCGCGCGCGGCGCCGACTTGATCGCTGACGATGACGGGACAGCCACAGCACATGGCCTCATTGACGACGACGGCGAACGGTTCGTAACTGGAGGGAAGGACCAGCACGTCGGCTGAAGTGTACAGCGCGGGAAGCTGGGACTGGTTGACGAAGCCGAGGAATTTTACGCGCTGAGTTACGCCGAGCTTCGCGGCTTCGGATTCCAAGTCGGCGCGCTGCGGGCCGTCGCCGGCAAAGATTAGAAGAGGCTGCGGTTCGAACGTGAGTTGCGCGAAAGCGTGGAGCAAATCCGTTGGACGCTTCCAGGGCTGCAGCTTTGCGCAGAAAAGAATTACGGGTTGTTCGGGAGTTGCGCCCCATTCGATTCGAACGGATGCGCGGTCGACTTTGGCGGATTGCGACTTCCACCAATCGTTGTCGACGGAGTAGGGAGTGAGGGTGATGCAGTCGGCGGGGATGCCGAGGCTTCTTACCAGTTCGAATGTGCCGCTGGAAGGAACGATGACTTGATCAGCCTGACGAAACAGGAATGGCCAGAAAATTTTCTTGAACCAAACTTTCCAGGGCTTGGCGTCGCGAGGAGCGAGGGAGTGGGCGTCAGTGCCGAAGAGGAAAGCGGCGTTCGAACGACGTGCGGCTCGCAGGGCAATCCAAAAAGAAGCGCGGACGTAGCCGACGTAGCAGAGCACAGCGTCAAAATTGCCTTCGCGAATGAGCGATTTGAGCGCGGGATTGTTGAGACCCCAAAACGTTTCTTTACCGGAACCTTTGTTGGGGACCTCGGCCCAGGAATATCCATCGAGGAGCGGAACGTCCCACTGCACTTGCGTGCGAAAGTCCGGATCGAAGCCGGCTTCGGCACCTCGCAGGGAGCAATAGGCGACGTGCAGGTTGAGGCGGGGATCCTGCGCCATGCGGCGGAAGATCGGAGCCATATATTGGACAGGATGGGTGGCGACCGCGAGCACCTTAAAAGGACGCTCAGACATCGCGGTTTTTGGCGACGGGCGTTGGTGTATGGGGTGCGAGTTGCATCCGGAATTGGCGCAAGAAGCGGCGCCGAAAACGAGTATAACTGGGTTTCGAAGCTTCAAACCGCTGTGCTAAACTTCCAAAGGTTTAAGCCGCAGCTCTCAGGGGTTGGGCTTCTCCGTAAATCTCCGCAGACACATCCCCGTGACGCGGGGCAGAACGAAATCTAGGAATACGAAGGAACTGTCATGTCTGGGCATTCAAAGTGGGCCACAATCAAGCACAAGAAGGCCGCCACCGACGCGAAGCGCGGCCGCGTTTTTACCCGCGTGATCAGAGAGTTGACGATCGCGGCACGCCTCGGCGGAGGCGACGCCAATTCGAATCCGCGATTGCGCACCGCGATTCTTGCCGCCAAGAACGAGAACATGCCGAACGACAATATCGAGCGCGCGATTTTGCGCGGCACAGGCCAACTCGAAGGCGAAGTGTATGACGAGGTGACGTTCGAAGGGTACGGACCCGGCGGCGTGGGGATTCTCATTAATGTTGTTACGACCAACCGGAATCGCGCGGTTGGCGAAATGCGGCACGTCATGGGGAAAAACAACGGGAACATGGCCGAAGCTGGCGCGGTTGGTTGGATGTTTCACCGCAAAGGTGAGATTACCGTGCCAAAAGAAGCGGCGAGCGAAGACAAGTTAATGGATCTGGTGCTGGAAGCGGGAGCCGAGGACATTAAGGACGATGGCTCGAGCTGGTACATCGTGACTCCACCGGAAGCGATTGAGACGGTGAAGGAAGCGCTGGCCAAGGCGGGAATTACGCCGGAGAGCGCGGAAGTGTCGATGGTGCCGCAGAACTACGTGAAGCTGACCGGCGAGCAGGCCAAGCAGATGTTGCGTTTGGTGGAAGCGCTGGAAGAGCACGACGACGTGCAGCACGTGTACGCGAACTTTGATATTGACGAGAGCGAAATTCAAGCCGCGGTTGGCGCGAACTAGGACTTTTTAAACTCAGGGTTTGCAAGTACAACATCTTCATCTCAGGGTCTGTAAGTACAGACCCTGAAACCCTGAAACCCGCAGCGCTGGCTCCAGTCAGACAAATCAGAACCAGCACAGCGCGGCACAAAGCACTGGTAACAAAGCACCGTGGGTCTTACACTTTTTGCGATGAGCGAAACCAATTCGCGCAAGTCGTTTCGTGTACTTGGGATTGACCCGGCGGCCGCGGGCCCCACGGGCTACGGCGTAGTGGAATCTGATGGGCGGCGTTGCCGCACGCTGCACTATGGCGCGCTGAAAGTTGCGGACAAACTACGAAAAGAATCCGCCGGTGCCGCTCTGGAAGCCGTTCACTCACTGATTTGCGATTTGCTGCGGGATTTCTCGCCGGACGCGATGGCGGTGGAAGCGATTTTTTCCGCGTTGAACGTTCGAACCGCACTGCGGCTGGCGGAAGTGCGCGGAGTGGTGCTGCTGGCAGCGGCACAGCACGGAGTGGAAGTGCACAGTTACGCGCCGCGGTTGATCAAGGCTTCGGTCGCGGGATACGGCAACGCCGACAAAAGACACGTGCAAGTGATGGTGCGTACGCTGCTAGGGATGGCGGAGATTCCAGAACCTGCCGATGCGGCCGATGCGTTGGCAGTGGCACTATGTCATCTGCAAAATGAACAGTTTCGGACGCGCTTTGCGCTGCCGAGAATGTCGGCGACTGGTGCGCCGCGCATAGCAAGAGTGAGCGTGAATCGAAGCGCGCGCGCTGAAGCGATTCGAGTTTTGCCGGCGCGATGATTATGCGGATTACAGTGACGGCACGAGCGCGACTGGCGGGAATCGCCGTCATTTTCTTAGCCGTCTCGTCTCTTTTCGCACCAACCGGTGCAGCTTATCCCGCGCAAGCATCCAAAATCACGTTTCGGCGAATTTTCAAGGGAAGCGCGCCGGAGTTTATCGAGATCAGCGTGCGCGATGATTCGAACGCCGCGACGTTTGAGATCCGGCAGCTGGATGAAGACGCTGGAGCTTCGAAGTTCGAAGTGAGCGAAGGGTTGCGGACGAAGATTTTCGGACTGGCCGCGGACTTGAATCATTTTCAAGCGCAGGACCTGGATGTCCACCGGAAAATTGCGAATTTGGGCGAGAAGACGTTTCGTTGGGAGCAGGGCAGCGTTTCGCACGAGACCAAGTTTAATTACACACTGAATCAGGCTGCGAACCAGCTTCTTCAGATATTCGAGGGGCTTGCGCGGCAGCAGGAGCACTATGCCCTTCTGGAACGTCGGATGCGCTACGACCGGCTCGGAATTAATGATGCTCTGTTGCAATTCGAATCGGACCTGAACCGCGGTTTGATGCCCGAACCGCAGCGGCTAATCCCGCTACTTGACCAGATTTCGTCAGATACAAAGTTTGTTGATATCGCCCGGCAAAGAGCTAGAACGCTCGCCGACCGAATCCGCCACCAGTAAGAATTAAATGCAAAACTGAAGATGAGTACTGGTACTAGTCCGGCTAATCCCGTTTTCGGCATCAACATACAAAAATATGTATTCGTGTGTTTTGATTTATGAATTTTGGAGATTTCGCGTTTGTATACTATTGAAAATTAGGGGTTTAACTTAGGTCAAAATCGTCTTAGTTTGGCAGAATTTATGCAATATGGTGCACTGGTAGGTTTGTGGGGGTTGGTAGGCTGGGGATGAAGTGAGTTTGACGGCGAACTTCCACCCGAGATTTAGCCCTTATCAATCGGCAAGAGAAATTTTAACCAAGAGACCAGGCAAAGGAGTTGTTGATGTTCAAATTAGATAGGTTGCTTTGCGTTTTGGCTGCCCTCGGACTGTTGTTCTTGATCCCGTTGGCTGGCCATGCACAGGAAACTACGGGCGGTTTGCAGGGCACGGTGAAAGATCCTTCGGGAGCCGTGGTACCCAAAGCCAAAGTGGCGCTAACGGGCGCGTCGTCGGTCGGTAACAAGGAAGTAGATACGGACTCGAGCGGCTACTACCGCTTTGCAAATCTTCCTCCGGGGCCGTACACGATCACGGTGACGGCGAAGGGATTCACAACGCTCAAGCGCGACCTCGTTCTTGAAGTAGGCCATTTGCCCACCGTGGACTTTGCGGTTGAAGTGGGCACAGCGGCAACAATCGTCGAAGTAAGCTCGGCGGCTCCTCAAATAGATGTGACCACCAACGTCACCACAACGAACGTCACACAAGACGTTATCGAAAATATTCCGCACGGACGTTCCTTTCAATCGGTCATTCAGTTCGCGCCAGCGGCTCGCAACGAACCTCTGATGGGAAATACCGTTCAGGGCGGATACGCAGGCGGCGGAACCGGCGGCTCTTCTCCAGGCAGTATTGCCAACGGAAGCGACCACGGTTTTTCAGTGGCCGGCGGCTCGGACTCAGAGAATTCCTACCTTGTGGAAGGTCAAGAAACGGCCAACTTAATTGGCGGCTACTCCCATACGAGCGTGCCTTTTGACTTCATTCAAGAGGTCGAGATCAAGAACTCGGGTGTGGAAGCGGAACACGGTGGTGCGCTGGGTGGCGTCGTCAACGTCATCATGAAGAAAGGCACGAACAACTACCACGGTTCCGTCTTCGCTCAGTTTGAGAACTATGCAATGGATGGCGCTCCAGCAACTTACGCCCGCTATGACCCGCAATCCAGTCAAACAGCAACGAGCTGGGGTTTCCTCGACCCAAATTTCCAGGAATATAAGCCCAAGCAAGACAAGACTAGCGACGTTATGCCTGGGTTTACGTTTGGCGGGCCGATCCTGAAGAATCGCCTGTTTGGCTTTGTTGGGTTCAATCCTGAATTCTACGATGTGGAACGCAAGGTGAACTACAACCAACCGGGCGGCTTGGGTGGTCTTGGGGTCGTATCCTTCAGCCAAAACACACAGACCTATTACACCATCGGACGTCTCGACGCGGTTGTGAGCCAAAAGATTCGACTCTATGCCTCCTGGCTCTATCAGCTGCAAAAGCAGAGCGGAGAAAATTTGCCTTTCGCAGACTCGACGACCGGGCTCTTTAACGTCAGCTCAGCAACGCCGCCAACCGCTTTCGCGCACGGCGTGGGCTATACAGCGCCGAACACTACGACCAACGTGGGCGCGGATTTCTCGATCACACCACGGCTGGTTGCGACTACCCGCTTCGGCTACTACTTTGAGAACTACCACGATTTTGGCCTGCCGACGACCGGTACACTTAACATTTGGCAGACCAATGGAGTCGGCGCCACTGACGCGTTCGGCGCTCCTCTACCTCCCAACAGCTCGACGGCAGATTTGCAGCAACCAGCCGGATTCCAAAACCTCGCCTTTAGCCAGAATTTCACAAATCACAACGCGAGCAAGGGAATTCAATTTGACCAGGACCTGGCGTGGTTCAAGAGCGGCTGGAAGGGTACGCATAACTTCAAGCTCGGTTATCAGCTCAACCGTCTTAACAACAGCATCGCACAACGCTACAACGTGCCTTTGGTCCAACCCTTCGTCGGAGGCGCAGCCTTCTATACCCCGTTCGGACCAGTGGGCACTGCTAATTGCGCTGCGGTTGAGGCTGCCGACGGGACTACCACCTGCCAAGGCAAGTATGGCTATATCAACATTTTGGATTACGGCTCTGGCGGACAAGCCACCAGTTTCAACCACGCTTTCTTCGTCCAGGATTCCTGGTCCATCGCCAAGGGCATTACGATCAACGCGGGGCTCCGGGTGGAGCGTGAATACCTTCCGGCCGAAAACCAGCCTTCCGGCGGTATCAGCCATCCTATCGACTTCGGATGGGGCGATAAGATTGCGCCACGCATAGGAGCCGCATGGGATCCGACGGGCCACGGTAAGATCAAAATCTTCGGCGGCTATGGGCAGTTCTACGACCAGATGAAGCTCAATTTGGCCATCAGCTCGTTTGGTGGCCAATACTGGAGCAACTGCTATTACGCGCTTGATACCGCAAACATTGCTTCTATCGCTCCGGTTTACGACAGCAATAACCGGTACTGCGGGGGCATCGGCACCACTTCCGCGAGCCAGGCTAATTTCGGAGGCACTACGCCCGCAGGAATAACATTCCTGGAAAACCAGAATTTCCGGACGAATCCAACAACCTGCTCGACCTGCACGCTCACCGAAGAAGGTGTTGCTCCGGGTCTAAAGCCCTACAAGCAACATGAATCCACCGTAGGGGTCGACTATCAACTAACCCCGACAGTGGCGTTCGAAGCTCGTTACGATCGCCGCCGTCTCGATCATGTGATCGAAGACTCTGCATTGGTGAATCCGTCCATCGGCGAGACTTTCGTGATCGTAAATCCGGGCCAGGGCGTCAACTCGACTTATGACAAGTTCTATAATTTTCTATACGGACTTACGCCTGGACAACCGGGATCTTCGCCTTGTGGATCGGCCTGTCCTCCGACCATTCCGGCGCAGCGCGACTATGACGGTGTGGAATTCCGCCTGACGAAGGCGCAATCAAAGCATTGGTCCGGAATGTTTTCCTACACCTACAGCCGGTTGTGGGGAAATTACACAGGCTTGACCAGTTCAGACCAAGCCGACGGCGGCGGAGGCCGCAATGCGCCCAACAACAGCCGTTCCTTTGACGAACCGATGTTCTCCTGGAACGCCAACGGCGGATCCTCCAGCGGACTCCTGCCAACCGACCGGCCAAACACATTTAAGGGCTTCGCCTATTACGAGTTCGGGTGGTTGCATAAGCTCACCACCGACTTGGGAATCTTCCAGGTTATGTACCAGGGCTCTCCATTGACAAGCTACCTGGACGTCGGCAACGGCTTCCCGAGCGGCCTTACGGGCGATGCGTTCCCCGTTGACGTAGTGAACCGCGGCAAATGGGTGAACATCACCCAGGATCCGACCACCGGTGTAATCACAGCTGGTGCTCCATTCACCAGGCGTACGCCGTGGTACAACCAGACTGACTTCAACTTCCAGCAGAACTACAAGCTCAGTGAGTCCAAGACTCTGAGCTTTACTGCGACCTTCACGAACCTGCTGAATGAGCGGTCAGTGACCAACGTAGAAGGAAATATTGACAGCGGTTTTAGCCCTAACTACATCGCGCCTGGCGGTTCTTTCCTCGTATCGCCATCGGTCGGTTTAGCGGGCGGTACCGGTGCCGGCACACCTTTTTACGCTGCAACATTTCATCCGTACGATTACGTGGCGTTGATGAACGCGGCGCCAACGAACAGTAATTGCACGCCGCTCAATGGTACGGCTACTACACCCAATACCGTAGCGTTGCCTAATACTTGCGGTCCGCTCACGGTTAGCAGCGCGTACGGCCTGCCAAATCGGTATCAGGCTAGCCGCACGATTCGTCTCGGCTTGCGGTTCACGTTCTAACTACTTCCCGCTGCGCCTGAAAGTGCGCGGCGGCGATTTCCAAATGTCAAAAAGGGGCGTCTCGATCGAATCGAGGCGCCCTTTTTGTTTTTGTTCGCCCCGCGGAGATACGCGCAGGTAATTCCTGGGGCAGCGGCCCGGCTAGATCTGGTGGAAGTGCTGCGATACGAATAACGTTCCGCAGTTTCCCTGATTTTTGCTGCTGGTGCGTGGACTCACTATTGGAAATCTGATTAGATTTAGCAACATTTATGGCGCCTAAGGATTCCTTCGCTCTTGGCGGTGGTGACTTCCCAGCGACCCGGTGGTCGGTGGTTGCCGCGGTGCGCAGCGCCGATTCGAATGAACGATCGCGGGCGCTCGATGCGCTTTGCGCCGCGTACTGGAAGCCGGTTTACAAATATATCCGGCTGAAATATTCGAAGAAGCCCGAAGAAGCGCAGGATCTGACGCAGGGATTATTCATCGAGCTGCTGGAGCGTGACCTGCTATCGCGGTTCGAACCGGGGAAAAGCCGCCTGCGGACATACATTCGATTGTGCACCGACAGCTTCGTGTTGAATGAAATCAAGCATGCGGGCAGGCAGAAGCGCGGCGGAGATTCCGTGCACTTCGCTCTCGATTTCCCAGCAGTTGAAGGCGAACTGAGCGCGCAAACCATTGATCCAGCATCAATTCCTTCGCCAGAGCGATTCGAGGAATTTTTCGAGAGGGAATGGATTCGCAGCCTGTTTTCGGCGGCGATTGATGACTTGAAAGAACTGTGCGCGGCGCGTGACAAGCAATCGGCCTTCGCCCTGTTCGAATCTTACGATCTGTCCGAGGACGAGCACCTTTCGTACACTGAACTTGCCGCTGCGCACAAAATCACGGCCAGCGACGTGACCAATCAACTCGCTTGGGCGCGCCGGGAATTTCGGCTGCTGGCGCAGGAGAGATTGCGTGCGATTTGCGCTACGGAAGAAGAATTCGTACGCGAAGCCAAAATTCTTTTTGGCGGCGATCGTTGATGCGCTTCCTGAACGACAAAACACTCGAGAAATTGCGCTCGGCGGGAGCAGTGCCCGACCTATCCGGCACCCGCTATACGCTGGTCGAGTTTCTGGCGCGCGGCGGGATGGGTGCGGTGTACATCGCGGAAGATCAATCGTTGAAGCGCAGGGTCGCGCTGAAAGTTCTTGAAACTGAGGATCCCGAAGGAACGTTGGCAGGGCGACTGCTGCGGGAAGCGCGAGTGCTGGTGCAACTCGAACATCCGGGAATCGTTCCGGTGCATGATGCGGGGACTCTGGCGGACGGGCGTGTTTTTTACGTGATGAAGTTTGTGGAGGGCGCGCAGCTGGATCAATTTCTTGCCAATGTTCCGGTGCTCTCGGAGCGGCTTCGGCTGTTCTTGCGGATCTGTGAAGCGGTTTCCTTTGCGCACTCGCGGGGGATTCTGCATCGCGACCTGAAGCCGGCCAACATCATGGTCGGAGCGTTTGGTGAAGTGCTGGTGATGGACTGGGGACTGGCGAAGATCCTCGATCCGCGATGGAGCGGCAATTCGAATCGCGATGAGAACGAGACACGGTTCGCATCCAAGCCAGAACCGGGTGCCAATAACCAGAACACCCAGGCGACCGGCGCCACTGGAGACGGAATCGTGATGGGAACGCCCGGATATATGTCGCCGGAGCAGGCGAGCGGACAAATCGCAAGTCTCGATGTGCGGAGCGACATTTTTTCGTTGGGCAAGCTGCTGGAATTCATGACGGCGCGCCAGGCTGCATCTCGCACCGGGAAACTTCCACGAGCGCTGCGCGCAATTTGCGAGAAGGCGGCGGCGACAAATCCAAGCGATCGCTATGCGACTGTTTCGGCGCTCGCTGACGACATCTCGCGGTTTCTTGACGGTCAGCCGGTTTCGGCGTACCGCGAAAATCTGCTGGAGCGGACTCAGCGCTTCTATTATCGCTACCAGGCCGCCATCTTACTGATACTAATGTACTTAGCGATGCGAGTGATGTTCGTTCTCTACCCGCGCCATTAGCCCTAAAGGATTTCTATCGGCCGTTGTAAAGAACTTCAGACCCGGAGAGAATGCGGGCAATACACCACCGGAAATTCAGGAGGACCGCGCGATGAATAAAATTTTGCTGGGATTACTTTTGGGAGCGCTGCTTGGAGCGATCGATGGAGGCACCGCATGGTTCACTCCGGCGGTCCGCGCACAGATTGTGGGCATCATCATCGGTTCGACAATGAAGGGCGTCATCGCTGGCGTCGCGGCTGGAATTTTCGCGCGCAAAGTAAATTCGGTGCCATTGGGAATTCTGTTCGGGCTCGTGGTTGGCTTCGTGCTCGCGTTCCTGGTGGCTTTCCTGCAGCACGGCTACTATTTCGAAATCATTTTGCCGGGAAGCATTGTAGGCATGCTGGTCGGATGGGCGACGCAACGCTATGGAACGTCGGCCGCGACGCCTGCGGCGGCTCGTTAAGCAATCTTCGAATAGGTGGTCTTACCGGGCAATTGCTGAAGCGGCTTCCGCGGCAAGCGCGCGCAGCGATTCGGTGTAAGGAGCTTTGGCCACACCGCGTTCGGTGAAAATCGCGGCGATGAAGCGGTTCGGCGTCACATCGAACGCTGGATGCGCCGCGTGAACGTCCGGTGCAATTCGAATTCCTTGGATCTCGGTGACTTCGGCCGAGGAACGTTCCTCGATAGGAATCTCTTCTCCGGACGCAATGGAAAGATCAAACGTGGAAACCGGCGCCGCGATATAGAACGGAACGTTGTGTTCGCGGGCCAGCACAGCAATCTGATACGTACCAATCTTGTTGGCGGTGTCGCCGTTCGCGGCAATGCGGTCGGCGCCGGTAACAATCGCTCCGACGTTGCCCATTTTCAGGAAGTGGCCGACCATGTTGTCGGTGATGAGCGTCAGCGGGATATTGCTGCGGTGTAACTCCCATGCGGTGAGCCGCGCGCCCTGTAAATAGGGGCGAGTTTCCGGCACCAGGATGTGGAGTTTCTTGCCCTGTTCGACGGCAACTTGAATGACGCCGAGAGCAGTTCCAATGCCGCCCGTAGCGAGAGCGCCGGCGTTGCACTGGGTCATCACGCGGCCTTCGCGCGGCATGTACTCTGCGCCAAACCGGCCGATGGCCTCATCGGTGGCACGCTTTTCAAGGTGTACAGCCTTGGCTTCCTCGACCAGCGAGTGCCTGATCTGCGCGAGGTCGGAAGTTTGCGCGGAAATTTCGCTGAATCGCCGCTTCATGCGGTCCAGAGCCCAGAAGAGGTCAACGGCGGTCGGACGGGTCTTGGCCAGCGTATCGAGGATGACCGGGAATTCTGTCCGAAGCTCGGCGAGGGACTTGGCGGCGGAGTTCTGTACGCCGATGGCGACACCCATGGCGGCGGCCACTCCAATGGCGGGAGCGCCGCGAATGACCATTTCGCGAATGGCTTTGGCAACGTCCTGATACGTGGTGTAGGTGCAAGAAATCTCTTCGGTGGGCAGGCGGCGCTGGTCGAGCATGACTACGCCACGGTCGGTCCATTCAATTGGCTGCGCTACATACATCGCTTTTCCCTCTCCGGAATCTCTATTGTAAACGATGGCTCGCGCGGGACAAAAATTGAGCTCAAGGGTGCGGCGGCATGTGGGTGAAGCCGCGGGTGGAAAGAATTGCCGAAAAGGCAATCATGGAGTTGTAACCAAGATGGAGCAAGAAACTTGCCAGAACGGTGCCAGTTCGGGCCCGGGCCAGCGTAAAAATGATGCCGACGGTGATCAGCATCGCCACCAGTCCCCACGTCCAGCCAAGTTGCGCGCCATGCATCAAGCCGAACAGGACTCCGGTGATTACCACGCCGGGCGCGACGCCAAGGTTCTTTGCGAAAAGAGGGTAAAGGTAGCCCCGGAAAACCGTCTCTTCCACCAGCGGTGCGAGGAGAACGGCCATACCCATCAGCAGAAAGGCGCCGGTCCGGTTCTTGAAAAGCTCTTCGATCGGCAAATTGTCAGGTGTCTTCAGACGCGAGCTGGCGATCGCAACGCAAATCGCCAGACCGATTCCGCCAACGAAATAGAGCCACGGGCGCGACGGCGCCTTAGGCGTGGGCACGAGTTTTCGCCAGCCGAGGGTGCGCCAGAACGGCACGCCGTCCATCACGGAAAGCGTGATGTAGAGAAAAAAGATGATCAAGGCGAAAAGAGTTACATTTGCGGCGATCAAAACCTGAGGCTTGGTACTGATGAGCTGCAGAAAATCCTTTTCGGACAGGTGCGGATTGTGCGATTGCGCCGCCAGATAAACGCCTGCCGCTACCTGCGTGATCATGAAGCTGATGAACCCAAAAAAGACGAATCCCAGGAGGTGCAGCCAGCCCCAGGAGATGCGGAGGTCTTCCGGGAGATTCGATTGCGGGAATGGCGGAATAAGCTGCAGGTCTGTATAAGAAATAGTGGTGCCTGGCAACTCAGAAGCAGGCTCGGGAACGCCGACGACAATTTTGGAAGCAAGATCTTCGGGAGTTTGCTGACTTTCAGTCGAGGAATCTTCGGGCGGCACGCTGCCCGGCGGAGGTGTCTGGTCGTCGAAATGGCTCATGACTTTTTCCTGGCTGCACGCGGAGCGCGCGGCCAGCCGGAAACGAGCGCGGCAGCGACAAGAGGAAGCAACAATTCGTGATGTCCGGTGATGGCGTAACCTTTCGAATCGGAGGCGCGGGTTTTTCCGGACGGCGCTGTGGGGCGCTTTACGACGTTCTGCAGCGGGCGATAATGCTGGATGAAGTCAAAGTTGGCGGTGGTGATTGGCCGCAACGGTACGCCGAGATTTCGCACCACGGACACGGCCTTAAGAAAAATTTCAGGTAGTAGCACCGCCGATCCCCAATTGAGATATACGCCGCCGGAATGCATTTCTTTCACCATGCTGCAAAACAGGCGGAAATCGTGGTGCGATGCTGCACCGAGTGCGGCGCCATCAGCGGCGGGATGCATGTGCGAAATGTCGGTGCCGATCGCGAGATGCACGGTGACCGGAATGCGCAACTTATAGGCATTCCAGAGCACGCTGGACTGACTATTTTGCGCGGAGAGCTTGCGCGCTGCGAGAAATTTGCCGGCGGCCTCGCCATAGCCGACGCCGGAGAAAGTCGAGGTGCTGGCAATCTGGTTCAAGAAAAGTCCGGTCTCAGTGGCCATGCCGAATTTGCCTTCGCCAAGACCAGCCTCGACATCTTCGGACGTTTGCCCGGACAGCGCGATTTCGAAATCGTGCGTCAGTGCTGCGCCGTTCATGGCGATGCCGGAGATAAATCCGCGGCGCATCAGATCCACGATTACCGGGCCGAGGCCGGTCTTGATAACGTGGCCTCCCATGCCCCACAAGATCGCCTTGCGCGAGCGCTTCGCTTGATGAATCGAGCGCACCACTGATCGCAAATCCGCGGAGGCAAGAATGTTTGGCAGCGCATCCAGAAACTTCGCTATGGACACATTGGCAGCGGTTGGCTTGGCAAAATCAGCCACTGACACTTTGCCCTTTCGCGAAGCAAGCGGATAGGTCTCAACATCCCCTAAGACGATCGGCTGTACTCGGTAAGTGGTGCTCATTTCTGCCAATTCAATGTAAACGGGAACTCGTGATCTGCGCAAGAAACGCGGCCGTGATCACGGCCTTTCGACACCAAAGACTGCCGATGCCGGTAGACCAACCGTTCAACACAAGAATCGCCCGACCGGCACAACTCCTCCCAACGACACGATCAGTGGAATATCCGCCAGGCAGGAAATCACGATTCCTCCGAACCGCCACAATCGATTCTTTGTCCCCGATCCAATAGCCCAGTTCGAGAACGAGAATGAATCCGGCACGATCAGAATGGAAATGATGGACCATTCGATCCAGCGAACCGGCACATAAACCAGCAGATAAGTAATCACATTTTGCGGAAGCCCAGACCCAATGGCAGAAATCAAAGACATACTCACCACAAAAATCAGTACGCCAAAGAAAAGCCCAAGCAATAGGCGCAAGAATCCATAGGCGACCGAGCGAGTGAGCCGGGGCTGCTGGTCCGCGCGGAATTTGTAAAGACCGAAATAACACCAGCCAGTATAGGCAAGAAACTTCAGGCCAAAATAGAGAAGCGCTCCCATCGCGGGCAACCTCCGCCGGAAAACTGAGTGCTACTTGCCGGTCCCGTTCGAACTCGAAGTTACGAGCGGCAGTACTCTTGCCAGTGCCTGTCCGGTATAAGATTTTTTCGTGCGAACGACCTGCTCTGGCGTTCCTTGTACAACGATCCGGCCGCCGGCTTCGCCGCCTTCGGGACCGAGATCAATAATCCAGTCGGCTTGTTTGATGACATCGAGGTTGTGCTCGATGATCAGCACCGAATTGCCCAGCGAGACCAATCGTTGCAGCACGTCCAGCAATTTGCGCACGTCGTCAAAGTGCAGGCCGGTTGTCGGCTCGTCGAGGATGTAAAGCGTGCGGCCGGTTTGCCGCTTGGAAAGCTCGCGCGCCAGCTTGATGCGCTGCGCTTCGCCGCCGGACAAAGTCGTCGCGGACTGGCCCAGTTGCACGTAACCGAGGCCGACTTCAACGATGGTCGCCAGCTTCTGCTGAATTTGCGGAATATTTTCCAGCAGCTTCAGCGCATCGACCGCTTGCAGATTCAGAATGTCGCTGATCGAGTGGCCCTTAAAGCGCACCGCCAGCGTTTCGGAGTTGTAACGCCGCCCGCGGCAGACTTCGCACATCACATAAACGTCCGGCAGAAAATTCATTTCGATGCGGCGCAATCCGTCGCCCTGGCACGCCTCGCAACGGCCGCCTTTTACGTTGAAGCTGAAGCGGCCCGGTTTGTAACCGCGTTCGCGGGATTCCGGCAGCATGGCGAAGAGTTCGCGGATTGGCGCAAAGACGCCGCTGTAGGTCGCGGGATTCGAGCGCGGCGTACGCCCGATGGGCGCCTGATCGATTTCAATAATTTTGTCGATGTGCTCCATGCCGAGAACTTCGCGGTGCGCGCCGGGCTGCTGCATCGAGCGATAGAGCTTGTGCGCGAGCGCGCGGTAAAGAATATCGTTTACCAGCGTGGATTTGCCGGACCCTGAAACGCCGGTGACTACAGTGAGCAGGCCGAGCGGAATCGTGACGTCCACATCCTTCAGATTATTTGCGGAGGCGCCGATAATCTGGATGGATTTTCCGTTGGGACTGCGACGGGTTTCCGGGATCGCAATCTTCGCGGTACCAGCGAGATATTGACCGGTGAGCGATTCGGGGCAGGCTGCGATTTGTGCTGGCCCGCCTTGCGCGACGAGGTAGCCCCCGGCGTTGCCGGCTCCTGGGCCGAGATCGACGACAAAATCCGCGCGGCGAATGGTGTCTTCATCGTGTTCGACCACCAGAACCGTGTTGCCGAGATTGCGCAAGTGCTCGAGCGAGCCAAGCAGCCGATCGTTATCGCGCGCGTGAAGGCCAATAGAAGGCTCGTCCAAAACATACAACACGCCGCGCAGCCGCGAGCCGATCTGCGTGGCCAGACGAATGCGTTGCGCCTCACCGCCGGATAGCGTCGGCGCCGAACGATCCAGGCTCAGATAGCCGAGGCCAACCGCCAGCAGGAACTCGATTCTTTCCGCCACTTCTTCCAGCGGCCGTTCGGCAATTTCTTTCTGGCGTGCAGAGAGCTGCGACACGATTTTATCCACGGCGGGCCGCGACGCGGCTAGTGACAGCGACGTAAAATCCGCGATGGACCAGCCGGCTAGCTTTACCGCGAGCGATTCCGGGCGCAGCCGCTTGCCGTGGCACACGCTGCAAAGCGTCGCGGACATGTACTGGGTCATCCACTCGCGGTAAGAATCGGAATTCGATTCCTCGAAATTGCGCTCGAGGAATTTCAGCACACCCTGAAAACGGAAGTTCTTGTCGGACTTTCCCTTGAACTTCTGCAAGTCATCTTTCGAATGGCCGGGTGCACCGATCGGCGGATGTCCGTACAGCATTAGCTGTTGAGTCTTGGCCGGCAGTTTCTCGAAGGGCGTGTCGAGGTTAAATCCGTGCGCGTAGGCTGCAAGTTCCAATGTGCGCTTTAGAATCGAGGAGGCAGAGCCGGGCCCCAAGCCGCCATCAAACAGCGGGCGCGTCCAATCCGTGATAATTTTCGCGGGGTCGAAATCATATTTCGAACCGAGGCCGTTGCACGCTGGGCAAGCGCCGTACGGCGAATTAAAACTGAACGAGCGCGGCTCGAGCTGCGGCACGCTGATGCCGCAATCGGGACAGGCCAGCTTTTCCGAGAAGGTAAATTCCTTGCCGCCGACGATGGCCACGGTCACTAGTCCCGCAGCGAGCTTCAGCGCGGTGGCAATGGATTGTTCGAGGCGTGAAGCAATTCCCTGCTTTACCAGCAGGCGGTCAACCACAACCTCGATGGTGTGGTTCTTCCTCTTGTCCAGCTGCGGTGGATCGTCAAGCTGAAAAAGTTCGCCGTTGACGCGCACTCGGACGTAGCCGTCTTGCGCGAGCTTTTCCAGCTCTTTGCGGTACGCGCCTTTTCGTCCGCGCACGATCGGCGCAAGAATCATCACTCGGTCTTCCGCGGCACCCAATTCTCTGGAAAGAATGGCCTGAACGATCGCTTCGCTGGACTGGCGCTTGATGGGCTTGCCGCAATTTGGGCAGTGTGGGACGCCGACCGTGGCGTACACCACTCGCAGGTAATCGTAAATTTCGGTGATGGTGCCGACGGTGGAACGCGGCGAGCGCGTAGTGGTTTTCTGCTCGATGGCGATTGCCGGAGACAGCCCTTCGATTACGTCCACGTCCGGGCGTTCCATTTGGTCCAGAAACTGCCGCGCATAGGCCGAGAGCGATTCCACGTAGCGCCGCTGGCCTTCCGCGTAAATTGTGTCGAACGCCAGGGACGACTTGCCAGACCCGGACAGACCCGTGATCACCGTGAGGCTGTTGCGCGGGATTTCCAGACTGATGTTTTTCAGGTTGTGCTGGCGCGCGCCCCGGACAACAAGTTTGGTCAGCCCCATGGTCTGCGAGAGCTCCCTCCACAGGAGCCTGTCCGCCTACGGCGGGCTCCGGCGCACAGTAGGCACACTGAGGCCAGAATAACTTTTAACAATAGCAGGCGTGGCGATTTGTGGTCAACTTGCCGCGATTGGCGTGACTTACTTCTTGAGGGGCAATACCGTTCGTAACGGATAGACAGAAAAGGGCATACAGGGTTTCCCTGACGCGTAATTTTGCACGGGTGGTGGTGCATTTTTACAAAGGGCTGGGTTCTCCTCGTGTTGCAGATAAAGGAGTTAGCAGTGGCTCAGTGTTTGCACTGTCAAAAGGCGTGGGAGAAGTTAGCCGAGGATCCCTTTAGGGGATTGAGGGCTGGGCCGGCTAATTTCTCCCCTTTTCACTTCTGCCAATGGTGACCCGGAACGCCTCCGGTGCTCGCCAAACCTTCCAAACACCCCGAAGTACCGAACACGGCAGAGGTGTGCCCTATCGAAGAAAAAACGAAAATTGTTGCGAGAAATCTGGTTGGCTCGCGGAAACCAGTGCTGTGAAGCGTGTTACGAACGTATGTAGAACGATGAAGCCGGGCCGTAGATTTGGCTCCGGCTGGGCTCGGCATGGCGCGTGGAATAATCCTGCAAGGTAAGTCCTAACATAATCGCCAGCCAGAAGAAACCAGCCACGATGACCAGTTGGGTGCGCTTCGGACTGTACTTACCGTGCATGAAAAACAGAATCACGAGAGACATCTTAGTCGTGGCGATGGCCAACGCGAGAACGATGTTCCATTGATGGAGGTTTACTTTCGCCGCCTCCACAGTCACAACCGTACCGACCAGCAGCGCCATGAGAATAGCAAAATAGACTTTTGGAGAAACAATGTGTTCCGAATGTTCTGACATCTAATTCTCCGCTTAGGCCAAATGTAGGTTAATCAGATACAGCAAAGGGAACAAGAAAATCCAGACAATATCCACGAAGTGCCAGTACAGCCCGATGTTATCAACTGGAGTGTTGTAGTTTGCGTCGAACCTGCCCTTGCGCGCCTCTAAAATGAGCCACAGCAAAAGTCCGGCGCCGATGATCATGTGCAAGGCGTGCAATCCGGTCATGCCGAAGTACAGCGAAAAATAAAGCTGAGCGTGAGCGTTCAGGCCTACAAGGCCCTTGGCCAAGCCTTCGGCGGTATTCGGATCGTTCGTCTCGGCTTTGATGCCCTCTTCAATTTCCTTCTTTTCGTCCTCGAGTTTCTTAGGGGACAGTCCGCAGGCGTCAGGATTCTTCGAGCAGTAGGTGATATCGAAGCTGTGACCAGGAATCAAATGATGATCGAATTTCTGCTTATATTCGACGACCTTGATGCCAAGGAAGACCGAGCCCAAAACCAGCGTAAGGATCAAAAAAACCGGAACTAGTTTTTTGCGGCTGGTTTGCGCCGACCACACGGACATGGCCATGGTGAAGCTACTGGCAATCAGCACGATGGTGTTGAAAAAGCCCAGGTTCAGGTCCAGCATGTTCCCGCCGACGCCGAAGGCCGTCGGGAACGCGTGGCGATTGATGGTGTACGCAAGAAACACGCCGCCGAAGAACAATATTTCGGTGACCAGAAACACCCACATCCCCAGCGATGCGGTCTCTTTCTGCTGCTCCAGCGTCCGATATTGTCCGAACAACTCTCCGGTGCGGTGCACTCGGTGCTCCTCTTCTTTATCGCAATCCCCCGGCCTTCCAGCCGGAAATCAAAAATCCTGCATCAATCGTCGCCGTGCGCGGGCGCTGGTTTCTTCGATACCGCGCCAAGCAGGCCCAACTCCGGCCGATGCTCGAAGTCGTACACTTCCCAATCAACCACCGGCGTCTCATGAAAATTCTCGGTGAGCGGCGGCGAATCAGTGGTCCACTCAAGCCCGGTCGCCGGCCAGGGATTCTTGCCCGCGACTTTGCCGTAACGCATCGACCAAGTCAGGTAAACCATCGGCAACAAATAGCCGAGTGCGAGAATCGACGCACCCGCCGTGGACATCACGTTGAGCACCTGATATTCCGGCGGATAGTCGTGATAGCGGCGCGGCATCCCGAGGAAACCCAAAATAAATTGTGGAAAGAATGTCAGGTTGAAGCCGCAAAACAAAACGATTGCGGCAATGCGCGCCAGATATTCCGGATAAAGCCGTCCGGTAATCTTTGGCCACCAGAAGTGAATGCCGCCCAGGTAGCCCATAATCGCGCCGCCCACCATGATGTAGTGGAAGTGCGCCACCACAAAGTAGGTGTCGTGCAGGTGAATGTCCAAGCCCAAAGTTGCCAGGAACAGTCCAGTCAGACCGCCAATGGTGAACAGTCCGATGAAGCCCAAGCCGTAAAGCATTGGCGTGTCGAACGAGATCGAACCCTTATAGAGCGTCGAAGTCCAGTTAAAGACTTTCACCGCCGACGGAATCGCAACCAAAAATGTCAGGAATGAAAACGCCACCGCCGAATAGGTGGACTGGCCAGTCAAAAACATGTGGTGCGCCCAAACGATAAAGCCGATCACCGCGATGCCGATACTCGAAGCCGCGATGAAGTCATAGCCAAAAATCGGTTTGCGCGCGAAGGTCGGAATGATTTCGCTGATCACACCCATGGCCGGCAAAATCATGATGTACACGGCCGGATGCGAGTAAAACCAGAACATGTGCTGGAACAGAATCGGGTCGCCGCCGTAGGCCGGGTTGAAGAAGCCGAGGTGGAACATTCTCTCGAGGCCCGCGAGCAGCAGCGTGATCGCGATGACCGGCGTGCCCAGAATAAAGATGATGCTGGTCGCATAGTGCGCCCACACGAACAGCGGCAGGCGCATCCAGGTCATGCCTGGAGCGCGCATCGTGTGCACGGTGACGATAAAGTTTAGACCGGTCAGAATCGACGAGAAACCGTTGATGAAGATTCCAATGACCGCCGGGGTCACCGCCGAATTCGAATAGATGCTGCTCAGCGGCGTATAAAACGTCCAGCCGGTGTCCAAGCCGCCGGTCGCGAATGAATACAATACAAAACTGCCGCCAACCAGATAAATGTACCAGCTCAGAAGATTGACCTTCGGGAAGGCCAAATCCTTCGCGCCGATCATGATCGGAATCAGGAAATTGCCGAGCACTGCCGGAATCGACGGAATCAGGAAAAAGAAAATCATCGCCACGCCGTGCATGGTAAAGAGCTTGTTATAGGTTTCCGGCGTAACCAGATAACCGCCAGGCGTGAGCAGGTGAATGCGGATCAGCGAAGCAAAAATTCCGCCAATGAAAAAGAAAAATGTCACCGA
>Ga0210402_10001687_pt1 | contig 22519 bp, 16 predicted proteins | sample IncBWC7MmetaG_FD_161055 | JGI IMG/M metagenome (GOLD analysis project Ga0210402, IMG submission 161055) | Forest soil microbial communities from Barre Woods Harvard Forest LTER site, Petersham, Massachusetts, United States - Inc-BW-C-7-M | ecosystem: Environmental > Terrestrial > Soil >... | reverse complement strand
CACGGGCTATTGGGGGCCGCCGAATCGTTTTGGTGTACCGTCGGAAATCACCCGCATTCGCTTGGTGAGTGTTCCTCGTGAACAATGCAATGTCGATCTTGACTAACTTGCTGGTCTACCCCGTCGGCGATACGCTTACGCAATGCGACTCCTACGGTATTCCATCAACATCACATTGGACGGGTGCTGCGATCATCGTGCAGTATCCCCGGACGAAGAATTGCATCGTCATGCGACCGAGAACCTCGCCCAGGCCGATGCCCTCCTCTTTGGCCGGGTGACTTACGAAATGATGGAGGCAGCGTTTCGGCCGCCGGCGGGGACGGGAGCGAGGCCTGATTGGATGGAGCCCTTCGCTCGAACGATCGACGCGGCAAAGAAGTACGTCGTGTCGCGCACCATGGACCGCGTCGATTGGAACGCGGAGCTCGTGCGCGGGGATCTGGGGAAGGCCGTTCAGCAGCTCAAGCGAGAGTCGGGTAAGGGGCTGCTGGTGGGAGGCGTGAAGCTCCCGCTGGCGTTGGCGGAGCTGGGTTTGATCGATCAGTACGAATTCTTGGTACATCCCAGGCTGGCGGGCCACGGACCGACACTGTTCGCGGGGCTATCGAAGCGTGTCGACTTGAAGCAAGTGAGCCGGACGGAGTTCGGCTCGGGGGTGGTGGCGATGCGGTATGAGCCTAGAAGGTAGCTATCGGGCTTGCAGGGGACCCTAACGTTTCATGCCGGTTGATAGACGGCTGCCACGACGCCAGAGCCGAAGGGGGTCGCGCTGATCAGTCGCAGATCAACCGGGCTGTGCAGTCCGGAGAACAGCGGTTGCCCGCGGCCCAGCGCAACCCTGTCTCCGACCGTGAATTTCCTCAAGCGTCGGCCATAGGGATGTCCAACTAGCGGAGTTTCGAATAGCACTTTCTGGCAACGTTCGATCTCGGCAATGAACCGCAGCCCCAAGCCCGGTACTTGACCGTTATAAAACGACACCGCATGCAGAAATTCCGCCCGCGCCTCGGAATGAACCTCCAAGCGCATCACTTCAAGAGCGTTCGCGCTTCCTTCAAGACATCATCCGCCGAAAGAGTCCTCGCGGTTCCGTTCTCGTCTCACCAAGACGCCGCTCTGCTTCCTTGAGCCAATCCGCTTCTGAATTCGTGTCGCCGGGAGCACTGCGTCATTTTCTGCTGAAATATGTAAAGCGCGAGCGACACTGGACTAATGGCCAATAGACAAATCACCGGCCGGTCCCTAAGCATCGGCGTGCCCAAGGGGATGTGCCGCTAAATCGAATCTACAATTTGTGCGGCAAGAAAAAATCCGGGCGGAGATTTAAGGGGTGCAGCGGAATACTGTCACGCACGAGCTTCTCATGCGCGAATCAACCGATCGCGTACAGAAAGCGCTATACAGCGACAATCCCAACGAACAATTGGTCGCCAGCCGGCTATTGGAGAGCCCGGCGGCTTTTCGGACTTGGGAGAGCGAACATTCCGGACTAATGCGCGAGGTTGCGACCGGCTTCAGGCGCACGCAGGCGGCCCTGCTTAAAAAAGCGGCATTTCGCCTGATCCACCGCAAGGCGCTGTTTGAATACCTGCGCGACGAGCGAGTTCGGGGTAGCGCGCGGCAGCGCCTCGTCCTCTCTTTCCATCCGACGCAGGATTACACCCGATCCGTCATTGCGGAACATGCACTGTATCTTCGCAAGGCCTGCAGCTTTTTCTGCACGAACCACCTCGGCGGCAAGCTCGTGCGCGATCCGGGCTTTTTGTATCCAATGAGCCGCTATCAGGCCATCTACGCGGAGTACTTCCGAATATTTTGCAGCACGCGATTCAGTACCGCGGATATTGAATCTCAGATTGAGTTACTGCCGTTGCTAAAATACCAGCTTGAAGAGTACCGCATGGCGATCATGAATCCGCCACCAGAAGTGGATTGGCTTATGCGCGAACACGAATTACGCAAGCCCAACGGCGATACTGTCCGGCTGTTCCGGCCAAGCGGTTTGCAGCGGAAGCGCTAGCACCCAAACCCATTAAGTCATGGCAGTCTGTATTGGGCAGTGCCTCTCTGCAGGCGTAGTCCGACAGGAAGACAGTGCAATATCGTACAGACACAACGTCCGATAATGAGCAGAATGATTGCGACGCTAACGAATTGGCATCACTCCTTCCAGGCCGTCTACTCAAGCGCCCTGGAGGGAGTATTTAGCTACGCCGACACCATAGTGCGTTTCACGAAGCGCCAACCCACCCGCCCGGAACGACTCACGATCTAACTGGTCCTCCTGATCGCTGGCGCTGGAGCGAGAGCATCAAGGCGCTCAATATCCGCCGGCGTGGGCCCTACCATGCGCGGCATTCCTCGGTGACCTGGCAACTCATGTTGGGAAAGAATCTGCTGTGGGTCGCGAAGCAGCACGGGCATAGCGGCGAAGTGATGCTGCGCATGTACGCGGCGTGGCTCGACGGAGCAACTGAATCCGACATTTACGCGATCAAACAAGGGATGGAGAAAAGACCCTCATCGCGTGCTGCATTCCTGGATTCTCGTACTGTAATTTCCACAATAAATGCAGCGAAAAATCACGTCACGCAGATCGTGATTCGTCCCCCAAAGTCCCCGGAATTTGGCAGTAGGCTGGCAGTAGGAAAGTCCGGTACCAGGTTAAGTACCGGAAATGACTTGGAAAAGAAGTGGCGGAGAGGGTGGGATTCGAACCCTCGTAGACGTAAATAGAAATCAGTAAGTTGCTGAAATTTTTAAACTCGCCGTCCCCTGGAATCCCCTCGCCTCCCCGTTTTTGGCAGTAGATTTGGCAATAGGAAGGCGCCGCCATCGGTCTCGGCGCTTTCTTGACTGTTTTGTACCACATAAGGTACAGTGTACCTTTCGAGGTTCGTCACTCATGGCGGATAGAGCGAAGCGCAAGATTCTGCCTGCGATCTTCTATCGGACCGCCGCAGGATCGGAACCCGTTCGCGATTGGCTCAAGAGTCTGTCTCGCGACGATAAACGCATCGTGGGTCAGGATATTGCAACCGTGGAATTCGGTTGGCCGGTTGGGATGCCTCACTGCCGCTCACTCGCCCCCAGGCGCGGATTGTGGGAAGTTCGAAGCTCGCTGACAGGCAACCGCATAGGCAGGGTCCTGTTCTTCATCCACGAGGGACAGATGGTGCTCCTTCACGGATTCATCAAGAAGACGCAGCAGACGCCCGATCAGGATTTGGACCTTGCCGTGAAACGCAAGAAGGAGATCGAGAATGACGGAAAAACGAAAGAATAAGCATTTGGGCTCTTCGTTCGATGCCTATCTCGTCGAGGAAGGACTCTATGAGGAAGCAACTTCCGTGGCCTGGAAGCGCGTACTCTCCTGGGAGGTTTCCGAGGCCATGAAGAAGGAAGGCATCAGCAAGAGCGAAATGGCCAAGCGAATGAACACGAGCCGCAGCCAGCTCGAACGCCTTCTCGACCCGGATAACCCCAACGTCCTCCTAGAGACAGTTCAAAAGGCGGCGGCGGCGGTCGGCAAGCGCATGACCATCAGCCTCGCGGATGCGCCCTCGTAGGCCTCCTGAACCGCGCCAGCTGTTCAAAGCCGAGCGTTGCATTCACGAGTTCTCGAAGAATAGCGCGCGCCGTTTCAGGTTCATCACTGAGAAACAGATTTGCAGCCTCGTCCAGGAGCGCTTTGGCGAAAGCGGGATCTCGTTCGATCCGAGCTATTACGGTTTTCGTGAATCTTCGAGTTAGCGCCATCTCAAAAATAGTAACTGCAGCCGGCAAAATCCGCCATGAGCAGCTTTTCTTTCTCGAAGACGGCAGGCCGATCAGCGACCCGGAAATAACCCGCTGGTCGCTGGAGCGAGAGCATCAAGGCGCTCAATATTCGAAGGCGCGGACCCTATCATGCGCGGCATTCCTCGGTGACCTGGCAGCTCATGTGGGGAAAGAATCTGCTGTGGGTCGCGAAGCAGCACGGGCATAGCGTCGAGGTGATGCTGCGCATGTACGCCGCATGGCTAGAGGGAGCGACGAGTACCGACATTCACGCGATCGAACAAGCGATGGAAAAAGGACCCTCTGCGCGTACTGTATTTTTCGATTCTCGAACGGCAATTTCTTCAATAAATGCAGCAAGAAATCACGTGACGCAGATCGTGATTCGTCCCCCAAAGTCCCCAGAATTTGGCAGTAGTTTGGCAGTAGGAAAATCCGGTACTACATTAAGTACCGGTAATGACTGGGAAAAGAAGTGGCGGAGAGGGTGGGATTCGAACCCACGTGCCGGAATTACCCGACCATCCGATTTCGAGTCGGCGCCGTTGTGACCACTTCGGTACCTCTCCGGTTAACTTAAAATTTTCCGCGTTAACTTAAAAATCTTAGCGTTTACTTAAGTATTTCCGGCATTAACTTAAGCGATTTTTAATTTTGCCGCGGTGGGCAGCCGGGCTAGAAAGTCATTTGTCAAGAGTTCGCAACAAGAAATATTCGTTTATTCTACCGCATCGGCAAGGGGGTCGTCTCAAGTACAGAACTTACCCTGCCTCACGGCACTCTAAATGGATTAATGACCGTGCGGAAAAACTTACAAAATCATGGGCCACGCTGGGCCAGGCTGTCGATAGCGTTATGCGCGGTCGTGATGCTTAGCAGCTATGCGCCTTTACCCAGCTTGATTGATCAAATCAAGACGCTGGGAGAGCTGCGGGTCGTAACGCGCACGGGCCCGCTTGCGTTTTATCGCGGCCCCGACGGTGCACCGATGGGCCCTGAGTATGAATTGGCGCGGCGATTCGCCGATCAGCTCGGCGTGAAACTCAAAATCACGCCAATGAAGACGTACCCCGAAATCTATGCGGCGCTCACCTCGGGGGCGGCGCACTTGGCCGCAGCCGGCCTGAAAATACCGCCGCAGTCCATTTCCGGCGTCGAATTCGGTCCTGTGTACCAGCATGTGCGCGAGCACCTGATTTACCGTCGCGGTGCGGCACTGCCGGGTTCGCTTGCGGAAATCGGCAATGCTGATTTGGAAATCGCCGCCGGCAGTTCCTACGCCAAATCTCTGGAAAACGCCCGCGGTACGCTGCCCGATCTTGTTTGGGTCGAGAATGCCAGCACCAACTCCCAGGCGCTGCTCGACGGCGTCGCCGACGGCAGCATTGATTACACGCTAGCGGATTCGACCGAATTCGCTTTGGCGCATATTGCACATCCGAACTTGCGCATCGCGTTTGATTTCCCGGGAAGCCGGCCGCTGGCATGGGCTGCAAGCGATCGTGATCCGGGCTTCGCGCATGCCGTAGCCGTATATTTCGCGCGTCTTCATGTAGATGGCGAGCTGGCCGCGATCGTAAACCGCTATTACGGGCGCTCAGAGGACCCCGAATTCGGCGGCGAACCTAATTTCATGCGTCATCTTCAAGATCGCTTGCCGCTGTACAAGGAGTGGTTCGTGGAAGCCGCGGCGCAGAGCAGCCAGGATTGGCGCTTGTTGGCGGCCATCGGCTACCAGGAATCGAAGTGGAACCCCAGTGCCGCCTCCTCAGCGGGTGCCAAAGGCCTGATGCAGTTGACCGGCGTCACCGCCTCCGAAGCCAAGGTAACCAATCTCTCGGACGCCAAGCAGAGCATTTTCGGGGGTGCGTGGTACTTACATCAGGTGTACGAGAAAATTCCCTCGCATATTCCGGAGCCGGACCGGACCTGGTTTGCGCTCGCCGCCTACAACATCGGCTACGGACATCTGGAGGATGCGCGGGTGCTGGCGCAAAGGGCGGGGCGCGATCCCGACTCCTGGGAGAGCGTGCGCGAGTTCCTACCGCTGCTCGAGCAGGAACGCTGGTATACCCAGACCGAAAACGGCTTCGCGCGTGGCCGGGAGCCCGTGCACTACGTTGACAACGTGCGCGGCTATCGGGACATGCTGCAATGGGCGTGGGGCGATGGTCCCAATGCCGTCGTTTTGAATTAGCGCCGGCTCGCGAAGAATCGCCCGAGCAAGGCGGCTGACTCCTCGCTGCAAACGCCGCCAAATACATCGATGCGATGTGTCAGGCGCGGCTCGCGCGGCAGATCAATCACGCTGCCGCAGGCCCCGGCCTTGGGGTCCCATGCGCCGAATACCACCCGCGCCACACGCGCATTGAGTACCGCGCCCATGCACATGGCGCAGGGCTCCAATGTCGCATACAGCGTGGCGGCGGTTAGACGGTAATTCTTAAGCCGCTGCGCTCCCTCGCGCAATGCGATGATCTCCGCATGCGCGGTCGGGTCGAGGTTCCCGATCGGGCGGTTCCAGCCCTCGCCGATCACATCGCTGCCCAGCACCAATAGCGCACCGACCGGCACCTCGCCGTCGCGCGCGGCCCGCTCTGCGAGACGCAGCGCCTGCTGCATGAAATCGACGTCGCCGGGCGGAGTCATTGCGGCGGTGTCCCGCGCGGCTGCCGGCCGACGCTCCCCATGGCGACCATGGCTGCGAACACCAAAAACAGGGCGGCGGCGCTGTAGCAGAGGGAGTTGTGGATGCCGATGCTCGCGCCCAGCAACCCGACGCTCAATCCGCTGAAAGTGCGCAATCCGTTCGCAGACATCGAGAATACGCCGATTACCCGGCCGCGAATTTCCGGCGGGGCGTTCAACTGCACCAAGGATTGCGCCATTGAATTGAATCCCAGTTCGACGAAGCCCCCAACGAACAGCAAGGTTATCGCGACCAGGTAGTTATTCGCGCGCGCGAATCCCGCGAGGGCGCAGCACCATATCATCGCCAAGATGAACGCGGTCCGCACCCTTGGCGGCAGCAGGCTGCGGCTCTCCAGGATCAATCCCGCCGCCAATCCTCCCGCCGCATCCGCAGCGAAAAGCAGGCCATAGGAAAATTCCGCGCGGTCATGACTGAGATCAAACGCGAACCCCGGCATTTGCGCCTGGTAGGCGTTGCCAATGAAGAAGGCGGAGGCCCCCACCAGTAGGGTCATCGCCAATAACACGGGATTCCCCGCGATCACCCGCATCGTCGACCAAATTTGGGTATACCCCGTAATGGCAGGTGCCGCAGATGAGGCGCCCGCAGGCCGCAACCCATACGGGGCCCTCATGAGCCAGAGAAACAACGGGACATAAATGAGCGCGTTGATGAAAATCCCATAAACCGGGCCGAATACCCGCAGCAATCCTGCACCCACGGCGGGCCCGACCAAAAACGCCATGTAACGTCCGGTCGCGTTCAGGCGTACGGCGCTCGCCAGCAATTGCGCGCCGACGATCCTGTGTATCAGCACCTGCGCCGCAGGCAGCCAAATGACGCCCGCCAGACCATGGATGAGCAGCAACACCATCGCCTTCCACATCGCGGTGGTATCGGTCAGAAACATGACGCCCCAGCCGATCGAAACACCCATGAACAGCAGCATGCCGAGCTGGATGAGGCGCCGTATGTCGACACGATCGGCCAACCCTCCGGTGTAACCGCCGAGCAAAAGAAAGGGCGCCCAGTGCGAGACGACGGCGAAGGCACCCAATGCTGGCGAATGAAACTTCTGGAAGATCACCCAGTAGGAAATGACGTGCTCGATATTGTCCGCCATCATCGCACAGCTGGAGGCGAGGAAGAAAATCCGAAAATCGCGATTGGCAAACGAGGTAAAGGCGCGCCGCTGCGGAGTTTGCGATTGCGAGGCGTCGATTTTTGGCTGCAATTTTCTAAAACGCCCTGGCCGCAAATCCTGGCGCCGATTGTAGCGGAATCCCGCAATTAAGTAGAATGCGCTGTTGGCTGCGCGACAGTCCTATAAAAACGAGGCATTGATGCGTGGATTTCTGCTGCTTGCGGCTTGTGCGGCGCTGCCCGCATATGCCGAAGAAGGTATGTGGACCTTTGATAATTTTCCCTCGGCCACGGTGAAACAGGCGTACGGCGCAGACATTACACCCGCCTGGCTCGATCACATTCGATTGTCCACGATTCGCCTCGCGAACTGCACTGCATCCTTCGTATCGCCGGATGGCCTGATTCTCACCAATCACCATTGCGTGGAACAATGCCTCGCGCAGCTATCCCCCAAAGACAAGAGCCTGATGGATGCCGGCTTCGCGGCACATAATCGCAAGGAGGAACAACGCTGCCCGGCGCAACAGGCCGACGTGCTCGTCGCTACCGAGAACATCAGCGATGCGGTTTTGAAAACGGTCACAGGGCTTGACGATGCCGCGGCCAATCGGGCGCGCAAGAAGCGGCTGACATCGCTGGAACAGGCATGCGAACAGTCGAGCGCGAAGGCCATATCCGGCAAGCTCGTATGCCAGGCGGTGAATCTCTACCAAGGGGGGCAGTTCTTTCTCTATAAGTACAAGCGCTTCACGGACGTGCGCCTGGTGTTTTCTCCGGAGAGCGATATCGCCGCGTTCGGAGGCGATCCGGACAATTTTCAGTTTCCGCGCTGGTCCCTGGATTTCTCGATACTGCGCGCTTACGAAAACGGTAAACCGGCGAAGACACCCGGTTTTCTGCAAATCGATTTTGCCGGGCCCAGCAGCGGCCAATTGGTGTTTGTCGCCGGCGATCCTGGCTCAACGGCGCGCCTGCAAACGCGCGCTCAGTTGCAGTTTGAGCGCGACATTTCATTGCCGCTCTCGCTGATGCGGGCGTCCGAGCTGCGCGGCCGCTACATTCAGTTCAGCAAAGCCAACCCGGCCGACGAGCGCATCGTGGAGGCGCCGCTCAACAGCTTGCAGAATGGCATCAAGGTACGCCGCAAGCAGCTCGACGCGCTCAATGACGATGCGCTGCTGGCGGAGAAAAATGGGGCCGAGCAGAAGCTGCGGGCCAGCTCGCAGCTGCCGGGAGCGGATCCCTGGCGCGAGATCGAAGCCGCACTGACCCGCGAACGCGCCTTGTACGTGCCTTATATCTTTATTGAAAACGGAGCTGGATTCAGCAGCACACTGTTTCGCGATGCACGCCTGCTGGTCAGGGGCGCGGCTGAACGGTTGAAGCCGAACAACGAGCGGTTGCGGGAATTTACCGAGACATCCATTCCGCTGATCGAACGCGACTTATTTGCGCGGGTTCCCGTTTACCCGGAATTTGAGCAACTGACGCTGTCCTTCTCTCTCGAGCGCATGCGCGAATGGCTGGGCCCTGATCACCCGGTGGTTCGCAAGTTGCTGACCAAGGAGTCGCCGGACGAACTGGCGACGCGGCTGATCGCCGAAACCAAACTCGACGATGCCCTGCTCCGGCAAAAACTATGGGTGGGCGGCAAGGCGGCGGTGGACGCATCGCTTGATCCCATGATCGAATTGGTCCGCTTGATCGACCCCGATGCCCGTGCCATCCGCAAACAATTCGAAGACGAAGTCGAAGCGCCTATCGCAGCCGCTGCTGAGAGAATTGCGGCAGCCCGATTCAAGGTGCAGGGGACCAATACCTATCCCGACGCGAGTTTCAGCCTGCGCCTCAACTACGGCACCGTGCAGGGGTGGGTCGAGGACGGCACGCCGGTCGAACCGTTTACCCATCTTGATCGCGCATTCGAGCGGGCGACCGGCGCTTCGCCCTTTAAAATTCCCGACAGCTGGATGAAGGCGAAAGCGCAATTGGACCTGCGCACGCCGTTTTGCATATCCACCAGCAACGATATCGTCGGCGGAAACTCGGGAAGTCCGTTGATAGACGCCTCCGGCAAAATCGTCGGCCTGATGTTCGACGGCAACATGCATTCCATCGCGGGTCACTACTGGTTCAATGCCGCCAACAATCGCGCCATCGCCCTGCACCCGGCAATCATTCGCGAGGCGCTCGACAAGGTCTACGGTGCGAACGACCTGCTGGCGGAACTGAACGCGCCACGAAGCAACTGACCGCACGGTCAGACGAGGTCGCCGGACATCCTCCTGAAGATGCGGGCCAACGCCGTCCAGTACCGTGCCGGCATGACACGTTGGACAATATCCAACAATCGGGCATCGAGACCGATGAGGATGCGCGGTTCATTTCGATCAATACCACGGACGATGCGCTGCGCGGCGGCTTGCGGGCTGGTGCGCGCCATCTGTGCAAATCGATCGCCGAGTTCGGCCATGTTGACGGCTTCGCGAACATTCACGCCGGCACGCGCATTGCGCGCGATGTTGGTGGCTATGCCGCCGGGATGCACTACGGACAGCCGCACCGGGCTGTTGTTCATCTTGAGCTCGTGACGTACCGACTCGGAGAATCCGCGAACCGCGAACTTCGACGCCGAATAAGCCGATTGGCCTGCGGGCGCGATGATCCCGAAGACGCTCGAGATGTTGACGATATGGGCTTGCGGGCGGCTGCGAAGATGCGGCAGGAAGGCGCGCGTCCCGTACACCACGCCCCAGAAGTTGATGCCCATCAACCACGCCAATTGCGCATTGTCGAATTCTTCGAACTGACCCAACAACGCAACTCCGGCATTATTGATGACTATGGAAAGCGACGGGAAATCCGCGATTGCCGCCTGGGCGAACTCTTCGACCTGTTCGGCGTCGGCAACGTCGACGCGCCGAGTGCTGACCCGGCGTGCATGAGCGGTGGTGATTTCTTTTGCAACGGCCTCCAAACCAATGCTGTCGAGATCGGCAAGCGCAAGGTCGCAGCCGCGCGCGGCAAGCTCATGCGCGAGCGCCCGGCCTATGCCGCTCGCCGCTCCGGTTATTGCCGCTGCACTTCCCTGAAAATTAAAGGCTTGCACGCCGCCTCCGCTGTGAGGTTACAGAACTCCACGCCGCAAGGCTCCCTGGGATTAAGGTCATTTTGCCAGGAAATCCGCGACGAGTTTGCTGGTGGCCTTCGGATTTTCTTCCATGATCCAATGACCGGAGTTGGGAACGATGCCGCCGGTCACGTTGCTGGCGACAAACGCCAGGATATCCACCATGCCCTTGCCTGAGGATTTTTCGCCGCCTACGGCGAGCACCGGCATCGCGAGCTTGCCGCCCTTGGCCAGCAGCGCCTTGTTGTCGATTGCATCTTGATTGAACGCCCCAAACTGCTCCATCGCGTCGTGAATCGCATGCGGGCGCGCGTACAGGCTGGCGTAGTGCTCCCGGGTCTGCTCATCGATAGTTTTTGGGTCCGCGGATAACTCATCCCAGAAACGATCGAGATAGATCCGCTCACGTCCCTGCACCAGCCGTTCTTCATCGGGACCGCGGAAATTGAAGTGCCACAGCAGCGGACTGCGGATGATGTTGTCCCAGTCGCCGATTCCGGGCAGCGGCGCATCGATGACGACCCAGCGCGTGATGCGCGCCGGGTACTGTGCCGCCAGGGCATATCCCACCATATTGCCGATGTCGTGGGTGACGAGGTCGGCCTTTTGAACCTTGAGTGCATCAAGGATGCCGGCGATATCGAGAGCTTGGTTTTTCTTCGTGTAGCCGGTATCCGGGTGCTCCGATAAGCCCATGCCGCGCAGGTCGGGCACGATCACCGTGTGATCCTTGACGAGTATCGCTGCCAGCGGCGCCCACATGTCGCCGGTATCGCCGAAGCCGTGCAATAGAACCACTGCAGGCCCCTGCCCGCCGACACGAACATGGAGAGCGGTGCCGTTCGTCGGCATCATCTGCGAATGAAAGCTGACGGGAAACGGGGTCACTCGTGCCGCTGCCGGTGCAGCCAGCGCAGCCGCCATGGCTGCGAAAACAAACAACTTGGACATCGTGCTCAACACTTTCTCCTTACGCACAAGATCAGGATGCCGGCCGGGCCAACGGGACGAGATTCGTGCTTTCCAACGCTCGATTGAACGCCGGAAGATCGTCCTGCAGGATCTTTCGATAGTCCGCATCGACGCTCGCAACCTCCGCTTCGTAGGTCTTCAGCAACCCCAACTGGCTCTCGGTGGGTGCGAAATCGGCGCTTCCCGCCACGTCGCCGCCGCCGGTTCCGACCTCGGCATTGAGCCAAATGAGATCCAGATAAGCGCCATACGGTTCGATGAAATACTTGTCATCGCTGTTGCGCAATGCGCGCGATACCAGCCGCGATTCGGCCGCCTGCAGCTTCTTGTCCAGCTCTTCCGCGCCGATCAGCAGCTGCTTTTTCTGCAACTCCTGCGCTTCGATCAGCGCCCGCGGCGGCGCGGCGGCGGGCTCCGCGTCGTCCTCATCATCCGCTTCGGCGGCCGGCGCTTTTGGCTTGTCCGACTTCTTGCCGGGGCGCAGCATGGATTCGACCACCTCGAGCTGCTTGCGCAGCCACTCCATTTGATTGACGGAGTCCGACGCATGGCTGATGTCGTCGCGAATCTTGAGCAGCGTTTTCACCGACAGATCGATATCCGCAGCCGAGCCTGGTGCATGCGGGTCCTGGAGCACCGTCAGGGGCTGCGTGTAGGACTGGCCATCAATCCTCAGGCGCACTGAATAGGCGCCCGGGGCCACGATGGGTCCCACCTCGCCTGGTTTGGATCCCCAATGCGTGATGGGCCTGGAGTCGGCATCGCGAAAGCGCGGCTCGTCCCAGATGTGCGAATTGTCCGGGGCCACCGTGCGCAGCGCAATGACCCTTGGGGAGTCATAGCGCAGGTCCCATTTTACGCGGTTGATGCCGACAACGAGGTCTTCCGTCTTCGTTTCGAGCTTGCGGACGAGGTTACCCTGCGAGTCGAGGATCTCAATGTTGGGCGCATTGGCCGGCTTGGTCTTGAGCGAGAAGTTGACCAGACCCACCGGCCCGCGTACGAAGCGATACGCGTTGCGCGGCTCGAACAGCACCACCGCCGCGTCCGAACGATGCGTGGCCATTTGCTCCAGCGGCGTGATGTCGTCAAGGATGTAGAGGCCGCGGCCGTAGGTCGACACCACAAGATCGTGAAACCTCGGCTGTACGACCGCCCAGGTTACGGGCGCGGCAGGCAAGCCCGTCTGCAATGAGGTCCAGTGACCACCCTCGTCGAGTGAGTAGTACAGACCATTCCCGGTACCCGCAAACAGCAGTCCCTGGCAGTTGGGATCGTCGGTGACGGTGCGCACGTAGGAAAGTTCATGTTTTGGCAGATCGCCGCTGATTTTTTTCCAGGTCTTGCCGAAATCCGTGGTCTTATAGATATAGGGATCGCGGTTGTCCACGAGATGCAGGTCGACACTGACATAGGCAGTGCCGGGATCGAAGCTCGATGGAGCAATGCTGGTGATGGTCCCGAGAGGTGGAAGTCCGGTCAAATGGCTGGTGACGTTGGTCCAGTTCGCGGCCGCGTCCTGGGTGTACCAGAGTTGGCCGTCATTGGTGCCGGCCCAGATGAGCCCTTTTTTGATCTTGGAGGGTGCGATCGCAAACACCACTTCGCCATAGAACTGCCCAAGATTGTCGCCGACGATTCCGCCCGACGGAGCGATATGCGCCGGGTCCTTAGTGGAGAGATCCGGGCTGATCACCGACCAGGTCTGGCCCGCGTCCGAGCTCCTGAAGATCACCTGGCAACCGTAGTACACGGTGTTGTGGTCGAACGGATCCACCGCCAGCGGCGGCGTCCAATGGCAGCGATATTTCAGCTCGTTTGGCGGCGAATCGAGGGTGTGCTTCCAGGGGCTGACGGAGTGCGGCTCCTTGAAGCGAGCGTCCCAGCGCGTGACCGAGTTGCCGTAGCAGGTTGCCCATACGACATTGGGGTCGACGGTATCGGGAACCGTGAAGCCGGATTCGCAGCCTCCCATGTGGCGGTCCCACCCTCCTTCCGGAGCATCGAACGGTACGCTCGGGCCGCGCAGGTTTCCGTCGTCCTGCATGTTGCTGTAGAAGTAATAGGGGATCTGATCGTCGACGGCAACGTGATACATCTGGCCGATGGGCAGAGTGACGCGGTGGAAGCCGCGGCCGTGCACCGTCGTGATGATCATCCCGGCGTCATCGGTGATCACGAACCGGTCGGAATTGGCCGGATCCACCCAGATGTCGTGAGTGTCCCCGCCCCAGCGAACCTCGTGAAAATTCTCACCGGCATCCAATGATTGGTGGAAGGAACTGTTGGCAACGTAGACCTCGCTGTCGCTGCCCGTCGATACCGCGATTCGAATGTAGTAGCCTGCGCGACCAATCAGCGCCCGCTGCGAGTTGACGGCTCGCCAGTGCTCGCCCCCGTCATCGGAGCGCCAAACCGAACCCTGATCCTTGGTTTGCATCAGGGCATAGATTCGATTCGAATTGGTCGGTGCGATTGCCACGTCGACCTTGCCCACCGGCGCGTGCGGCAGCCCATGCTCCTCGAGCCGCGTCCACTTGGTTCCGCCATCGTGGGACACATAGATTCCGCTACCCGGACCGCCGCTCAATTCACCCCAGGTATGCATCTCGACCTGCCACATGCCGGCGACGAGGGTGTGCGGATTGTGCGGGTCCATCGACAGACCCGAACAACCGACATTTGCGCCCCCAAACAGCACCCGATCCCAATGCTGGCCACCGTCGCTGGTGCGATAAACGCCGCGCTCCTGCTGGGGTCCCGTCACGCGCCCCAATACGCAGGCGAATACGATGTCGGGATTTGACGGATGAATGACAATGCGCCCGATTCGGCCGGAGGCGGGCAATCCCATATTGGCCCAGGTCTTGCCGGCGTCGGTGGACTTGTAAATTCCATTGCCCATCACGTCGCTGTCGCGAATCACCCAGGCCTCGCCGGTGCCGGCCCACACAGTACTCGGCTCCGAGGGCGCAACCGCGAGCGCACCGATCGCAGCGACGGACTGCTTATCGAATACCGGCGCCCATAAATTGCCGCCATCCACTGATTTCCAGACGCCACCCGAAGCGGCGCCGGCATAGTACACGCTGGGATCACCCGGTATGCCGGCCACGGCGGCAATGCGATTTCCGACCTTGGGGCCCACGAAGCGGAACTTGAAGTCGCTTTCCTTATCGGCATCAATCGGCGTAGCGATCGCACTGGCGCTGCCGAATAAAGCCATCGCGACCAGCCAGCAGCTAAACTTTTTATTCTCCATCCCCAACTCCCTTCCCGACTCCAGCGCAAACCATACCCTATTCCAAGGCATAGGGTAGCTAAATGACGGCCGGGCTCGGAGCCTCAGAGGAGTAGGCCGGCATTGTGAATACCATGCGCAATCCGCTTGCGGCCGGCGAGGCTTCCGCCCAAATTCTGCCGCCGTGCAGCGATATGATGCTTCTACATATCGCCAGGCCGAGGCCGCTTCCATCTTGTGTGTCGTCGCCCGGGGTCAGTCTGAAGAATCGCTCGAAGATCTTTTCCCGATATTCGGGCTCGACGCCGGGACCTTGATCGTCGAGTGCAACACGCCACTGGTTGCCTTCAATGACGGACTTCAATGTTACCGTTCCGCCCTTGGGAGATGCATTCAATGCATTCGCGAGCAGATTCCATAATACCCGGCGCAACCAGCGTGGCTCTAACATGACTTTGCCCGACCCTTGATGAGTGTACACAAATCGCATTGCGCGGTGTTCAGCCAGCACTTGTGCATCCTGATGGAAGCTTCCGAGAATCGCCTCGGGATCGCTGGGTGCCAGGTTCAACCTGATGTCACGGGCCTCGGCTCGGGATAAAAATAGAAGTTCTTCTATGATCTGACTTAACCGGGACACTTCTTCCAATTGGACGTGGACCGATTCCTCATTGACCGCATCCAGATTTCCGTGCAACAGCAACTTTTCCGCTTGCAGCCGGATCAGTGAGAGTGGCGTCTTCAATTCGTGGGACGCTTCCGCGGTAAATCGCCTGATTTGCTGAAATGAAGCCTCCAACCGATCGAACATCTGATTCAGGAGAAGCGCAAGTTCGGACATTTCGTCCTGCACTAGCGCAACCGGAATCCGCTCCGTCAGGTTGTCGGAACTGATGTGGCTGGCGGTTTCGCGAATCGATCGCACCGGACGCAACGCAAGCCGACTCAGCGCGCGACCGATTGCGATGTTGATCGCGACAACGACAGCTAACAGCCAGAAGCATACTTGGCTGTAGTCGCGTAGCGCTTCGCGAACGCTGCCAAGGGACGTTGCAACGGTAATATCGAATGGACCGAGTATGAATTCCGCGACACGCAGTTCGCCGATGCCCGGCAATGATGCGTTGTATGCATGTTTGCCGGGCACGTCCGGAATATTGACTCCGCGTAAATTGGTCGAGTAAAAGATCGGTCGGACCGCAGCTTCACGATCATCAATCGTAATGAAGAAAAGCACCGACGCGTAGTCCGTCGTCTCGCGTATGCGTGCATCGATCAGACCGGCGTTCAGCGATGCGTAGTCGGTTCCCAGATGCGCTTTTATTTGCGCAAATTGTGCTTTGTTGAGTTCATCGAGACCGTGGACCAGGTGAATTTCCAGCAGGTAGTAGCCGGCAATGAATAAACACGCCAACGTCGCAGTAGCCGCAGTCGCATACCACAGCGCAAGACGTGCGCCAATCGATTTCACAGCAGTTGGTAGCCAACCCCGCGCAGGGTTTTAAACAGGGGCGGGCCGGGAATAACTTCAAATTTGGAGCGCAAGCGACTCATGTACACATCCAAAAGATTAGCTTCGTTGTCGTAATCGGATGACCAGCATTTTTCGCAGATGAGTTTTCGCGTGAGAATTCGGCCGACGTTTTGCATGAAGATCTCCAGCAACGCGAACTCGCGGCTGGTCAAATCGACCGGTTCTCCGCCCACGTGTACGGTGCGGCCCACCAAATCGAGCTTTATGCCCCGATGCTCGAGTATCGCCTCCTTGACGGCCGATTGGCGGCGCAACAAGGATCGCAGCCGCGCAAGCAACTCCTCCAAGCTAAAGGGTTTAGCGAGATAATCATCCGCCCCCAGATCCAATCCCTTGATTCGGTCTTGAACGGCGTCGCGCGCGCTGAGGATCAAAACGGGTTCGTTGAAGCCGGCCTTACGCCATTGCTTCAATAACTCGAGACCATCGCCATCCGGCAGGCTGAGGTCGAGAATAATCGCGTCATGGTTCGATTCGCACAGGGCATCCCGGGCATCGTGGCAAGTGCGCACCCAGGTAACGCCATAAGATCGCTCGCGCAGGGCGGTCTCGAGAAACATCCCGATGCGGCGCTGATCTTCGACAATTAGTATTTTCGTGGCCGTTACCTGCTGTTGATTCCGGTGCGGCGAGCCCCGTCGGCCCGATTTTACCCCGATTCGGCGGCCAGGCGCTTTGGCCGCGTCACTATGGCTTGGGCGGCGACCAAGATCTTGCAAACGAACTCTTGCCATCCGTGTAGGTGGTCCAGACGTTACGCGTCACGGGATCGACAGCGACGTTCTTCGCGGTTGCGGCGGTTGGTACGTCACCGAGCGGCGCCAATTTGCCGCCAGTGGTGCGAATTACCGACATTTTATCGGCACCGGCGCAATAGAGTATGTCGCCCGCTGCGTCGAAGGCAATCTGATCGACCTTCTGGGCGATGTCGACAGAACCGGCCACGGCGCCTGTTTTGGTATCGATGGCCACAAGTTTGCCGTTTCCGCCCGATGAATACAGCTGATGGGCATCCGTGTTCAGTGCAAGTCCATGCGGAAGTGATGCAGGCATGGTCGACCATTGTCCAACGACCTTGTTGTTGGCTGGGTCAATGACCGCGACCACATCCTTGTTCTTGATATTGACGTAAATCCGGTCAGCAGTTTTATCGTACAGCATGTACTCCGGGACGCCCGGAATACTGACCGTTGCGACAACCATTGATTTGGACGGATCGATGACCCAGACATCGGCACCGTTGTCATGAGTGACATAAATCATGCGATTTAATGGCTCATACAGAATGGCATCTGTCGGTCCTGGGGTCTTTATCGACGCCTGTTCCTTCAGCGTCGCGGCGTCGACAACGGCGACGCGCTCGCTCTCCTGCACACTCACGTAATAATGCTGCGAATCGGCATCGATCGCGGTATCGACAGCACCGCCCACCTTCAGCCGCGTGATCAGCGTGTTGTTCCGCAAGTCAAAGTAATCCGCCGTGCCGTCGTTCTCGTGCGCGGCTAGCAGGCGGCGCCGTTTCGCGTCGATGCGCAGGAAATCGAATTTACCGGTCGACTTCGCGATTTCAATCGAGGCCGCCGGGGTCAACAGTGACGGCTGGTCGGCGCTTGCGGCGATGACCATCGAACTCAAAGTCAGGCCCAGAATCAACGTCCGATAAGGTATTTTCATGAGGATCTTCATTGCCTGGAGGTACCGTTTGATTTGAAGGACAATGAGACGCTAACACCGAAAGATTAAACCAAACTGAACAGCTACAGCCCTGCGCGCATGGACGATCCTCGGCAATTTTTGTAAGGTTCCATTCAGGTAGCATCGATATCATGCCCGCCGATCGGCATCGATGGGGGAAATGGCATGCGTATTTGGCTGATGTTGATGTGTGTGGCCGTCGCCGGCACGGCGATTGGGAAGGCCTCGGAGATTATCTACGCGCAACAATTGGTGAACCGCACCATCGTGATGCATCCCGATATTGCGGTTATTGCAATGCACGTGACGACGCGGGGCGGCGACAATACAATTATCGCATCAAATATCGGCCGAATCGGAAAAAAAGCGGATGCGGATGACCTCAAGGTCATGCAAACCGGCGTCCCGAATCTTGCGGTCAATAAAGCCGGGGATAGATTCGAAGTTGAGCTGGTGTTGAAGGACGCCAATTCACGGAACATAGGCGCGCTCGCTATCGTGTTCCCGTACCACCCAGGCGACGACAAAATCGGGTTGCAGAGGCGCGCCGAGGGCATCCGTGACGAGCTGGCGCGCCATATTTCACATCGCGCGAATCTGATGGAGCCGGCCCAATTCGATACCGCCATACCGACTCAAACCTACGGGCAGTCGCTGGTGGACAAGGCCCTGCTCAAGCACCCAAACGTCGTGATCCTTGCATTGCATGCGAAGGCTGCGCCTTCGTCGGACAATGTCATAGTTGCATCCAACATCGGCCGCATTGGAAAAAAGGCCGATGAGGACGATCTTCACGTCATTGCGACCGGCCAAGACAAACTGGAGCTGAACGAAACCGGCGATCGCTACGAAGTCGAACAGACCCTTTGGGATGTTTCCGGAAAAACCATCGGTGCCGTGGGCGTCGTATTTGCCTATACCAAAGGGCAGGACACCGTGCCGCTCGTGGCCGAAGCAAAGGCAGTGCGCTTGGAGCTGTCGCGCAGAATTTCGAATGTGGACAATTTGTTGCAGCCCTACCCTTTTGATGCGCGGTACTCGGTCGATACCTACGCCCAACAGCTCGTGGATACTCTGCTCGCAGCGCACACCGATATTTTGATCATGGCAATCCACGCCGCGAAACCCGGGAGCAAGGACTACGTCATCGCCGCTTCTAATATCGGTCGCATCGGCAAAGTGGCGGACGAGGATGATATGAAAGTCATAAAGACATCCGTGCCGCTGCTGGAAGTCAACGCGACCGGAAATCGATTCGAAGCAGAGGTGCCGCTGCTGGACTCCGCGAGACGCTCCATCGGAGCGTTGTCGGTGGTATTTCCTTATGAGGCGGGCGATGACAAGAGTGCGTTGGCCTCGCGAGCGGAAAAAATCCGCGACGAGTTGTCGCCGCGAATCCCCGGCTCCGCAGCCTTGTTTGCCCAGCAAACACACTGAAACCGCTCCGGCGCGGGTCGATAGATTTCTTGTGTACTCAAAGTTCCAGCGATCGTTCAGGTTACTTTTAGGTTCAGCGCGTAAACGTTATCGCGGGTAGATAAGAAGATCTCTGGCGCAGGGGGTTCTATGGTGCGGCGTCATGTACGAGCGTTACTCTTCATTTCTGGCCTGCTCGCGCTGTTGCACGGGCAAACCGCGTTTTCGCAGGCGGCTGCTGAGCCGGAAACTGAGGTTCCCGAGATAGTCGTTACGGGCTCGCTGATACCGACCGCACCGGACAAGGTCGCCGCGGTGGTGACCGTGGTCAGTGCGGAGGAGATCGCCAAAGCCGGAGTGAGTACCGATGTGCTTGATATACTGCGCAAAACCGTACCCTCTTTTCAGGGACGAGGGAATACCGGCAATAGCAACGCCAACAACCTGAATCAGAACACGGCGGGCGGCGCACAAGTTCAGCTGCACAATCTGGACACGCTGGTGCTGGTCAACGGCAGGCGTTTGGCAATCAGCGGTATTGCTGCCATCGGCGGTAAGGCGTTTGTGGACGTCAACCAGATACCGCCTTCCGCGATCGATCACATTGAAGTGCTGGCCGACGGTGCATCCGCAATTTACGGCTCGGATGCCATCGGCGGCGTGGTCAACATCATACTGAAGAGCAACTACCAGGGCGCCGATGTTGGGCTTCGCGATGGGCAAGCCGAGGGCGACTACCGGGAAAGATCCGCGTATTTCACAGCTGGCACTTCTTGGCATGATATTCACGTGACAGCCTCCGGAAGTTGGGCCCATTCGGATCCGCTGTACCAGGACCGCCGCCAGTTCTCGAGTCCGATCTTCGGTCGGGTGTCGGCGGTTCCGGGAACCATCGGTGGTGCAACGCCGGCAATCCTCGCGCCCGGACTAAATACACCCAGTGCGACCAATCCAACCGGCGCCAATGCAACCGCAGGCTCGCTGGCCGCATTGATCGCCAATGGCACTTATTTCCCCTCGACGACCCAGGCAATCGCCAATACCTACGATATATCTCAATTCCAAACTCTGCTGTTGGAGCAGGACCAAAAATCCATCAGCGTCAACTTGAACGATGAGCTCATTGAGAATCGCCTGACGGCATTTGCGGATTTCGGATACTCGAAGAACGACAGCTTTACCCAGTTCCTGCCCATTACTCAGACGCTCACGGTGCCTCAGGGAGCACCGTTCAATCCCATTCAGGGTGCATTTCCGAGTGTCAATTTTGCGGATTGGGATGCACCGAAGCAGTTCAATAACGAAGCCGAATTTTACCGGGCCACCGCCGGCCTGCGCGGCGAAATAACGCGCAATTGGAGCTGGGAATCCGCTTTCCTCTACAGTAGAAATACTCTCGATCAGACTCAGTCGAACCTGATCTATAAGCCCAATCTGGCGCTGGCCATTGCCGGCGGATACGACGCCGCCGGCAATCCCGTGGTTGGCGGCAATTACAGCCGAGTCTACGGTGGTTATTCGACCTCGAATCCATTTGTGTTTCAGCCGGCACTCAATCCCTTCGCCCGCGCAGCGGCCATCAATCCGGCTGCAACTCTCAATCTTTACGGCCAAGAGCTGATTCAAACCTCGAGCTTCCTGCATTCCTTCGACGCCGCCGTGGTTGGAACGGCCTTCCATGTGCCGGCAGGTACGCCCGGCTTTGCGTTTGGCATCAGCTGGCGCGAAGAGGGTCTGAATTCCGACACGGATCCGAATGGCAGAAATACCGGCCCAACCGCGCAACGCTGGATTGGCGGCACATTCGCGGACCCTTATTCGCAGACGCGCAACGTCAAAGCCGCCTATGCGGAAATGCGACTGCCGGTGACAAGCAACGACTGGAATTTCATAGGCGCGCATGCTCTAGATTTGATTTTTGCCGGCCGCGAAGAGGACTACAGCGATGCGGGAAGCTCATTTGTGCCTAAATTCAGCTTTCGCTGGCAGCCCGTCAACACCGATGTGACCATTCGCGGCGCCTATTCGAAGTCGTTCACCGCCCCGACTTTGTTTGCGCAAAGCGGTCCCACGGACACTCGTATTGTCGGCAGCGCGGTGATTCAGAGCGTTTTTGGCATTCCGAATCCGGGTTTCAATGGTGAGGACGGCAACAATCCCAATCTACAGCCCAGCAAGACACAGACGCACACAATCAGCGTCGCTTACACTCCCGCGGCGGTTCCTGGACTGACGCTGGAAGGGGAATTCTCCAACATCGTGCAGAGCGGATTTCCAGGCGGAATTGGCTTTACGAATATCTTGCAGAGCGTGGATCAGTCAGGCTCCGCCTCGCCGTTTGCCGCAAATCTCGCCATGGGAAATTTTCCCGGCAAACCCGGTGCAATTCCGTTCACTACACCGGGCGAATTGGGTAATTTTTTGCGCGCCAACCCCAACAATGCCACGAATCTGTATGCGGTCGATCGCTTCATGAATCTCGGCGGCCTCAAGGTCAAGACTTACACCGTAAACGCCGGCTATCAATTGCCGACCAAGTCGCTCGGCACGTTCACGTTGAGCACGACAGGCAATATTTTCGATTCATTCGAGTTTCAAGCGCTGCCGTATCAGGCGTACTATCAATATGCCGGCTTCGCAACAAACGGCGGCACCGGCGTGCAGGGGACGCTGCCTAAATATCGTTTCTATACGACCTTGGACTGGCAGTTCCACCAGTGGGATGTGACATTGGGCAACACCTATGCCTCGGCCGTCACGGACATCGGCCCAGGCGGTATCGTTTTCGCGACCAGCACCACTCTCAAAGCGAATCCCGTGTCCACGTATTCGGCATTTGACATCCGTGTTGCCTACACCAGCGAAACCGGCATCGGACGCATCGGCAAGAGTTGGAACGTCGCAGTAGGG